>Ga0196971_1000186_pt1 | contig 59814 bp, 48 predicted proteins | sample S1v_1013CmetaG_FD_148660 | JGI IMG/M metagenome (GOLD analysis project Ga0196971, IMG submission 148660) | Soil microbial communities from Anza Borrego desert, Southern California, United States - S1+v_10-13C | ecosystem: Environmental > Terrestrial > Soil > Desert | place: USA: California... | reverse complement strand
TCGACACAAGCGCCCACACCATTGCTTGATCAATCTGTTAAAGAACATTCGGCGTCCGCCGCGAAGAAGGATCATTATAAAGACTTTCCAGTCCGTGTCAACCCTTCCTTTTCCCTTCCCTCCCGCCGCCTGCGCCGCCCGATTCGCTCAGGCCCGTCAGCACCGGAAGAGCTGACTATTATGCCTCAACCCACCTCACCCGTCAAGTGCGTGGGTTTAATTTAACCTTGGCGATTTTCCGTTTCCCCACTTGGACGATGTATGAGGCTCCTGCCCTCAATACTAGCTTTTGGTCAGAGATCTTCTCTCCGTCGATCTTTACGCCACCCTGCAGGATGAGTCGATTCGATTCCGAGGTACTAGCGGCCAAGCCTAAATCTTTAAGGAGATTCGGGACTGGATAGCCGCTTTCTCCAGTTACTAACTCTTGCTCATCCAAGTTCTCAGGAATCAAACCTTGCTTAAAGCGAGCCTCGAAATTCTCCAAAGCGCTTTTAGCGAAACACGGCCCATGAAAGCGGCCCACGATTTCTTGCGCGAATCGAACCTTGTATTCGCGTGGATTAGCGCCTTCACTGCACTGTCGTTTCCAAGCATTGATCTCTGACAATGGCGTAAAACTTAGCAACTCCATATACCGCCACATTAAGTCATCAGAAATGGACATCAGCTTTCCGAACATTTCATCGAACGGCTCAGCAATTCCAACGTAATTAGCTAGCGATTTCGACATTTTTTGTATGCCGTCCAACCCTTCCAAAATCGGCATCGTGATAACAACTTGAGGCTTCTGCCCGAATGTTTCTTGCAATTGCCGCCCAACTAAAAGGTTAAATTTCTGGTCAGTTCCACCTAACTCGACATCAGCCTTCATGGCGACCGAGTCATATCCCTGAATAAGCGGATATAGAAATTCATGGATAGCTATTGGCTGTCCGGCCTTGTATCTGTTGCTAAAGTCATCCCTCTCCAGCATTCGCGCGACGGTATGCTTAGCAGCCAATTGGATCAAGTCAGCCGAGGTCATAGCGTTCATCCAACTGGAATTGAACATGACCAGGGTCTTCTCCGGATGCAAGATTTTGTATATTTGCTCCTCATAGGTTCGAGCATTCTCGATTACCTGATCCCGGGTCAGAGGTTTGCGAGTAGCATTTTTCCCGGTGGGATCGCCGATCATTCCAGTAAAGTCGCCGATGAGGAATATAGCCTCGTGACCTAGATCCTGAAACTGCTTCAGTTTGTTTAAAAGAACCGTATGTCCGAGGTGCAGATCCGGTGCCGTAGGATCGAAACCGGCTTTTATGCGCAGAGGGCGTCCTTCGCCCAATTTCTTGATTAACTCATCTTCTCTGATAATCTCCGCCGTGCCTCTTCCGATTAATGCTAGCGCTTCGTCGACAGACATAGAGAAATCCTGTTTGGTCGTCTGAATAAAAAAGCTGGAATTGTAAATCAGGGGCAGATGTACGTCGCTTAGAATTAGCGATCACGATGAACTTTGTTAGACGCCGAGTTCGTTAGATTACTCGCCGGATCGCCCTAAACCTGCTGCACGGCATCTAAAGCTACACGGTGAACGCCGTCACTGAAGTTTTAGAGATACATCCCAATACTGTGTACCGCTTGGAAGGTCCGGGCACAAGCTAAAGGAGGCACTGAGGATCTATCAGCACGCTGTCCTTAGAGAGTCTACGCTGCCATAGATCCCTTGTTACCTTCTTAATTAATTACAAAAATGCTCTGCACTCCGCATAAAATCACAAATCTCCGACAAAAACGCCCCGTTGCTCATGCATAATGATTAGCACACTTAGGCTTTCCGCCAGGTAGATGGACAACTTGACCAAACCGGCTCTACCTCGCACCATGGTTTACATTCATTTTCTTGCCCGCTATCTCGTCCTTCCGGCGTTTCTGACGGTTCTCGTTCTAGTAGCGCTTGTTATAGAAACCAAACCCTTGGTACCGCCGAGCCAAGACCCCGCTCACGAGTACCTGGCCAGAACCCGACAGTTGCTCAGCACAACGGTTCAGTTCACACAGACCGATAATCCGGAAAAGCTGATCGTTTTGACCGACAGTGATCTGACTGCTGCCTCTAATTTCGCTCTTCTTAAGAAGAAATTGGACGGTCAGGCCAATTGTACGATCAAGAAAAGCCGATTGAAGCTCGCAATGACTATCCGATTACCTATAAAGCTGACTCCGCTTTTTCTGAATTTCAGGGTCATCGCTGACGATGCTGACCCTCACGCAGTCATCAAGCAGCTTAAACTCGGCAGTCTGGCCATGCCCAGGGTGGTGGTTAAGTGGCTTATGCGCGGCTTTTTGAACTTTGCGCCGCTATTCCGATACAGTCAGATCGGCGACCAATTGATCAAGAGAATCCGTATCATCGATGGACAGCTGCAGGTGGCCGTCAATTGGAATCGAGATGCGCTGAGTCAAGCCAAAGGTCTAATAACCGATTTGGGCGATAAAGAACGGCTATTGGTTTATAACGACAAGCTCGCGGAAATCGTCAATCAATCTCAACTGAAGCGTTTCATGCGACTCGGTCCTTTGACGCAAGATCTGTTTGCCCTGGCTAAGAGCCGATCTGAGGACAACAATCCGATCGAGGAAAACCGCGCGCTAATTTTGGTCTTAAGTGCATACGTTAACGGCAAAAACATAGCGCAGTGGCTGCCGTCAAATCAGCAACCGATCATTCCTCCCCGGCGCGGGGTACTCCTTAACCGTCGCACCGATACGGCCCAGCATTTTATGGCCTCAGCGGCTTTGGCCATGTCCGGCCATAGCACCTTGGCGAACATGATCGGCCTTGCCAAAGAAATGAACGATACCCATAGCGGAAGCGGTTTCAGTTTCACGGATTTAGCCGCCGATCACGCCGGCGCCTTGTTCGGCAAAACTGCAGTCCGCTCGGAAGAGAAGGCGCGCAAAGTACAAAACATCCTGAGCCAGAGCGCCGATGAATCCTTATTTATGCCAAACATTAATGATCTGCCGGAGAATTTGAATCCCACCGAGTTCGCGCAGCGTTTCAAGGACATCCAAAGCCCTGAGTTCAATGAGTTGAAAAGACAGATCGAAGAACGAATCCTGGCTTGTACCCTCTACCAGCCATAATCCTGTTTATAGCGCCGAGATCCACAAGTAACGATCTAAGCCATAACTTGTTTGAGGAAAATCCCGGTCCCGCTGTGCATATAGCGTTCTCCGGCGCGCAAAAACAAAAAAGCCAGCTCAAAGAGCTGGCTTTTTTGCCAAACACTGACCGTTGCGATTATTCGTAATCGAAGGTTTTATCCGCGTAGCTCGGTAACCGCGGCATTTCCTGCTTCGGGAATTCGCCATTCAAGGCATTGAGGAAGGCCACAAGGTCGGCGGTTTGCTCCGGAGTCACATCCTTGTTCAACTGCAGCTTGGCCATGACCTTCACCGCATCTTCCAGGCTTTTTACCTTGCCATTGTGGAAGTACGGCGCCGTCAGTGCGATGTTGCGCAGGGTCGGCACCTTGTACATATGCTTGTCGGCTTCGTTCTTGGTTACGTCATAACGCCCCATATCCTTGGACAAGTTGTATTGGGCCTCAAGATAACCGTTCTCGTAAGTAGGAAACTTCATGAAGAACCCGGTGCCCTCGGGCAGCTGCGGACCGTTGAAAGCGGGTCCCGAATGACAGCTGCTGCAGCCGAGTTCTGCAAAGGTATTCATGCCCCGTACCTGCTGCTCGGTCATCGCATTCTTGTCGCCGTTGACATATTTGTCATAAGCGCTGTTCGGAGTAATCAGAGTACGCTCGTAGGCTGCAATGGCCTTGGCGGCATTGTCGGCGGTGACTGAATCGACATTGCCGAAAGCGGCGGTAAACGCCTGCGTATAACCCGGAATAACTTTCAAGCGGGCGATGACGTCGTCCCAGCTTTTCATGCCCATTTCGATCGGATTGGTTACCGGACCTTTGGCTTGAGCTTCAAGACTCGGAGCCCGCCCATCCCAGAACTGGACCGAATTGAAGGCGGAATTCCAAACGGTTGGGGCACTGCGTCCGCCCACTTGGCCGCGCACGCCTACCGACCCGCCACGATTATCCTCGCCGCCGTTCATCACGTTGTGGCAAGAACTGCAGGACACCGTGCCGCTGGAGGACAAACGAGGATCGTGATAGAGCATTCTGCCCAATTCGACCTTGGCTGGCGTGCTCGGATTATCCGAGGGTTCCGGCGCCTTACTAGGCAATGCCTGCCACTCGCCCGCCGCTGCAGTCATCGACGCTCCAGCCAAGGCGAGAGCACTGATTAATACATTCAGCTTAAACATGGAATGCTGCTCCTCTCTTCTAGTTATTTCGTTATTCGCCGACGGAAAGGCCGTCGCATGTTTTTGTAGGGTAAGGGGAAACCCTTATATTGAATTACTTTGACAATTGCAACCCAGAGCTCGATACCGGATTATCGGTCTGTCGGGCCCCAACACCGACTCGTTCCGGATGCCGAAAGGTCAGAGCAGACAACAGTCCAGATATTTCATCTTGCCCCATCTTTGCGTTAGCCGCGGAACCCGAAATAAGCGGCCGGCCATTTTGTCGGCTGTAGTGATTTAATCGTGCAGCATGCCCTGCCGGACGATGAAGTCCGCAACAATCTGCAATCCTTCGCCCGTTTTCAGATTCGTGAAAACGAATGGCCGGTCGCCGCGCATTTTTCGGGCGTCCCGGTCCATTACCTCCAGCGAGGCGCCGACATAAGGCGCGAGGTCGATCTTGTTGATCACCAGGAGATCCGAGCGGGTGATGCCCGGTCCACCCTTTCGGGGAATTTTGTCGCCGGCCGCCACGTCTATGACATAGATCGTAAGATCGGCGAGCTCCGGACTGAAGGTGGCGCTGAGATTGTCGCCGCCGCTCTCCACCAGCACGAAATCCAGATTCGGGAACCGATGACATAGGTCGTCCACCGCCGCGAGGTTCATCGAGGCGTCCTCCCGAATTGCCGTGTGCGGGCAACCTCCGGTTTCGACGCCCAAAATCCGCTCTTCCGTCAGCGCCTGACTGCGGATCAGAAATTGCTGGTCTTCCCTTGTGTAGATGTCGTTGGTCACCACGCCGATCTGATAGCGTTCGCGCATCAGCTTGCACAGCGCATCCACCAGCGCGGTCTTGCCCGAACCCACCGGACCGCCGACGCCCACTCTCAATACGTGCCGATCTTGATCATTCATTTTTTTCTCTTGGTCTTACGCATTTTGCTCCTTCCCCCTCTGGGAGACCCGTCGACAGTGCAGTCGAAGGGCCCAGAGCGCCCGGTATGAACGTGGGATGAGGGAATCAAAAGAAAAAACTCCGTGGTTTTCGACTCACCCTAACCGTCTCCCAAAGGGAGAGGGAACTAAAGGCGAATATCTTAAGAACGGAATAGCCGCGAGTACTGCACCTCGTGGCGGCTGCTGGCCAAAGCCAAGCCGAAGGCGCTGCCGCCGATCTCGTCATCGGTTAGGCTGAACGCCTCCGTCACCCGTCCGGGCAAGCGCTCCGCCAGTTCGCTCAACAACCGCTGCCCCGCCGCTTGTCCGAGCGGTACGAGCTTTACGGCGCACAGGACCTGGTTTTCCAGCCAGCTCCACAAATAACCCAGCGCCGCCTCGAACTTAGGGATTCCCCAGCTTACCGCCGCCAAGCTGAAACAGGTGGCGAGAGTGGCGGACGGCTTCCGCACCCAAACTCCGGCACGCTCGACGTTCAAACCGACCAACACTCTAGCCAAGGCTTGTCCGCTCAGGCGGTCCTCCGTTCGCAATTCGCCGGTTTCCCGATAGGCAAGAAGATGGGTGCTCCAGTGTTCGACGGCGGCAACATCCGCTTCGACCCAGGCATCGTACAGGCGTGACAGGCACGGTAAATCCGTTCTCGTTTGGCAACGTTCGAGAACTCCGGCAATCCACTCGCCCGCCTGCTGCTCGTTTCTTACCCAGGCATCCTCCACCGCCCGCTCCAAACCCTGCGAATAGCTGTACATGCCGATGGGCAACGCCGGACTAACCAGTTGCAGCAGCTTCACCAGACCCAGATCAGTGATCATGGTGATGTCCGTGATAAGCCCCGCGTTCCGGCTCGAACGGCATCAGTGCGTGCTCGATCGTCAGACCCAATCCTCGCACCATGTCGTCCAGCACGTGATCCCGGAGATAGCGCAGTTCGCCCCGGTTGATCTGTAGAGCGACATGCCGGTTGCCGAGGTGATAGCAAACCTTGGCGAATAATAGCGAATCATCGGTGCGTACCACCGATACCGGCTCTGCCGCGGCCCGCACCAGCACCACGCGACCATCGTCAGCCGCCAAGCGGTCTCCGTCCCGGAGAATGGTTCCTCGGGGCAGAAACACGCCCGCTTCGGCTCCGCTGTCGAGACGGACCAGCAAGCGGCTTTTCTGCCGGGCCTCGAAGGGCAAAGTCAGCGTATCCTGATGATCCGGTCCCGGCGGAGCGAATTCGGTGAGTTTCAACATTCTCTGAAAATCAAAACAGAAAATACCGCTGCGCCAAGGGCAGCACGTCCGCCGGCTCGCAGGTCAGCAATACACCGTCCGCACGCACCGCATAAGTTTGCGGGTCGACCTCGATCCGGGGCATGTAACTGTTGTGAATCAGGCTGGCTTTGCCGATGCTACGCGTATTCGACACGACGCCGACCAGCTTTTGGAGCCCCAGCCGTTTCGCGACGTCCGCCTCGGTTGCCGCCTTGGATAAAAAGGTCATCGAGGTCGCGCTGCAGGCACCGCCGTAAGCTCCGAACATGGGGCGGTAATGCACCGGCTGCGGCGTCGGGATCGATGCATTGGGATCGCCCATGGGCGCCGCGGCGATCATGCCGCCCTTAATAATGAGGCTGGGCTTGACGCCGAAAAAGGCCGGCGGCCATAGCACCAGATCGGCCAGCTTGCCGACTTCCACCGAACCCACCTCGTGGGCAATGCCATGGCTGATGGCCGGGTTGATGGTGTACTTGGCGATGTAGCGCTTGATACGGAAGTTGTCGTGCCGCGCCGGGTCCTCCGGAAGACTCCCCCGCTGAATCTTCATTTTGTGAGCCGTTTGCCAGGTACGCGTGATGACTTCCCCCACCCGCCCCATGGCCTGAGAATCGGACGCAATCATCGAGAATGCACCGAGATCGTGAAGAATATCCTCGGCGGCGATGGTTTCCCGGCGAATGCGCGATTCGGCGAAAGCGACATCCTCGGGAATGCCCGGGTCCAAATGATGACAGACCATCAGCATGTCGAGGTGTTCGTCCACCGTGTTGACCGTGTAAGGCCGCGTGGGATTAGTGGACGAGGGCAGCACGTTGGCCTCGCCGCAAGCCTTGATGATGTCCGGGGCATGGCCGCCACCCGCGCCTTCGGTGTGATAGGTGTGAATGGTGCGTCCCTTGAACGCCGCCAAGGTGTCCTCGACAAAGCCGGATTCGTTCAAGGTATCCGTGTGGATCGCCGCCTGCACGTCGAATGCATCGGCGACCGAGAGACAACAATCGATGGCGGCTGGCGTCGTGCCCCAGTCTTCGTGCAGCTTCAATCCCATCGCCCCGGCGCGGAGCTGTTCCTCCAGCGCCTCCGGCAAGCTAGCGTTGCCCTTCCCCAGGAGGCCGATGTTCATGGGCAGCCCGTCCACCGATTGCAGCATGCGGTGGATGTTCCACGGCCCCGGCGTGCAGGTGGTGGCATTGGTGCCGGTCGCCGGGCCCGTTCCCCCGCCGATCATGGTGGTCACCCCGGACATCAGGGCTTCTTCGATCTGTTGCGGACAAATGAAGTGAATATGCGCATCGATGCCGCCCGCCGTGAGAATCTGCCCTTCGCCCGCGATGACTTCGGTGCCGGGACCGACGACGATGTCGACCCCGGCCTGGGTGTCCGGGTTGCCCGCCTTGCCGATCCCCGCGATCCGTCCGTTCTTGATGCCGACATCGGCTTTGACGATGCCCCAATGGTCCACGATCAGCGCATTGGTGATGACCGTGTCCACCGCCGTTTCCGAAGTGCGCTGGCTTTGACCCATGCCGTCGCGGATTACCTTGCCGCCGCCGAACTTAACTTCGTCACCGTAAACGGTCCAGTCTTCCTCCACCTGAACGAAAAGCTCCGTATCCGCCAGCCGCACCCGGTCACCCGTGGTCGGACCAAACATTTCGGCGTAGGCTTGCCTCCCGATCCGGCTCATAAGGCACCCATGATCTTTTGTTGAAATCCGTAAATGCGGCGGCTGCCCGCAAACGGCACCAGCCGAACCTCCCGCGTCTGGCCCGGCTCGAAACGCACCGCTGTGCCCGCCGGGATGTCCAGCCGATAGCCCCGAGCCAGATCCCGATCGAAGCGCAAAGCCGAATTGGTCTCGAAGAAGTGGTAATGGGAACCTACCTGAATCGGTCGATCCCCCGTATTCGCGACAACCACGGTGACGGCCTCGCGTCCCGCATTCAGCTCGATCTCGCCGTCTTCGACGAAGATTTCTCCGGGTATCATTCGCCCTCCCTAAAGTTATTCAAAACCGTAGCGAGCCCCGTCAGGGCAAGGCGCGAAAGGGCGAAAAACCGGAGTGTACAGAGGCGTACATGAGGATTTTGAGCCCTTGAGCAACGCGGCCATGGCGGGGCGCAGTAGATTTTATAGAATCGGATTATGGACAGTGACCAGCTTGGTGCCGTCCGGAAATGTCGCCTCCACCTGCACCTCCGGAATCATCTCCGCCACGCCATCCATGACGTCCTCCCGGCTCAGCAGCGTGCGCCCGTACGCCATCAATTCCGCAACGCTGCGTCCTTCCCTCGCACCTTCCATGATGGCGGCGCTGAGATAAGCCACCGCCTCCGGATAGTTAAGTTTCAAGCCCTTCGCCTTGCGCCGCTCGGCGAGCAGCGCCGCGGTAAAAAGGAGTAATTTGTCTTTTTCTCGTGGGGTTAATTGCATGGCCGCTGTTACACGTTTCAAAAATCATGGGTAGGGTGGGTTAGACGCGCCTCCCTTGGCCCTTCCCTTTACTCTTAACCTTCGAGCGCGTCGTAACCCACCAATTAACCTTTGGGCTTGCATCGACGGTCGCCGGTGGGTTACGGCACGCATCAAAGCCGATGCAACCGGGAAGCTTATCGCAAAGCGTGCCTAACCCACCCTACATCTTGTTTCGATGAACTCTGCCTATCGACGCCTTTCAAGTCGCCCAAATCCTCGGCAAGCACACCGGCCGGCCGATGACATCCGGACGGATGGCCCGCCACAACTCGACCAATAGCCGACGCAGGGGCTCGATATGACTGTCCAGAGCGCGACACACCAGCAAATCGTCGATCACCGTAGCCCCGAAGGCGGGCCGGTCGCCGGCGACAACCCGCACAAGCTCCAGGCTTTTGGGCGACGCAGGGTAAGCGTACAGGGTTGCGCCGATCGGCTGTCCCTGTAAGCCCCAGCTAGCCTTGAGAACCTGATCATCCACCTCGAACCGTTCGATCAGCAGCGGCCTTTCGTTCACCCGAATCGACCACCGAAACGCCGCTCTTCCTCGATCGAACGCTTCGCCGCTGGCCGGACGGCCGAAGCAAAAGCTTTCCCAGCCTATGAACCGCGCCGACTCCGCCAAGCTGACGTCCACTTCCGAAACGACCCGAGCCCCGCGATAGAAAATGGCCTCTTGCGGAAGCCATTCCAGCGCGGCGGTCGCGCCTGCCGCCAGATGAACCGACTGCCGCGCCGCAAGGCCTTCGCTCCGGTAGAACTTGCCCGCGGCGGGCGTGGTCACCAGCGCCCTGCTCTCCGCTCCGGCATTCACCCGAATATCCAAACGATCTCCCCCGACTACCCCACCCGGCGGATGAAGAAGATATACGTGGCAAAGATCTCCCTCCGGATAAAACGGCCTTTGTACCGTGAGCGGGCCGCGGTGCCGACGCTGGACCAGCAGGGTTTTTCCCTGCCGGGATTCGAAGCCGAGCCGAAGGTCCGCCTCCCAACTCGAACCCGACTCCTGGACTGACAAGGCCGCGGCCTAGCTTCCGGCCAAGAGGTAAACACCCACACCGGCGCAAAACGCCCCGAGCGCCCGACGCAGCGGTTCAAGGTTCCGGGCAACGGCCCCGAGAAGAATTCCCAATCCGTGCAAAAACGCGGTAGCCATCAGAAATCCCGAGGCATAAGTGAAAGCGCTCATACCCGACCCGATTTCCTCGGCGTGTACATACCCGTGGAACAGGGCGAAACCCGCCACCAAAGCACCCGCCAGACCATATGCCGTGCGCCGGTTCCACAAGAGAACGAGCCCCATGACGGCCACCGAAAGCGATACCGGCACCTCGGCGGAAGGCAGAACGAAACCCGCATGCTGGATACCGGCCCCGGCCGCCATGACGGTCACGAAGGAAAGCGGCAAGAACCACAAGGCGCGGCCGCCCAGCACAGCAGCCCACAGACCGACGGCCAGCATCGTCAACAAATGGTCCAGCCCCGTGAACGGATGGAAAAATCCGGCGGCAAAGCCGTGAATCGAACCGCCTCCGGTGTGGGCGAAAGCGTCTTCGGATAGGAGCATTAAGGGCGCCACGACGGCTATAGAAAATTTCAAAGCTGCTACAAGCTTTCTTGCCCGTACGCCGGGAACGGCAGCTGCCCCTTCGACGGGGCTCAGGACAGGCTTATCCCGGCCTACAAAGGTCGAAATCAACAAATTACGCGAAAGCCGCTGAGTCATGAATCCTCCGTAAGATCGAAAATCGATGGTGCGTCTTAACACGTTACACGGTCAGATACTGCCGCACCATATCTTCCGTCAATTCGTCCATGGCCCCGCCGGCGACGATGCGCCCCTTATCCATCACAAAGAATCGGTTGGCCACGCGCCTTACGAAATGCTGTTTTTGTTCCACCAGGAGAACCGTCACTCCCATTTCCCGGTTGACTCGGACAATGGCGTCGCGAATCTCGTCTGCCACGGACGGCTCACGTCGCTCGAAGTGGACTTCTTTGCCGCGCGCCCGGTTAAGACGGATGATCACATCGCCGATTTCGCTGACGATATTGGGTTGTATGCCCTCGGTGGGCTCGTCGAGGATCAAGAGTTTGGGCTGCAACACCAATGCCCGCCCGATGGCGAGTTGCTGCTGCTGCCCGCCCGAAAGATCGCCGCCCCGGCGGCGCAGCATGGTCTTGAGCACGGGAAAAATCTCGAACACTTCTTCGGGAATCCGCTTGGATTTGTCGCCGCGTGCCCTGAGCCCCGTCTTCAGATTTTCCTCCACGGTCAGCATGGGAAAGATTTCCCGACCCTGCGGGACATAACCGATACCCAATTCGGCGCGCTTTTCCGCTCTTAACGCTGTCAGAGAACGATCGCCAAAGCGGATCTCGCCCGACCGGGCGGAAAGCAGCCCCATGATGCATTTCAGCAGCGTGGTCTTGCCGACGCCGTTCCGTCCCATGAGGGACACGCAGGACCCTTCCGGAATATCGAGGCTCAGATCCCAAAGGGTGTGGCTTTCGCCGTAGTATTGATTCAGTGCGGCTACGCTCAGCATCAGGCCCCCAAATACACTTCGATCACCCGCGGATCGTTCTGGACTTCGTCCATGCGCCCTTCGGTCAATACCGAGCCTTCGTGCAACACCGTGACCTTCCGGGCGATGGACCGCACGAACTCCATGTCGTGCTCCACCACCACGACCGAGTGCTTCCCTTCGAGCGACAGCAACAATTCGGCGGTCCGTTCCGTCTCCTGGTGGGTCATGCCCGCTACGGGCTCGTCCACCAGCAGCACCTTGGGTTGCTGCATCAGCAGCATGCCGATTTCCAGCCATTGCTTCTGCCCGTGGGACAGTTCGCCGGCCCGCCGGTCCCGATGCCCGGTCAAGCCGATGGTCTCAAGGACTTCATGAATGGAATCCCGCTGTTCCCCTGTCAATCGCGCGAACAGGATCGGCCATACCCGTTTGTCGGTGCGCATGGCCAATTCCAGGTTTTCGAACACGGTTTGTTTCTCGAACACGCTGGGCTTCTGGAATTTCCGGCAGATGCCGGCTTCTGCAATGGCCGGCTCGTCCAGCGTCAAAAGATCCAGGGTCTGGCCGAAATAAACGGTGCCCTTGTCCGGTCGGGTCTTCCCGGTGATGACATCCATCATCGTCGTCTTGCCGGCGCCGTTCGGCCCGATGATGCAGCGCAGTTCGCCGTCGTCGATGTAGAGCGTCAGCGCATTGAGCGCCCGGAATCCGTCGAAACTGACCGTGACTTCTTCCAGATAGAGTATCGGCTTGTGTGCCGGTTCGATCCGGCGATCGGCAAGTTGCTCGTCATTCGCCGGAACGGCCGTGAGTTCTGCCTTGGCGGCGCTCGCGGCGGTCATGCGGCCTGCTCCCGGCGGCGCCAAAGCCCGGCCAAACCTTCGGGCAACAGCAAGGTAACCAGCACGAATATCGCGCCCAGGGCGAACAGCCACATTTCGGGCAATACACCCGTGAATACGGTTTTGGCGTAATTCACCAGAATCGCGCCGACGATCGCGCCGTAAAGCGTTCCCCGGCCGCCGACCGCCACCCAGATGACGATCTCGATCGAGGTCAGCGGAGAAAACTCGCTGGGATTGATGATGCCGACCTGGGGCACGTATAAGGCCCCAGCTAGACCTGCCAGAACCGCGGAAAAAACGAAGACCCAGAGCTTGAACTGCTCGACCCGATAGCCCAGGAACCGGGTCCGGTTCTCCGCGTCGCGGATCGCCGCCACCACCCGCCCCAGCTTGGATTCGACCACCAGGCGGCTGGCCACGTACGCGCCCATCAGCGAGAGCGAGGACGCCATGAACAGAGCCGCGCGCGTGCCGTCGGACTGGAGATTGAAGCCCAAGATGTCTTTGAAATCGGTCAGGCCGTTGTTGCCGCCGAAGCCCATCTCATTGCGGAAAAACGCCAGCATCAGGGCGTAGGTGAGCGCTTGAGTGATGATGGAAAGGTAGACGCCGGTCACCCGCGAGCGAAACGCCAGCCATCCGAACACGAATGCCAAGAGGCCCGGTGCCAAGAGCACCATCACGAGCGAAAACCAGAACTGATCGAAGCCGTACCAATACCAGGGCAATTCCTGCCAGTTGAGGAACACCATGAAATCGGGCAAAACCGGATTGCCGTATACGCCGCGCTCGCCGATCTGCCGCATCAGATACATGCCCATGGCATAGCCGCCGAGAGCGAAAAAAGCGCCGTGGCCTAGGCTCAGAATGCCGCAATAGCCCCAGACCAGATCCACCGCCAAAGCGAGCAGCGCGTAGGTCAGATATTTGCCCACCAAAGTCACGGTGTAGGTCGACAGATGCAAGGGCGAGGATTCCGGCAAAGCCAGGTTGCCGAGCGGGACGAGCACCGTAATCGTCGCGAGCACGATCAGAAAAGGACCGTCGACCGCATGCTTGCGCAGTAGGCTGAATGCCATGGATCAAGCCTCCGCCGCTCGGCCCTTCTGCGGGAACAAACCCCGCGGGCGCTTCTGGATGAATACGATGATGAAGACCAGCATCAGGATTTTCGCCAATACCGCGCCGGAGTAGGGTTCGAGAAGCTTGTTGGCGATCCCCAGCGAGAACCCGCCGATCAGGGTTCCCCACAAGTTTCCCACCCCGCCGAATACCACCACCATGAACGAGTCCACGATGTACGACTGGCCCAAATTGGGTCCCACATTGGTGAGCTGGCTGAGCGCCACGCCGGCGACTCCGGCGATACCGGAGCCCAATCCGAAGGTCAGCGCATCGACTCGTTCCGTCGGAATGCCCATGGCTTTGGCCATGGCCCGGTTCTGCGCGACCGCCCGCACTTCAAGCCCGATCCGGCTGCGCTTCAAGATTTGAAGCAAGGCCGCGAATACCAGAAGGCAGAACACGAGGATGTAAAACCGGTTCAAAGTCAGCGACAACGCGCCGTTGATCTCCACCGAACCGCTCATCCAGGCCGGCGTCGCCACGCTACGGTTCAAGGGAGAAAAGATCGTGCGGACCAATTGCTGGAGAAACAGGCTCACTCCGAATGTGGCCAGCAAGGTCTCCAAGGGTCGTCCGTAGAGAAAGCGGATGATGCCGCGCTCGATCGCAATCCCGACCAGCGCGGACAGCAGAAATGCCGCCGGAATAGCCACGAACAGGGAAATGTCCAGATGCCCGGGCATCAGCTGCTGTACCACGTAGGTGGTGTAAGCACCCAGCATCATCAGCTCGCCATGGGCCATGTTGATAACCCCCATAACCCCGAAGGTAATGGCCAAGCCGATGGAGGCGAGCACCAGAACCGCTCCCAGGCTCAAGCCGAAAAAGACCGTCTCGGCCGCGCGATACGCGGTCAGCTTGGATTCGATCGTTTTGATGGCGACTTGGGCCGAATTTCGAATATCCGAATCGGGTTCCAGATACCGGCCCTCCTCATCCTTCTCCAGCAGTTCGTTCAGACGGTTAAATACGTCTGGCCTCAGATTGCCATGCAAGGCATCGATCGCACGGATACGTAGATTTTTGTCATCACTCGATAGATCGGCCAAGGCCAGGACCGATCCGATCGCTTCCGAAACTTTGGGATCGGTTTCGACATCAAGTTGGGCGCGCAGCAATCCTACGCTCTTTTCGTCCAGAGATTGGCTCATGGCCTCGACCGCCTTGAGCCGCTGCACGGGGTCTTCCACCGTCAATTCGAGCCGCCCGAGGGTTTCGCGCAGGGTCGTGCGCAACGCATTGTTGATGCTGATCTTCTTGAGATCGAACTTGGCCACGGTGCCTTGAGCCTGCCCGTCGAGGACATTCACGATCGAGAGACCATCTTCGGCGGCATCGCCGAAAACGACCGCGCCGTCGTCCTTGCGGTAGTAAAGACGTCCGTCGAGGAGCGCCCGGAGCACAGGCACCGTCCGCGAATCCTTGATGCCGGCGATCCGTTCGACGACTTCGCCCATTTCATTCAGAGGAACCTCCTTGAGCCGGGCCAATGCATCGGCGAACGGGTCCCCCGATCCCGCCGCCGCTTCGCACAAGCCCAGCATCATCATGCTCAGCATGACAACGCCCCATCGCCGCACGCTGAAAATCAAAGGTCTCATCTCATCTCCCGAATTCTGTACACAGCGCCGGTTGCCGGGAACGCTGCGCTTATCCCGGCCTACAATCTCTACACAAGTTTTCGAACTCGGAAACCCCGTTTCCGGGTTGTCTTTAAATCCCGTTTGCCGCGCCGAGCACCGGAGCTTTCGGCCGGAATGCCCCTCCAGGGGCGCGGAAAGGATTCCGCGCGTCGCCAGAGGGGCATGGAGGCCCCTTCTGGCGACCCCGGCTGAAAGCGAGGAGCGCAAGGATCAAGCGGCAACCGGGCCGCCTTTGGCTCCTTTCTTTTGGCGGCGCAAAAGAAAGGAGCTCGGCCGTGGGTCCGAGAACCCACACTCAAATAAAGTCATCGCACAGCGATTCCTTCTTTGATCGACCTATCTAGATACCTCTGCCCTTACCTATTCCCGGAGGGAAAAGAACTGCCCTGTCGATCAATACTTCTGACCGGAACACTTCTTGGTCTTGGTGTTGTAGTTGCCGCAGTTGATCGGCGGCGTCCACTCGGCGACGATCGGCTTGCTCTCGGGCAGGAAGTCGGACCAGGCGTCGCCCTCGACCAGCTTCTGGGTCTGCCATACCGTCTGGAACTGGCCGTCGTCCTGAATCTCGCCGATCAGCACCGGCTTGGTGATGTGGTGGTTCAAAAGCATCTTCGACACCCCGCCCGTCAGGTTCGGCGCTTCGATGCCGATGATGGCCTTGCCCACGGCGTCGGTATCGGTCGTACCCGCCTTTTCCACCGCCTTGACCCACATATTGAAGCCGATGTAATGCGCTTCCATCGGGTCGTTGGTCACGCGCTTCCTGTTTTTGATGAACTGATGCCACTTGGTGATGAACGCCGCGTTTTCGGGCGTATCGACGCTCATGAAATAGTTCCAGGCGGCGAGATGGCCGACCAGCGGCTTGGTGTCGATGCCGGACAACTCCTCTTCGCCGACCGAAAACGCGACGACCGGGATCGACTCGGCCGAAACGCCCTGATTGCCCAACTCCTTATAGAAAGGCACGTTAGCATCGCCGTTGATGGTGGATACCACCGCCGTCTTCTTGCCCGCCGAGCCGAACTTCTTGATGTCCGCCACGATGCTCTGCCAATCCGAATGGCCGAACGGCGTGTAATTGATCATGATGTCCTTTTCCTTCACACCTTTCGATTTCAGATAAGCTTCCAGGATTTTGTTGGTCGTTCTTGGATATACATAATCCGTGCCCGCCAAGACCCAGCGTTTAACCTTCAGATCCTTCATGAGGTAATCGACGGCGGGGATGGCCTGCTGATTGGGCGCTGCACCGGTATAGAACACGTTCTTCGACGATTCCTCGCCCTCGTACTGCACCGGATAGAACAAGAGTCCGTTCAATTCCTCCACCACCGGCAGCACCGACTTGCGGGAGACCGAAGTCCAGCAGCCGAAGATGGCGGCGACTTTGTCCTTGGTCAAAAGCTCGCGGGTTTTTTCGGCGAACAACGGCCAGTTCGAAGCGGGATCGACGACCACCGGTTCCAGCTTTTTGCCAAGAAGACCGCCCTTTTTGTTCTGTTCGTCGATCAGCATCAGCATGGTGTCCTTCAGCGTGGTTTCGCTGATGGCCATGGTGCCCGAGAGCGAATGGAGGATGCCCACCTTGATCGTCTCTTCGGCGCGGGCCTCTGCCCCGCAGAAAAGTGCAAGCGACGACAGAACCAAACAAATCAAGAGCTGCGGGAAGGTTTTTCGATAATCAGCCATGAATGCTTACCCCTAAGTGGTTGATGGAATGCCAAAGAGTGATCAGATCTGCAATTGGAAGCCCAGCTTGATCGAGCTGACGTCGTCGCCCGAAGCCGTCGAGGTGTAATCCAGCCCCTTGGTGAGCAGGTCGCCGTACTCGTACATCAGCATGATCTTGGCGTTGTGGCCGTCGATGATGTAGTTGATGCCGGCCTCGTAGTTCTCGCGGCTGGCGCTCTTGATCGGATCGACGTTGACGTAGCGGATGTAAGGCTGAAATTGCCCTATCCACACCTTCTGCGGAAGCAGATACATGGCGCTCATGTCGTAGGCGTTGCCCTCGAACATGGCGAAGCCACCGCCGGCCAAGCGCGACGCCATGCCGTAGCCCTTGATGCCGTAGTTCTTGTATTCGCCGTTGACCGTCACCACGCCCATGTCGCCCAAAGGCTTTTCAAACAGAACGTCCACCGCGGTGCCGCGGAACTGGCCCGGATCGGCCCGGGTGCCGGCGCCGTCTTCCTGGTACTGGTTCGAAACGCCCAAGGTCAGAATGTCGCCGCCCCGGCCGTAATAGGTGCCGGAAGTGTAGTAACCGGGGTTTTTTTCCACGTCCAGGAAGTTGTAGGCGAAACGCTGAGCATAGAGGATGTTGTCGTCGACGTTGGCGCCATTCCGAAGCCCGCGGAAGAAACCCACGGCGTACTGGAAACGGCTGTCGAAAACCGAGCCCCAGATGGTGGCGCCGTCGTCGCGGCCGAAGGAGCCGGCGGAGGTGCCGTCCGATCTTATCGTGGTGTTGAAGTCCGACGGTTCGAAGGGCGTGCCGGCGCCGAAGATGTTGTACACGGCACTGAAGAACGGCCCGTTCATTTCGCGGCGCTCGGCGGGCACCAGCATCCGGCCCATCCAGATGTTGAACAGCGGATCGAACTCGAATTTGCCGATGGCATCGAGAATGCGCATCTCGCCGCCGTCGCCGCAGGTTTGACAGTCGGTGTTGAACTCGATCTTGAAGTATTTGTGAATCTGGCCGTTCAGATAGAGACGGATGTTGTCCAGATTGAAGTCGTTGGACCATTTGCCTGCGTTGGCGGCCTCCTCCGTGGCGGTAAAGCTCGTTCTAAGGCCGGCGCCTATGCTCACCCACTTGGTATCGTCGATCTTGAACGTCGCTCCCCCGTGCGACACGGGCGCATACGCCACCGTCAACGCCGCCAAGGCGGCGGGCAAAAGCGCATTCTGCAAGCCGCGGCTATCGGCTTGCGTCGCGCAATTCTCTCGATTGTTCATGACTGAAATCCCCTAATCGTTAATGTCGGTCTACGAGCGCTCCTGCGTCCGACGACGGTCATTTCCGGTGTCGGCACAAGTCACCCAGATGTCCGCGTGCTTCGCCGGTAAAGGCTTTTCACCCGGCTCGGCAAATATCCTTATTGGTTGAATCCGAAGAGCGGTTCACGGAGCCAGCCGTTGCGGCTAACTCATTGTGAGGACGGGGCTAATTAGATTTCCGGGGGGCATATGTCACAATCAGTCAAATGACGTATGCCGAGGCGGGGGATATCGGCTTAGAGTCTGTGCGGTGCGCCGCTCTGCATAGTCCGAGATGTAGGCCGGAATAAGCGTCAGCGTTTCCGGCAACCACTATGGCATAGTGGGGGCTTGAGGGAGCCCATAAGAGGTGCCGCTAACCGCGGCGATGGTTTTAGAGCGGGGGGCCGCCCCGCACGCGGGGTACTTTCTTTTGTTTGGCCAAAAGAAAGTACCCAAAGAAAAGGCCACCCGAAGGGCACCCTGATCCTGCGCGTCGTCACCTGGGACCGGGGGCGACCGAAGGCACGTCCGTGTGCCTCGGTCGCCGCGCGCGATCCTTCGCGCGCCCCAATGGGCTATTCCGGTCCCAGGCGACGATGCTCGGGGGTACCCTACGGGATTAACCATGACGCTGAAACCGCTGTAAATTCACCAAAAATAATGCTTATGCGTCTCCCATTTTTGATCGTTTCCTTGGGCATACTTGCCGCCTGCTCCGTAGGATTAAAACCCCAAGGCACTCCTCTGCGGCCCGAATCGGTCGGGAAAATTCTGTTCCGTGTAGCACCCGATAATTTGGATGAGGCACCGATTCCGGCCATGGCCGAACGGATCAGCAAGAATCTGAGCTCTTGGGGATATCCGGTCGAGGCGGATACGGGCGACAGCCGGAAAAGCGATACGACTCACATCATGGAAGCCCAGGTCGGAACTATCGAAAACAAGAGCACACCCACCGGCTTTTCGTTCAGCATCGGCAATTCCGATCCGCGTGCGCTCGATTTCCAAAAGGCGGAGGTGCTCCCGGTGACCTGTGCGCTCAAATCCGCTGCCGGGCCGTCCGAAACCGCCAGCCTGTTCATGGATTTCATCGCGGACGAGAAAATCAAGAATTCGAGCCGTGCCAAGAGCGATCGGGCATTACTGGAAATTTACGAGAATCACATCGGAACGGTCTGCTTCAATCTTCTCGACGAACTGAAGGTACCGAGGAAGAAAACGGAGCCGTCGGCAAGCACGACCACGTGGATGCCCGAGATACGCATCGAGGTGAAGGAAAAACCTACGGCGAAAAAGAGCGGCGCCGCAATCGAGCCGCTTCCCGTCCATCCGGTGGAGACCGGTGAAAGCACAGCGGCCGAAACCTCGGAATCCGGCGGCAGCCCTGCAACTCCGCCGGCAGAGCCGCCCGTAAAAACCGAGACCAACATTAACGAGGAGGAAGGCCGCAAACAAATCATCATCCATAACCGCGGCAATCCGGTGATTCTCGACTTCGGCTTCGAAAGGAAATAAACCCGAGCCGTCTTCGCATCGCTGGTTCGCCCTTTTGATGTGCAATTTCCCGGTAATTGCTCCAAGTCGGGGCACTGACCGGCGAGTACGCCCCTCGCCCTCGGTGTTCTCTCACATGACTGGCTCAGCGGCACGCGATTTGCTGCCGCTGGAGGATTCGGGCGTGGCACAAGATAGGAACGGTGCCCGCCTCTCTAAAGACGTTCTCAAAGAATCCGTTCGCATCGGGCGTAGCGACGTCGAAGTGTTGGCTTTTCGTATTTCGACGCCGCCACGCCCGATGCGAACGGATTCTGGATTGTTCGAAGCTTCTCCAATAAGAACCATACAAGAGGCAGAACATCTTCATGGGGGTATTGAGCCGTCAGGCCATCGTAAAGATACGCCGCGACTATAACGCCTGGGTCGCGAACGAGACCCTGGAGGACTACGCGCTGCGGTTCGCGCCGCGGTCGTTTCGGAAATGGTCCGAATTCCGGGTGGCGAACACCGCTTTCGGCTCCATTTCATTTCTGGTGCTCGAGGCCATCGGCGGCTTTCTGACCATCAACTACGGCTTCGTCAACGCCTGCTGGGCCATTCTGGCCGTGGGGCTCGTCGTTTTCCTCACTGGCCTGCCGATCAGCTATTACGCGGCCAAGCACAACATCGACATGGACTTGCTGACCCGCGGCGCCGGGTTCGGCTACATCGGCTCGACCCTGACCTCGCTGATCTACGCCTCCTTCACCTTCACCCTGTTCGCGCTCGAAGCGTCCATCATGTCGCTGGCGCTGGAGCTGTATTTCGACATCCCCATCGCCGCCGCGCATGTCGTCAGCGCCTTGACGGTCATCCCGCTCGTCACCTACGGCGTCACCACCATCAGCCGCCTTCAGCTCTGGACTCAACCGCTGTGGATCGTGCTGCTTATCTCACCGTATGCGGCCGTCATCTGGCGAGAACCCCAGGCGCTGGCCGAACTCACCCTATTCCCCGGCCGCGAGGCTCGCGGAGCGCAGTTCGACTGGATTCTGTTCGGAACGGCCGCGACCATGGCCTTTTCCATGGTGGCCCAAATCGGCGAGCAAGTGGATTTCCTGCGGTTCTTGCCGGAAAAAACCCAAAAAAACCGGTATCGGTGGTGGGCGGCCACGATCGTCGCCGGTCCCGGATGGATTTTCTTGGGCATGGCCCGGCAACTGGGGGGCGCTTTCCTGGCTTATCTGGCGCTTCGGCATGGAATCGTCGATGAACGGGCGCACGAACCGACCCAGATGTATTTGGTGGCCTACGGCTACGTATTCGACGACGCCAGGCCGGCGCTGGCGGCGACGGCGCTTTTCGTGGTCGTCTCGCAGCTCAAGATCAATGTCACCAATGCCTATGCGGGGTCGCTCGCCTGGTCGAACTTTTTCTCGCGGCTGACCCACAGCCATCCCGGGCGGGTCGTGTGGCTGGTCTTCAATGTGTCGATCGCCCTGCTCCTCATGGAACTCGGCGTATTCGGCGCGCTGGAGCGGGTCCTAGGACTCTTTTCGAACGTGGCGATCGCATGGATCGGCGCGCTGGCCGCCGATCTGGTGATCAACAAGCCGCTGGGGCTCAGCCCGCCGTTCGTCGAGTTCAAGCGCGCCTACCTGCCCGACATCAACCCGGTCGGGGTGGTTTCCACCCTAGGTGCCTCGGCGGTCTCCATCGCCGCCTACGCGGGCGTTTTCGGAGCGCTGCCGCAAGCGTTTTCGGCCTTTATCGCCCTGGCCACCGCCTTCCTGCTCGCGCCGGCCATCGCCGCAATGACGCGCGGCCGGCATTATCTGGCGAGAGACCGCGACGACTGGGGGCCGACCACGCCCCATGCCAAATGCTGCATTTGCGAGAACGATTTCGAGATGGAGGACAAGGCTTATTGCCCCGCCTATCAAGGGACGATCTGCTCGCTCTGCTGCACCCTGGACGCCCGCTGTCTGGACGCCTGCAAGCCGAACGCGCGCCTCAGGGATCAATTGGAGCGGCTGGCGAGCCGCTGGCTGCCCGCACACTTGTCGCCCCAGCTCAAGCTGCGCCTGGTTCAGTTCGCTCTCGTTTACCTGCTCCTCGCCGCGCTCACCGGCATCTTCGTGGGCGTGATCTATTACCAGGACATCCTGGTGGCCGCCCAGCGGGACGAGGCTTTATCCCAAGCGCTGCTCAACAATTTCCTCAAGGTGTATTCGTCGCTGCTGGTGTTTCTGGGCCTGGCCGCGTGGTGGGTAGTGCTTAGCAACGAGAGCCGGCAGGTAGCCCAGGAGGAATCCGGCAAGCAAACCTCTCTGCTGCTCAAGGAGATCGAGGAACACCGCAAAACCGACGGCAAGCTTAAGGAAACCAGGGAAGCCGCCGACCGCGCCAATCAGGCCAAGAGCCGCTTCGTGAGCGACATGAGCCACGAGATTCGGACGCCGCTGAACAGCATTCTCGGGTATGCCCAGATCTTGCGGAAAGATCCGAGCATCCCGGCCCATCGGCGGGATGCGGTGGAAATCATTCAGCGCAGCGGCGAGCATCTTTCCTCTCTGATCGAAGACATTCTCGATATCGCCCGCATCGAAGCGCGCAAGATCGAGCTGCGGCCTGCGCCGATCGATTTTCCGGCCTTCATCGAGCAGTTGGTGCGCATGTTCAAGCCGCAAGCGGAAGCGAAAGGGCTGACTTTCCGCTGCCAAATCGTCGACATACTGCCGCGCCGGATTCGCGGAGACGAAAAGCGGGTGGGCCAGATTCTCATCAACCTACTGAGCAATGCCGTGAAATTCACCCAGGACGGCGGGGTGCTGTTCCGCGTGGGCTACAGCGGAGAGATCGCCCGCTTTCAGGTGGTCGACACCGGCGACGGCATATCGCAAGACCAGTTCGAGACCATATTCCTGCCTTTTCAGCGATTGGCGAACGCGCGCGGCAACGCCATTCCCGGCAGCGGCTTGGGGCTGACGATCAGCAAGATATTGGCGCAGGTCATGGGCGGCGAACTCACGGTGGAGAGCGAGCCTCGGCAGGGTTCCACGTTTGCGGTGCGGCTTTTTCTTCCGGACCTCCGAAGCGCGGACGAGGCGCTGAACGAGGACGATATCGTGGGTTATTGCGGTCCGCGCCGCAAGATTCTGATTGTCGACGACCAACCGGAGCACCGCGGCGTGTTGACCTCGGCATTGGCCCCCTTGGATTTTAATCTCAAGGAAGCGGGCTCCGGCGAAGAGTGCTTGGCGCTGGTACGGGAGTGGAACCCGGACCTGATCCTATTGGACATTCTGATGACCGGAATGACCGGCATCGAGGCCGCGGCCAGCCTACGTCAGACCGGCTGCAAGACCCCCATCGTCGTAGTAAGCGCCAATGCCTATCAAAACGACCGCCGCTCGACCATCGCCGCCGGCTGCGATGACTTCTTGGCCAAGCCCATCCAGATCAGCGAACTCCTGTGCAAACTCAAGCTGCATCTAAGCCTCGATTGGCTGTATCGCGGAGACGACACGGCACAAAGCCGGTCCACGGCCGACCCGGAGGCGCCGATGATACGCCCGCCCCCGGATTGCCTGAAAGAACTGGTCGCGTTTGCCCGAATCGGCGACCTTCGCGGCTTGGCGGACCGTCTGGAAGCACTGGTCGAAAGCGACGGCGGCTACGCTCCGTTCGCGAGCCGCCTTCGAACCCTTTCGCGGGAATTCCGTCTCGGCGACATAAAGAAAATACTCAACGAGGCCTAAGATGAGCTCAAAACACCAATGCTGCCAAGGTACGGTGATGATCGTGGACGATGTGCCGGCCAATCTCGCCCTTCTTTCCGACGCCCTTGAAGAAGCGGGCTACCGCGTGCTGGTCGCCACCGACGGCGTTTCCGCCCTGGAGCAGCTTCGCTACGCCGATCCCGACGTCATTCTGCTGGACGCCGTCATGCCGGGAATGGATGGCTTTGAGACGTGCCGCCGCCTCAAGGCGAATCCTGCGACCCGGCCCATTCCGATCATCTTCATGACCGGGCTCGGCGAACTGAACGACCTGCTCCGGGGTTTCAGCGAAGGCGCCGTGGACTACCTGGTGAAGCCGATCCGCCACGAGGAGGTCTTGGCCAGGGTGGGAGCTCATTTGGCGCAGTCGCGGATGGTGTTCCGCGCCGAAGAAGCGCTGGAACGCAGCGGATTCGCGACGATCAGCGTCGATGCCGCGGGACGGATTGTTTGGCTGACGTCCTCGGCCATCCATTGGCTGGCGGCATTCGCGGGGAGTAACGTGCTCGATTTCGAAAGCTTGGCCAGCTTTTTACCCAAACCGCTTTTGGATTGGGCCCTGGCCCGGATCGCAGCGGGTGAAAAAACGGAACACGAGATGTTCACCCTTCGTCGCGGCGGCAGGAAGTTCACCGCCAGACTCACCCCCTGCCAGGACGGATCGGAATACCTGCTGCTGCTGCAAGAATCGTCGGGGGACTGGGATCTGGAGTCTTTGCGGGAGGACCTGGGACTCACCTTCCGCGAAGCGGAGATACTGATGTGGATCGCCCGAGGCAAGACCAATCGCGACGTCGGCGAGATCTTGGGCAGCAGTCCCCGAACGGTCAACAAGCACCTGGAGCACATCTTCGAAAAGCTGGGTGTCGGCACGCGCGCCGCCGCGGTAGCCGTCGCCATGCAAAGCATGCGTACCGGTGCCGAGGCGGCGTAAATGCCTTTAAGGAAGCTCTGATTAAGTCCTTCGACAGGCTCAGGACGAACGGTAAGGTATTGATTCCGTTCGTGGTGAGCTTGTCGAACCATGAACGGAATCGACTTGTTCAGAGTTTCCTTAAAGTTCCAATACGAGGATCAAACCAATTCGACTTTTACCCAGCCGGGGCGGCGCTCGTCGAATGCCTGATAAGCCTCGATGACCGAAGTTAAGGGCTCCGTCTGGGTCAATATCTCCGTCGGATCGATAACCCCGCTGCGGACAAGGTCGATGAGCATGGGGATGTATTGGCGATGATTGCAATTGCCCATCTTCAGGGTGAGATTCTTGTTCATCGCCATGCCGATGGGAAAGAAGCGGTGGGCTGGCGGATAAACCCCTATGATCGACAAGGTCCCGGCCTTGGCCAGAGCCTGGACGGCCCAGGTCAAAACCAGCGACGGGCTGTCGCCGTGATGCCAGTGATCCCCCGGCCGGGGCGCTTCCGGCGCAATTTCGCTCAGTTCCTGGTCGAACTGGACTTTTTGCTCTTCGGCCTTTTGAGCAGCCGGTCCATGATGGGGACGTTCGGCATCCACCCCCACCGCGTCGATGGCGCGATCCACGCCGATCCCGCCGGTCAGGTCGCGGATCACCTGGACGGGATCCTCGGAATCGAAGTTGATGACTTCCGCACCTTGGTTGCGTGCCATCTCAAGACGTGAGGGTTCGTTGTCCACCGCCAGCACTCGGCCGGCGCCCTGAAGCTTGGCGCAGGTGATGGAAAATTGCCCGACCGGTCCGCAGCCGAACACGGCTACCGTATCGCCGGGTTTGATCTCCGCCAACTCCGCTCCGAAGTAGGCCGTCGGCAGGATATCCGAGATCAGTATGGCTTCGTCGTCGGTGACGTCGTCGGGCAGCTTGACCAACCCGACGTTGGCGAACGGGATCCGCGCCTTTTCCGCCTGCAATCCGTTAAGGCCGCCGGCCATCGCGGGACCTCCGAAGAAGGTCGTCCCGCCGAGGAGGCCGCCGGGATTGGCATTGTCGCATTGGGCATAGTAGCCCGCCCGGCAATAGGAACAGTAGCCGCAGGCCACGGTGGAGGGAACCACCACCCGGTCGCCTTCTCTGAGATTCCGGACGTTCGGTCCGAGCGATTCCACGATGCCGACGGCCTCGTGTCCCAGAACGGTGCCGGGCTTGAGCCCGCCCAAGGTGCCGCGCACCATGTGCAGGTCAGTCCCGCAAATCGCGCTGGCGGTGATCCGCAAAATGGCGTCTGTGGGGTCTTCGATGTGCGGCTCGGCGACTTCTTCCAGACGAATATCGCCGACTCCGTGAAAAACGACTCCCTTCATCTCTGCCTCCGGTTTTCACCTGGTGGTTTCAGGGTGCTGCACTAAATCCCAGCACCCGATCAGGATTCTTCCCCCGGGCATCAAAGCCGGCTTTCCCCTCGAAATGCTCGCCCCCCTCGTTTCTGCTTTGATGCCCGCGTTCCGCCGCAGTTCCCGCTGACCTGCGCCACCGAGCCATTCGCATAGATCGGACAGTAGATGAAATATAAAAGCTTGAAGCGTGGCCGCATAAAAAGCGATCGCGTCGCCATTTTTTGCGAAACTATTGACTCGACGCCCGGCCGTGATGCCTTGTGTATGGCCTACGACCGCCGCTACCCGCGGCGACCTTCGGCCACACACTCGGCGCTCGGGCTTCCGGGGACTACTCGACTCACTCGCTCCATGTCTCACAGCAAAGGTTCCAGAGCTTCTGGACGATGTCTCGGGTCGTTTAGCTCATGAGTCGTCGGTATTCAGGCCAGATGGCCTTTCAGTTCGTCGGCGGTGAGAATGGGCGGTTGGAAGTCGGCTCTGAGCGCCAACAGGTCGGCGTCGCCGGTGACGAGGAAATCGGCGCTCGCCGCTTGAGCAAGGCATAGAAAAACCCGGTCGTCAGGGTCGCGGCACGTCGGAACGCCCTGCAGATCCGTAGGCAATTTGGCGGTTTCCGCCCACGGCAGAAAGTCGGCGAGCAATTCTTCCTTTTCCTCCACCGTCAACCTGAATTTGGGATAGGCGAGCACCCGCAGCAATTCGGCGGCGGTTTCGCGGCAAACGACGGGAACGATCGTTCCCGCCTGCCAAGCATGGCGCACCCAGGCCAGCCGTCCCTCGCGGAATACCAGGGCGGACAGAACAATGTTGGTATCGAGTACCACACGGAGGGTCATTCCGGTCTTCGCGCCCAGGCAACGGCGTCGGCGATGTCACTTTCATCGATACCGAGTTGGGCCAGCTTTTCCCGCACGGCATCGGCTTTCTGGACCCGCACTGGTGTGAGCACTAACTTTCCGCCCTCGACCTGGATGTCGAAATACTCGGCGGCGGGAAGCTGGGACACCACGGCTTTCGGCAGGGTGATCTGGTTTTTGGAGGTCATCTTGGCGAGCATGGCAGTTTTCCCGATGTAAGGAAGTAAGGAAATAATGATTTGCCGATATCATGGGATCAAAGTTGTCGGTCGTCAAGCCAGCTGTTCCCAAACCGCCTCGTTCATCTCCGCCAGCAGGCCGTCCAGTTTGCCATCGAAAATCTTGTCCATCCATTTGAACCCGCCGTCCTGCTTGAGGGGACCGCTGTCCAGCGTTTCCCGATCCAAATCGCGGAACTATAGCTCGCTAAGCCGGTACGGCGGGTGGAGCAAATCGTTGGGTCAGCCCTGGGCGCTGGGAAGCAAGGATTTGTATCTTCTTGATGCTCGGGAGCGACCATAGGCTGCCGGGCCGGAAAGCCCGACAGCATGGCTTGGGGTAAGGCTTTTCAGTTCAAACAGTTGCTCAAGTTGTTCGCTTCGGCGTAACAGTTGGTCAGAGCCTCCCTAATGCCCGGGAGCCGGCACCATGGGCGGTTCCACGCAAGCTCCGGCGTGATCGAGTTGAACCTGGGCGCGCTGGCGCGCGCAGTCATTGCTGTAGGTTTCGCCGTCGCATCCGCAGACGGGATCGTGTTCTGTCGTGCAGATTTCCGGGGCGACCCGACAGGTTCCCGATGCGCTCGTCGAGCCGCAAGCATTGGGAGTCTCGACCTCGCAGTATTGCCCGGGCGGACATTGCGCCCCACCTGTTCCGCCGCAGGCTTGCCCGGCCACGGGTGCGGGGGATTCCATCAGGTAAAATTCGCTCGCGAGAAGGGACTTGCTTTTACCCGCCGGTCCGGTAACGGTTTCATGACTGCCGGCCACGAGAATGCTCCCCTGCTTGAGGGCTTGATATCCGGCGTTGATCCGCGCGGGATCGGCGGCGGATGCGAGTAGATCGATGTCTGCAATCAGAGCCTTGCTCAGGGTATTCAGCCGCTCCTGCTCGATGTGTTCACACGGGACGGTCAGGCAAGGGTTGCCGACATCCCTCACCCGGTACAGGGCTCCCGCCGGAGACGCCAGTGCCTGGGCCCGCCACGTCTCGTGCACAACCAGAACGCTGGCTTCACCGGAAGAAGCGGTCGAACGCCTCTCGAGAGTTCCCCGCACCACCCCGCGGCCCGAGACATACTCTCTTATGAATTCCTCGTTTTGCCGCTGAATGCCGCCCGCTGCGGAAAAATCGATCTCGCCGACATAACACTCCCGGCGCCAAATTCCGTCAGCGCAACGTGTTCGCGGTTTATTGACTTCCTTCACGAAAATCTTGTTGCAAGATGGTGCAACGCACTGCCTTAGGTCTTGGTGACTAACCCTGAAGTACCGATCTTCATCCCCGAGGACCGGACTGCTCCCCCAAAGTCCGACGACCATTATCCATAGAGCCAGCTCTTTGATCATTCCTGATCCTCCTTCCGTTCGTTTCAATTGCCGCACCGATCCTAACAAGGCATCGGAGAAAAATCACGGATTGCTGAAAACAGCGAGGGAAAGCGAAGATGAAGAAACGACAAAGAAAAGGTGTCGCCATTTCCGGCGACACCGAGTCCAGCTCAAAGAGGGGGGAAAAGAAAAACGGATAAGAGTTGGTGCGGTCCGATGAGTGGGTATCGATTCGTGGCGTCCTGCCTGTCACTCACCGGCCGCCAGGATTTTAGTGAGCAATTCATGTGCCACTCAAAACGCCGGTAACTTCAACAATCGACAGAACGCCCATAGGGAAAGGGCGGGAAATCCCTCAGTGAGGTGATGGAATTGCCGCACTCGGCATTTTCGCCGCGACTGGATCGAGAAAAACGCGCTGCCGCGTCGCCCGGACACGACGGGAGCTACGCCTTCCCCAAACGACTCGACGAGCCGCCGCAGCATTTTTTGTATTTCTTGCCGCTGCCACAGGGGCAAGGCGCATTGCGGAGAATCTCGCCTTTGTGGGCGATTTTGCCGTGATAATGGATGGTTCCGTCCAGGTAAACCCATCGCCCCGCCACCCGGTGAAACCGGCTGACCTCATGGATCAGATAGGTGTCGTCACCCAACTCGAACTGCGCTTTGAATTCCACTACCCCGCGATCGTCGCTCTCGCCGCCGCCTACGGTTCCGACGATCTCAAGGCGGGACCAGGTGCGGGTGTCGCCTTCAAAATCCAAAGAGGCCGGCCGTTTGCCGGGGTCCCAGCTCTCTTTAAGATAATCGGCATTGCGCAGCTCGAAGGCCGTAAAACGCGAACGCATGAGAGCTTCCGCGGTGGGCGCAGCCGATTGTCCGGCCAGATAAGGGCCGCAGCATGCGTCGAAGGATTTTTCGGAGCCACAGGGGCAAGTCGTGGGAGTGTTCACCGGATTTTGGAAGAAATACGGGTTGATCTGCTGAACGCTGACTGACCGGTGAAATTCAACGAGTGCTATGCTCGGGCCTTTCAATGGTGCGCCAAAGTTCTTTTCGGCTTGAATTATCGAGGACCGATTCTAACACGGGGAACGATTGGCTGCCTTCGTCTCCGCCCATCGGCACCCCAAGGCGGGCGTGAGGTCCGCCCATTTATACCCTGCTATGAACCGGCCTCCGCCTCCAATGCACGCAAGCTTTCTTCCACCCCGGCGGCATGGGTCAGCTCGGCCACGTTGTCCTTCGTGAAGAACCCTTGGAAATCGCCGAAGCGTTGCACGTATTCGACGATCAAGGAGGAATATTCCGATGCGCTGGAGAAAATTTGCTTGAGTCCCTCCTCCTTAGAACCGATGACGTCTAGCAAAAAGTCCTTGCCGCAATCCCGCAGCGTATCGACCACGTAGTCGATATTGGCTTTCCCTGCCGTCTCTCCGTCCCGCACCGCCACCGCGAGATGATGCAGCCGCGGGCCGTAGTTGCGTACGAAAGCCTCGGTCGGCGACGGCAGCTTGAGCAGATGATTGACGAAATACGGATGGTTCGCGGCGGTGAAGACCTTGGCCGGACTTTCCAACTCGTTCGCGTGATGCACGCTCTTGGTGACGTTGGTGGAGGAATTTTGGGAAACGATGTCGTAAGAGCCCCAGTAGTAATAACTGGTCAACGTCAGCCATTCGAGAATCGCCGCCTCCCGATTCTGGCTGTAGATCCGGGTGGCGAGATGGTCGATCGGCAGAAGCAGCGATTCCAGTCCCAACGTGGCACGGGCTTCCTTCGCTTCCAGGTAGGCCGCTTGGACGTCGTCGCGGACGGTGCTCCACCCGAGGGCATAAACGCGGATGTCCCGTTCCGGCCGCTCCCAATAACCCACGATATTGTGGGTATAGGGCGACGGTTTGACGATCGCCATGTTGCCCGGCATTTCCAGCTTCCGGATCTGATCCTGATTGAAGAAGCGCACGTCGCGGGACTTCTGCAATTCCACCACATCGTGCACATCGGTCACCCGGAACACTTCGCCCATGTAGCGGGAGTTGGGTTTGTGCGCGCCGATCGGATAGACCTCGTTGAGGCTTCTGAATATGCCTTGGGTATTGGGGTCCTTGACCTCGCGCACCAGAATGTCCGGAGCACTCATGTCGATGCGGAGCACGTGGGTGTAATGGCTCTCGGATTCGAGCGTAATCAGATAGTGGTACGGCGTCATCAGGCACAGTTCGCCCACGTAGGGAACGGAATGCCCCGGCTCTACCGTGATCATCAACGCATCGATCCGGCGGATCAGATCGGTGAGCCCGACACGATCGCGCTGCTCGAGAAGCCGGACCAAAAACTCTTCGAAAAACGGCGAGTTCTGCTTGTCGCCATAACGGGGAAAATCCAGAGAAGACATCGCGGTCGCTACTCCCTAGGCATTGACCGCTCGTGCCGGCGGTGTGGTTTGCTGCTGTTGCATATGGAAATAAAAATATTGATGGGACACCGCCATGTGAATGGCACCCAAATCGGTCTGAACCTGGTCCAGATACTCGTGCAGCACGGCCGGCGTCAGACCTTCCCAGCGTAGTCCCGCAAGCCGCCGCCAACTCCGGCGGGTCGCTTTCATGGCGTCCGTATGGTTGGGCAGCGCGGCCAGACACCCTTCGATTTCCGAGAGGCAATGGCGAACCGTTCGCGGAAAGTGGGAATCGAGCAGCAGATAGCTCAGCACCGCATGGCCGCGCACATGCACGTCCACATGGCGGCGGTACATCTGGTAAGCGCTTAGGGTCTTGAGTACGTTCATCCACAGCCGCTCCTGCAATGGCTCCAATGCGCCGCCTTGCCGCGGCAGCAACACGACCGAATTGATATCCATGATGCGCGTGGTCATATCGGCGCGTTCGAGATTTCTCCCCAGCCTGATGAATTCATAAGCGAGGTCGTGGCTCATGCAGCCCATCAACAACCCGGCCAGCGACTGGCTGCGCTCGACGATCTGGTTGAGCACTTCATAACGCTGAGCCCGATTCTGAGCCGTGCCGGAAGCGACCCCTTGAATGTAAAGATAAAGCCCATTCACCCGCTCCCAAAATTCCTTGGGGAGGATCTCCCGAAACGTGCGGCTGTTCTCGCGGGCGCAGCGGATGCTGGACACGATGGCGCTCGGGTTGCGCTCGTCCAGAACGAGAAAGCGCATGATGTTGGATTCGTTCGCCTCTCGATAATGCTCTTCGAAGAGCTTATCCAAGCCCACCACCTTGAGCAGGATATCCCAGCCGAACGAGGCGCCTCTGGGCAAGTCCAGCAGTACCTCCGTCGTGGTGTTGATGAGGCGCGCGGTGTTCTCGGACCGCTCCAGATAACGGGCCATCCAGTACAAGTTCTCGGCTACGCGGGATAACATGAGTCCTCCGTATCGACGATCCAAGTATCTTTGCTGCCGCCGCCCTGGGATGAGTTCACCACCAGGGATCCCGACTTCAAGGCTACCCGCGTCAGTCCGCCGGTCGTGGCGTAAAGCCGATTGGACTGCAGGATGAAAGGCCGGAGATCCAAATGCCGAGGCGCCAGGTGATCGCCGACCAGGGTCGGCGCGGTGGAGATGCTCAAAGTCGGCTGTGCCATGTAATTGCGCGGGTTGGCGCGGATCAGATCGGCAAACGCCGCGTGCTCCTCCGCCGTGGCCCGCGGCCCGATGATCATGCCGTAGCCCCCCGATTCGTTCGCCGGCTTGACCACCAGCTTGTGGAGGTTGGCCAGCACGTACTCCCGTTCTTTATCGTCCATGCACAGATAGCTCGGCACGTTGGGAATGATCGGGTCCTGATCGAGGTAATAGCGGATGATCTTCGGCACGAAGGTATAGACGACCTTATCGTCCGCGACCCCCGAGCCGGGAGCGTTGGCGATGCCGACCTTGCCGTTCCGCCAGGCGCGCATGATGCCGGGAACGCCGAGCGAGGAATCGGGACGAAAAGCTTCCGGATCCAGAAAATCGTCGTCGATGCGACGGTAGATCACGTCCACCCGCCGGGGACCGGAAACCGTTTTCATGTAGACCTGGTCGTCCGTGTCCACCATCAGATCCGATCCTTCCACCAGAAAGGCGCCCATCTGCTGGGCGAGATAACTGTGTTCGAAATAAGCGGAGTTGAAAATGCCCGGAGTCAGCACGACCACCATCGGTCGTTCGTCGTCCCTCGGAGAAAGAGCCGCCAGCGTGTCATAAAGCTGGGTGGGATAGTCATCGACCGGCAGGATGGTGCAGGCCTGGAAAATCTCGGGAAACAGGCGCTTCATCAATTGGCGGTTTTCCAACATATAAGAAACGCCCGACGGCACCCGGAGATTATCCTCCAGCACGTAAACCGTACCGTCCTTGTCGCGCACCAAGTCAGTACCGCACACGTGAGCCCAAACACCGAAACGGGGCGTGATGCCTTTGCACTCCGGCCGGAAATTGTGTGAACTGGCAATCAGTTCGAGCGGAAAAACACCGTCTTTGACGATGCGCTGCTCGTTGTAAAGATCGTTGATGAACAAATTCAGAGCCGTAAGCCGCTGCTTCAGCCCTTCCTCGATCCGCGTCCATTCACTTTTCGCCATGACGCGGGGAATGATGTCGAAGGGCCAAGCCCGGTCGATATTCCCGGCCTCGCTGTACACGGTAAACGTGATGCCCATCGTCATGATGGCCGCATCCACCGACTGCCGGCGGGTTTCCAACTCCCCAGGCTGAAGAGAGTTCAGATAATTGAAGAGGGCTTGGGCGGCAGGTCGCGGCTGACCGTCCGGTTCCAAGAGCTCGTCGTAGGCTTCGCTGATCCGGTAGTCGTTGTGGAAAATTTTCATAAGCAAACGGTAATGTTGACGCTTCCGACAAAGCATCCTCTGTGCCAATGGTGCAGGCGAGGACTACAGCGCGGCACCGAGCGAATAAGGGGTTTCGCCGTATGGCTTACTGCACCGACAAAGGGGATAAGGTAAACAGTCGCGCGCGATCCGCGCTGTTGTGGTGCGCACCATAATGGAGTGGCGTTCGGCCGTTTTAGTACTACAGCTGTATGACTAAATGATTTCATCCTGAAACATCTGACGCTAGAATCCATCGAATACCAACAAACCCAGTCCATTCCGATCATCGCCATGACGTATTGCCTTTCTATCAACGTGGAACGTGGCCTGGTCTTCTGCTCCGATTCCCGCACCAATGCGGGAATGGACAATATCGGCAGCTATTCGAAGATGCACACGTTCGTGTGGCCGGGAGAGCGAGTTTTTGTTTTGCTGTCCGCCGGGAATCTCGCCACTACCCAAGCCGTAGTGAAAAAAATGCACCGGGATATCGAGCAGGCCATCGTACCCAATCTGGTGACCGCGACCAGCATGAGCGAAGCCGCGGATTACGTGGGCATGATCAGCACCCAACTGCAACGCCAGCAGGCCAGCCGCGATATAGCCAATACCAGCTTCGAAGCCACCTTCATCTTCGGCGGCCAGTTGGCCAACAATCCGCCCGAGACTTTCATGATTTACCCGCAGGGCAATTACATTCACGAATCGGGGGAACATCCCTTTCTCCAAATCGGCGAGACCAAGTACGGCAAACCGATATTGGACCGCGTCATCAAGCGGGATATCGACTTGGAGCGGGCCGCGCGATGCGCCTTGGTTTCCATGAACTCCACCGTCCGCAGCAACGTCACTGTCGGCCCGCCGGTGGAATTGCTGATCTACGAACGGGACAGCTTGACCGAAGGCCGCCGGTTGTACCTCACCGACGATGATCCCTTTGCCAGGGACCTCTCCGAAAAATGGAACGAGGGACTGATCCTGGCCTTGGAAACTCTGCCGCATTTCTCCTGGGAAAACCTCGAATCCGAGGCGACCGAAATCAAACTCGCCCTGCTCAAGAAGCAGCTCGAGTTAAGGAAAGAAGTGGGCATTTCACTGGAAGATGACGAGTAGTCAAGTACTGGGCTGATGTATGGGCTTTCTATATTGTCCCGTCATGGCGCGCCCGAGCGTCGCCGCCTGGAGCCGGATCAGCCCAGAGGGGCGCGGCTCCAGGCGGCGACGCGCAGGATCAGCGCGCCATCCGGGTGCCCTTTCTTTGGGTTACTTTGGGCACGCAAAGGAACTCGCCTGCGGGGCGAGACCCGCTCCAAACTAAGACGCCGCCACGGCGGCTCCTTCACATTCACTGGGGAGTGGCTAACGCATAATTCACAGCAAGCGTTCGCCACCCGTTTCCGGGGCAATCCCGTGCCGAAACAGCGCATTTCTTATCCTTCTTTGCCACAACAAAACAGTCGCGCGGCTTTCCGATAATTCGCCATGAGAAATTGGCACCATTACTGCTACTCCGGCTTTCGAACTGTTTTATCCGTAACCGTCGGGTGGAGTAACTCTTGGCGATACTTGTCGAAATCGAACACATCACCACCTACCGGTACGACCGGCCCGTTCAGCTTTCCCCGCACCTGATCCGCTTACGCCCGGCGCCCCACACTCGGACTCCGGTGCACGATTACCGTCTGGACATCGGTCCGTCCGAGCACCGGATCTATTGGCAGCATGATTCCTTCGGGAACCGTATTGCGAGGGTGGTGTTTCCGGAAAAGGTGAACGAACTCAAGGTCGATGTTCGGGTGGTGGCGGAAATGACGGTCATCAACCCCTTCGACTTCTTCGTCGAGAACTACGCCGAGCACTACCCCTTCGAATACGACAGCCTTCTGAAGCACGAACTCGAACCCTATTTCGAGATTACCGAAAACGGGCCTCGTCTTTCGGCGTGGCTTGGGGGCGCCAACCGCAACAAGCAGCGCATCGTCGATTTTTTGGTCGAACTGAATCAGCAACTGCAAAAGGACATTGCTTATACGATCCGGCTCGATCCCGGCATTCAAAGCTGCGAAGAGACCTTCGAGAAAGGCACGGGGTCCTGCCGCGACACCGGCTGGCTGCTGGTGCAAATCCTGCGTCGCCTGGGATTGGCCGCTCGCTTCGTTTCGGGCTATTTGATACAGCTCACCGCCGATCAAAAGGCACTCGACGGCCCCTCGGGACCGGAGCACGATTTCACCGATTTGCACGCCTGGGCCGAGGTCTACATTCCCGGTGCCGGCTGGATCGGGCTCGATCCCACCTCCGGGCTGTTCGCCGGAGAAGGCCATATCCCGCTGGCCTGCACGCCGGACGCGGTCAGCGCCGCGCCCGTCACCGGCTACGCCGATAAATGCGAGGTGCATTTCGAATACAGCAATGTGGTGCGCCGGATTCACGAAGACCCTCGGGTGACGAAACCCTATACGGAAGACCAATGGACTGACATTCAGCAGCTCGGGCGTGCCGTGGACTCCGAGCTTTCGGCCCTGGATGTGCGCTTGACCATGGGCGGCGAGCCTACTTTTGTCTCCATCGACGACATGGAAGGCGCGGAGTGGAACACCGAGGCGCTGGGCATACACAAGCGGGAGCGCGCCGGTGCTCTACTCGAACAGTTGAAAAATGCCTTCGCCCCCGGTGGCCTGCTCTACTACGGCCAGGGCAAATGGTATCCCGGCGAACCTCTGCCCCGGTGGGCGCTGGGTTGCTTTTGGCGGGCGGACGGAGTCCCGCTCTGGCGGAACGGCTCATGGGTGGCGGACGAACGGCGCGACTACGGCTTTACGGAAACGGATGCGCGGCATTTCGGCGAACGCTTGGCCACGCGGCTTGGAATCGAGGCTGCGTATCTCACGCCCGGATTCGAGGACTGGATTTACTATCTCTGGCGCGAAGCCAACCAGCCGGCCGATTTCAACCCGATCGCCATCCCATGGGCACCTCGGTATCGCGACGATCTGAGCCTGGCTCTGGCGCGCGGACTCGACCGCACCGTGGGCTACGCGCTGCCTTTGGCGTGGGATTGGAGCCGGGGCGCCTGGCACTCGGGACCTTGGAATTTCCGTCGTAACGCCATGTATCTCATACCGGGCAGTTCGCCCATGGGATTCCGGCTGCCGATCCGGGAATTGGGCTGGACGGCGGAAATCGAGAGCGAGGAAAGCTTCGCGGAACCGCCCGAGCCGGCCAAACCGATACCGGTGACGTTCAACGGAATGCCGGAGCCGCCCGAACATCGCCGGCCTCTCGCCGCCGACGAACGGCCGGAAATCATCCGGCGACGCTACAAAAAATGGGTGGGCGTTCCCCATACCGCGCTCTGTCTCGAGCCGCGGGCCGGCCGGCTTTACGTCTTCATGCCGCCCGTGAACGAGCTTCAGCATTACGGCGATCTCCTGGCGGCTATCGAGCAAACTGCCGCCGAGCTGAACCTGCCCGTCATCGTCGAGGGCTACGAACCGCCGGCTTCGCCAGAGCTCCGCTGTCTCAAGGTAACGCCCGACCCCGGCGTCATCGAGATCAACATTCATCCCGCGGCTTCTTGGGATGCGCTGGAAGAAAACACCGTGACGCTGTACGAAGAGGCCCGACTGGCCCGGCTCGCAACGGAGAAATTCATGCTCGACGGGCGACACACCGGCACCGGCGGCGGCAACCATGTGACGCTCGGCGGCGCGACGGTTCACGACAGCCCGTTCCTGCGCCGCCCCGACTTGCTGCGTTCGCTCATCACCTATTGGCAACATCATCCTTCGCTGTCTTATCTCTTTTCCGGCCTCTTCATCGGTCCGACTTCGCAGGCGCCGCGAGTCGACGAGCGCGGCGGCCATCTGCTCGACGAATTGGAGCTGAGCCTTAACGAGATCGAACGGACCCAAGATTCCCGGATGGTCGATCGGGCTCTCCGCAGCTTCTTGGCCGACCTCACCGGCAACACCCATCGTTCGGAGTTTTGCATCGACAAGCTTTACTCGATGGACACGGCATCGGGCCGGCAGGGTCTGGTGGAATTCCGCGGCTTCGAAATGCCGCCCCACGCGCGCATGAGCCTTGCCCAAATGCTGCTGCTGCGGACCTTGATCGCTTACTTCTGGAAGCACCCTTATCGCCACCCGCTGGTCCGCTGGGGTACGGCTCTGCACGACCGGTTTCTGCTGCCGCACTATGTCTGGGCGGATTTCCGCTCGGTCATCGCCGAACTCAACGAGGCTGGTTATCCTTTCAGCACCGCGTGGTACGAGCCGTTTCTCGAATTCCGCTTCCCCCATTACGGACAGGTCGAATGCGAGGGCGTCGTTTTGGAATTGCGCATGGCCCTGGAACCCTGGCTGGTCCTCGGGGAAGAAGCCGGCGCACAACGCGAGGCGCGGGTGGTGGATTCCGCCGTCGAACGGTTGCAAGTGAAGTGCCGCGGGTATGATCCGGAGCGGTTCCTCGTCACGTGCAACGGACGCCGTATTCCGCTGCAACCGACCGGGCCGGAAGGCGAATATGTGGCTGGCGTCCGGTACAAAGCCTGGAAGGCGGCATTCGGCCTTCATCCCACCATCGAAGTGCACGCGCCTCTGGTCTTCGACCTCTTCGACCGGCGGCTCGGACGCTCCGTGGGCGGTTGCGTCTACCATATCGCTCATCCCGGCGGCCGTTCCTACGAAACCTTCCCCGTCAATGCTTACGAAGCGGAGTCGCGGCGCATCTCGCGATTCTGGGATTGGGGCCACACGGCCGGAGACAGGCCGCCGCCGGTTTGGGCCGAAAAGCTGAAAGCCCATTATGGCCACGGCTCTGCAACACAGGTCCACGAACCGCCCCCGGAGCCGATGAATCCGGACTATCCCTGCACCCTGGATCTGCGCCGCCCGCTATGAGCACACGCATCGCTCTTACCCACGTTATCGAGCAACGCTTCGCGCATCGAATTCAGCTGTCCACTCATTGGCTGCGGCTGCGCCCCGCGCCGCATACCCAAGCCAACATCAGCGCCTATTCCTTGAAGGTGCAGGCCCAACCCCATTTCATCAACTGGGTTCGGGATCCATTCGAAAATCACCTCGCCCGCCTAGATCTGCCGGAACCGGTGTTCGATTTGAAAATCGTGGTCGAGCTCATCGCCGATCTCGTGCCGGTCAATCCCTTCGATTTTCTGGTCGATCCCGCCGCAGGAAATTACCCGTTCGACTATCCGCTGCAGCTTCGAAAGGAGCTCAAACCCTATTTCAGCCTCGGGCGGGTCGGGCCGCGATTGGCCGATTGGCTGGGAACGCTCGATCGACCTTCCGGTTACATCGTCGACACCTTGGACGAATTCACTCGCTCCGTTCAGGAACACTTGCCGGTCACGGGCGAACTGCGACCGGGCGCGGTGGATTCGGAAGCGGTGTTGCAATGCGGCGCCGCATCGGCCTGGGAGGCCGCCTGGCTTTTCACTTTGAGCCTCCGGCATCTGGGACTGGCAGCCAGATTCACGTCCGGCTACCGCATCCACCTGGCGCCCGAACCGGCCGGGATGCATGCCTGGGGCGATACTCACCTGTCAGCAGCGGAAGTTTTTCCCGACACGGCCGGCCTCCACGCCTGGAGCGAAATCTACCTGCCGGGCGCCGGCTGGATCGGACTGGATCCCGCTACCGGATTGTTCACCCACGAAGGCTACATACCGCTTGCCTCGGCTCCCGACGCGCTAAGAACCCTGCCGTTGATCGGTTATTGCGAAGCCTGCGAAGAGCAGTGCAGCGAACAGGTCCGCGTGCGGCGCCTCGTTCCGGCGCCAAATCCTTCGCCGTACTCGGAGACCCAGTGGGCCGACCTTCAGGCGGTCGGGCAACAGATCGATGCGGCGTTGAAGTCAGCCGATATCGGCCTCTCAAGCGGAATCACCCTGAGTTTCGTTTCCGCAACCGACGCCAGCGCTCCGGAATGGTCCACCGCAGCCCTGGGGACTCATAAGCGGACGGTTGCAGAGGATTTCTTATCCCGTTTGTGGCACGGCCTGGGAAGCGGGGGGATCGTGCACGAGGGCCAAGGCGAATGGTTTGCGGGAGAAGCCCTGCCCCGCTGGCGACTCAATTGTTTCTTCCGAGCCGACGGACATCCGATCTGGCGGAACCCATCGTCGCTTGGCCAGCTAGCCCGAAGCGGCGAGTTCGGCTCGGTGGACGCCGAATATTTCGGCCAAGTCCTGGCGAGTAAATTAGGCGTGTCATCGCGTTTTCTGGTGTCGGCCCACGAGGACCAACTGTACGAACTTTGGCTGAACCGCGCTCAAATGGAATACGCTCCGCCGGCCGAAGCGCTGCGCGATCCGATCCGCCGGCGCGAACTCGCGGCAAGCCTGTCTGAAACCCGGCGAGAGCCCGTGGGTTACGTCCTGCCGCTACGCTGGAATTTTCTCTCCGAGAGCTGGGCCAGCGGTAGGTGGCGGTTTCGAAGAGGTGCGCTATACCTCTCGCCGGGCGAATCGTCCATGGGCTACCGGCTGCCCCTCGATAGCCTGCCCATCGGCGAGGAGAGCGCAGCAGCCCTGAATCCCGAACGCTGTCACTTCGAGGAGCGGCCCTTGCTCCCCGCCATCTACGGCGAACTCAGCTCGCGCCTGACCGCGTTTACGACCGGCCCAACAGCAGTGGAAAACGCCGACTCCGAATCCCCGATGAGGAGCGGTGCGCCACGCACGGCACTGTGCATACAGGCTCGAAACGGACGGCTTTACGTGTTCCTGCCGCCCTTGACGCATCTCGAGCATTATCTCGATTTGCTCGCCGCCATCGAAGCCACGGCCTTTATCGTGGGCATGCCGGTGATGCTGGAAGGCTACGAGCCGCCCGAGGATTACCGCCTGCGGCGCCTCGCCCTGGAACCCGATGCCGGCGTACTCAAGGTGGTGCTGCCGATGGCGGAAACCTGGGATCAGGCGCTGCACTTTTCGGCGGTAGCCTACCGAGAGGCTGCGAATGCGGGATTGTCCGGCGAGCGGATTGCGGCAAACGGGCGGCGTGCGCCGCCCGGCGGACGCTCCGATTTGATTCTGGGCGGAGAGCAGCCCTCATCAAGTCCTTTCCTCCGCCACCCGGCCTTGCTGCATTCCCTCATCGCTTACTGGCAGCAGCACCCGGCCCTGTCCTATTTCTTTGCAGGCCGACCGATCGGGCCGTCCAGCGCCTCGCCGAGACCCGACGAGGGACGCGACGATGCCTTGTACGAGCTCGGCATCGCGCTCTCCCGCATGCCGCAGGGCGAAACTCTTTTCCCGTGGATTCCCGACCGTGCCTTGCGCCATCTGCTCGCCGATCCGGCCGGGGATATGAGGCGCGCGGAGATTCGCATGGACCAGCTATATGCACCCGATAGGGCCAGTCAGCGACTGGGGCGAATCACGATCCGCTCTTTCGAAACGGCCCCCGATCCGAAACTCGCCGCCGCCCAGCTCTTGCTGGCGAGGGGCTTGGTGGCGTTTGTCGCGGAGCACCCGGTCGAATCCCGGCTGATCGACTGGGAAACGGAGCTGCATGACCGATTCATGTTGCCGCGGCTGCTCTGGGAGGATCTGGAAGACGTTCTCCGGGACCTCAATCGAGCCGGGTATCCGTTTCAGGCCGAATGGTTCGAGCCGTTCCTGAACCTGCGTTTCCCCGCGTTGGGACAGGTTCGGCTGGATGACGTAACCATAGAGCTGCGCATGGCCCACGAGCCTTGGCCGGTGCTTGCCGAAGAAGTGACTTCCGCGGGGATCTCGCGCTTCGTGGACACCGCCAATGAACGGGTACAAGTAGAAGTCTCGGGACTGACACCCTCCCGGCACGTGCTGATCTGCAACGGCAGACAGGTGCCTTTGCGGCCTACAAAGATTAAGGGCCGTTATGTGGCCGGCGTACGCTATAAGACGCGGAACCCTGTCGCCTCGCTTCATCCGACCGTCTCTCCGATTGCATCGCTCGTATTCGATCTCGTCGATACCTGGACCGGTCGGGTATTGGGCGGATGCACGTACTTGCCGGAACCCTCGGAACCTTTGGGTCTTGCCGCCGTCCCGGTAATGATCACAGAACCGGAACGTACAGGCGGACATCAGTTTCAGCGTCCTTACCCCGAAACGCCGCCCCCCTGGAGTTTCGGAGGTCGCTTCCTGAATACCGGCTCCCGGTTAAAACGAATGGAAGTGCCAGGCGAGATATTCAATTCGCGTCATGCATATCTCTTGGATCTCACAGTCATCGGTTAGAGCGTTTTTCATCACGGTTTAAACGCCGGATACGCTGACGCGTATTCCCGCCTACATTCCTGATGGAGTTCTGCGTCGCTTGCGCCCCACCTCGTTCGACCGCCTCGGGAACGTCTTCACAACGGTGAACGTAGCGTTCGGTGACTTCGCTATAGGAAACGTGCCATTCGAGATGAGCGGGACTATTACGCTGTACGGATTACTCGGATTTCAATCCGGTCAAACATGTTGTGGCCAAGCGGCCACATTCGTCTTTTCACCATTGGCGAGATTGCCCGCCAACCAGCGGGGCCATTCGGATAGGCTTTAGATACGGCGACAAACAAGGAGTTAAAAACCGGTGGCACAGGGAAGAATTTTGCATCGGAACCTAACCGGGCTGCTGGCCCGACATATTCGGGAAGGGTCCCTTCATCTCCATGTTTCAGGCAGCCCAAACCGCCGCTTCGGAGACGGACAGCCGGAGGCGCACTGGAATATCCACGATGCAGCAATCCTCCGCCGCCTCCTTTTGGACCCGGAACTTCAAATCGGCGAAACCTATCTGGAAGGCGGCTGGGACGCGGGCTTGCCTAACGCGCTGCCGACATTTGTGGAGGTGATGATGCGGAATCTCTCCGGACCTATGCCAGCACCGTACACGCATATCCGCCGATGGCTGCATCGCATCGTTCGGACAGGTAATGCAATCGCCCGCAGTTATCGGAATGTAAACCATCATTACGACCTCGACGAATGGTTATTCCGACGGTTCTTGGACAAACGCCTTTTTTATTCCTGCGCTTATTTCGAACAACCGGAGCAAAGCCTCGAAGAGGCTCAACTTGCCAAGTGCCGGCTCATCGCCCGAAAACTTCGGCTGCAGCCCGGTATGCACGTCCTCGATATCGGTAGCGGCTGGGGCGGGTTGGCCGTTTATCTCGCCCGACAGGCTGACGTCCAAGTGACCGGTTTGACGCTCTCCAAAGAACAGCTCCGAGTAGCCCAAGCCGAAGCCGAGCGTCTGGGACTTCAAGATAGGGTCCGCTTCCACCTCCAAGATTACCGGAAACACGTCGGAGACTATGACCGGATCGTTAGTGTCGGGATGTTCGAACACGTCGGAATCCGTCACTATCCGGATTTCTTCCGGCAAATGGAGCGACTGCTGAAACGCGACGGCATCGCACTGCTCCATACCATTGGCGCCACCAACAAGGATGGCCCTACCAATCCATGGATAAAGCGCCACATTTTTCCGGGCGGTTATATCCCCCTGCTTTCGGACCTGTCACCGGCCATGCAGCGCTCCGGCCTGATGCTGACCGATCTCGAGGTGCTGAGGCTGCATTATGCGTATACCCTTCGAGAATGGTTTCGGCGGTTTCAAAACCATCGGGGCGAGGTGGTGGAACGGATGGGGGAACGCTTCGCCCGCATGTGGGAGCTTTATTTGGCCGTATCCGAAGGCTCTTTCCTCTGGGGAGACATGGCGGTTTTTCAGCTCCAGTTGGCGAAACAGCATGGATCTGTGCCGATCACCCGTGACTACCTTGTGACGGATCATTGAAACAAGGTGCTCTTGAGAGCGGACATGATCGACGAAGATCAGCTCGCAGGGGCGGAATACTGAAGGCGGTTCCGCTCATCCCCTGTCCTCCGCAACCTTAGAGCATTTTCCGGTTTAGTGTAGCGCCCCCGAGCATCGTCGACCAATCGGCAGGAAGTTGCCGGAAACGCTGCGCTTATTCCGGCCTACGACTGCTCCGATCACGGATGGTAGGCCGGGATAAGGCGTCAGCCGTTCCCGGCGAACAGCCGGAATGCCGGAAACGCTGACGCTTATTCCGGCCTACCTTTTGGGTGTGCGAGAGGCGTCCCAATTCACGCCGCTAAGCCGTGATGAAGAACGCTCTAGCTTGGCAGCACGAATCTTGCCGATTATCCTTATCTCCCTTCGGGGGCTGATCTTAATAACTTCAAAAATTCTCATATGAGCAAATCATGCGATGTGCTGGTCATCGGGGGAGGACCTGCAGGGTCGTCGATTGCGGCACTGCTGGCGGAAAAAGACTGGCGCGTAGTGCTCGTCGAAAAAGACCGACATCCGCGGTTTCACATCGGTGAATCGCTGCTGCCGCTGAGCATCCCCTATTTGGAACGGCTGGGCGTCTTGGATGAGATCGAGAAAATCGGCCTCCGCAAATATGCCGCCGAATTCAATTCCATGTATCACGGCAAGTGCTCCGACTTCCAGTTCGGCGAGGCGCTGGACAAATCCTACCCCTATGCCTTCGAGGTCAAGCGCTCGGAGTTCGATCATATCCTTTTAAAGAATGCGGCTGCCAAGGGCGCGGACGTTCACGAAGGCTGCCGGGTGACTTCGGTGGAACTCCACGACGATCGGGTGGATCGGGTCAGGGCCATCGACGAACACGGCGCGGAGCATGTTTGGCAACCGCGCTTCCTGGTCGATGCCTCGGGCCGCGACACCTTTCTGGCCGATCAGCTCGGCACCAAGGAACGCAACAGAAAACACAGCAGTGCGGCGATTTTCGGCCATTTCGAGGGAGCCGAGCGAAGAAGCGGCCGGGAAGAAGGCAATATCAGCATTTACTGGTTCGATCACGGCTGGTTTTGGATGATCCCGCTCAAGGGAGACGTAATGAGCGTGGGCGCCGTCTGCTGGCCTTATTATCTGAAAGGCCGCCGGACGCCGGTCGAACAGTTCTTCTTCGACACCATTGCTCTATGCCCTCAGGTGCAAGCCCGGCTGGAAAACGCCCGGCTGGTGTCGCCCGTAACCGCGACCGGCAATTACTCGTATCGTTCGACGCGGATGAGCGGCAAGAATTACTTGCTGGTCGGCGATGCATTCACCTTTATCGATCCGGTGTTTTCCAGCGGCGTACATCTCGCCCTGTATGGCGCGGTGTCGGGCGCGGAAACCGTGGATGGCTTCCTGCGCGAGCCCGAGACCTCCGAACAACGTTTCAAGCAGTACGAAAAATCGGTGCGCAGCGGGCTGAAAACTCTTTCCTGGTTCATTTATCGAATCACCACACCGGCCATGCGGGACTTGATCATCCACCCCCAAAACAGGCTCCGGGTCAAGGAGGGGGTCATCTCGCTGCTCGCCGGGGATCTCTTCCGAAACACCCCGATCGCATCCAAGCTGCTGGTTTTCAAGATCATTTATTATTTGAATAACCTGTTAGACCCCTTCAACAACTACGCGGCCCATAAGCGCAGGCGGCGAAACATAATCGCCTAGAGTCCGTCTTTGATACACTGCCGATGATGATTGCGCCGATACGAAGAGGCTCCTCCGTCACGAGCCCGCATGTTTTACAGCAACGATCCACTCAACTTGATCTACCCGTCTACCTCAGCCTGCTTCCCGCCGAAGCCTTGGGCGGACTGACAAACACGGGCCGAACGTCCTTGCTCGGCGTGATCGGTTTCGGCGATTCACCCGAACCCGCGGCAGACGCACCGTATCCGGTTCTAATGCTGCCCATGGACAATCTCGATGAACAAAAACTCTGCGAGGTGTGGCTTAGCCCATGGCCGGTGACTTATGGTGAACATCAGGGCATCCGCTACGCCTTTAACGGGGAAATCCTGTTCGGCAGCCTAAGCATCTACGAGCAAGAGGAGGATTCCACGGAAGCCCTGACGTATCGGGCGTACCGCCGGATACTGGATCTGGTCCGCTCCTCGGGATATTCGCATATTATCCGGATGTGGAACTATCTTCCGCAGATCAATGGCGAACACATGGGATTGGAGCATTACCAGCAGTTTTGCCTGGGCCGGCACCAAGCTTTTGCCGAAGCCAATTACGTGTTCGACCGCGATTTGCCCGCTGCCAGCGCGATCGGCACCGCCTCGGATGGGCTCCGGGTTTATTTTCTCGCCTCCCGCACTCCCGGACGGCAGGTCGAGAATCCGCGCCAGGTGAGTGCCTATCGTTACCCGTTACAATACGGGCCGCGCAGTCCGTCATTTTCGCGCGCCACGCTGACCGAATTCGGTAGCGAACGGCAGCTTTATCTGTCGGGCACCGCGAGCATCGTCGGACACGAGACTCTGCACCTCGACGATGCGTGCGGGCAATTGCGGGAAACGTTGGTCAACATTCAAGCCGTACTGAACGAACTGGGTCGACCCCGAATAAAGCTCAACGAATTGGGCGCGGACTGTATGCTGAAGGTTTACCTGCGCCATCGCGAACATTTCGGCATCGCCAAGAAACTCCTTGCGGAAACCTTACATCCGTCATGCCCGGTTATTTTTCTCGAAGGCGATATTTGCCGTCGAGACCTTTTGCTGGAGATCGAAGGCGTCATTCGCCTGTCTCGTTCGTGATCCGGACGAAGCCTTTCAGCTTTAATAATCTAACTGTCGAATATAAATAGCTTATGACCTCGCAACTTACCCCGATGGAACTCGACGTGGCACGGATGATCGTCGAATCGTTGAACCTCGAAGCCATTCCGGAACACATCGAACCGGAAAAGCCGTTGTACCGGGAAGGATTGGGGCTGGATTCCATCGACCTGCTCGAACTTTCGCTGGTCATCTCCAAAAAGTACGGATTTCAGATTAAATCGGACGATCCGGACGTCACCAACATTTTCTCTTCGCTCCGGGCGCTGACCGACACCATCGAAAAGCGGCGCGCGAAATAAGGCATGGGAATCAGACAGGCTTTCACTTTATGCCTGGCGGCGCTGTTTCCCGTTTTGTCCTATGCCGCCATTCGCTTGGACATACCGCCGGTTTGGCTCGGCCTTGTCGACTTTCTGCTTCTGACGGCCATCTTGATCGCAGCACGCTTATCAAGGGGCGGTCGGGCGAAAGCGATCAGCCGTCTTTGGCCGATTGCTGCGGGGCTCGGCCTCTGCTTGGCGGTCTTTTATCTTCGGCCGGACGCTCTGATCTACTTTTCACCCATCGGTATCGGTTTGATACTCGCGAGCCTTTTCCTGACGACGCTCGCTCCGGGACAGGAGCCGCTGATTACCCGGCTCGCGCGGCTTGAGCGGGGCGTGCTGCCCGATGACTTGCGGATTTACACCCGCAATCTCACCTGCGCCTGGGCCATCTTTTTTTGCCTGCTGATCCTGGAATCGGTGCTGCTCGCTCTATTCGCTCCGGTGAAAACCTTTCTCCTATTCACCAACACCTTGAACTATCTTTTCGTCGCCGCATTCTTCGTGACCGAGTACATCTACCGGCGCATCCGCTACCGGCATCACAGCCATCCGTCCATCATCCACTTGATCGCGATCATTGCCCGTTCGGGCGTGATTGCCGCGACCAAGAAATAACCGGAATCCCGCGGGGCGAACCGGAACGACACACGATGATGGAGGCGCGCTTCACCGTTAAACCGGACCATCCTGCCCTGCCCGGCCATTTTCCGGGTAATCCGGTGGTCCCCGGCGTGATGATCCTGGACGAGATCGCCCACCTCTGGTTGACAGCCCACCCAGGCACCCGCCTCGCCGGCATTCCCGCCGCAAAATTCCTTTCGGTTCTCCGTCCGGGTGAACCGTGCCGGGTGCGATTCGACGAAAACGGCGAAGGCTCGGTGAAATTCGACTGCTTCTCGGGCGATCGGCGCATCGCCCATGGGCTTCTGCTATTCGCCGTTATCGCGTCATGAGCCGCAGTTGGATTAACCAAAAGGAGCGCAGCACCGGCTTCTGGCTGCGGACGATCGTTTGGATCGCCTTGCGACTGGGGCGGCCGATCGCACGCGCCCTGCTCTATCCCATCACCGCTTACTTTTTGATTTTCGCCGACCGGTCGCGCCAGGCCTCCGCCGCCTATCTCACGCGCATCTTCGGCAGAGCGCCGACGGGTCGGGAACTGTTTCGCCACTATCACACGTTTGCCGAAGCCCTGCTCGACCGGGTATTCGTGTTCGCCGAACGCGACGACTTCTTTCAAATCCGGATGCACGGATTTGAGTTACTGGAGCGGCTAGGATCGGAAAAGCAAGGCTTCCTCTTGGTCGGCGCCCATGTCGGTAGTTTCGAAATCCTCCGTGGGCTCGGACTTCGGCACAAAGGGCTCGCCGTCAAAGCGCTGGTCTACGGAGAGAATTCACCCAAGATCAACGCCATTTTCAGGACGCTGAACCCGGACCTGTTCAAGGACATCATTCCGGTAGGCACCGCCAATGCCCTTTTGGGGCTCGACGAGCACATTGCCAAGGGCGGCGTGGTCGCCCTGCTCGGCGACCGCAGCGTGCACGGCGAAAAGCGCGTCCTGTGCCGGTTTCTCGGCGAAGAGGCATGGTTCCCTGCGGCGCCCGTGTTGCTGGCGAATTTGTTCAAGGTCCCGGTGATTTTGTTTTTCTGTCTCCACAAAGGCGGCGCCGATTATGACGTGCATTTCGAGCTGCTGGCCGATCGCATAGAGTGCTCCCGGAAAGACCGGGACGAAAAGATCCATCAGTTCATGCAGCGTTACGCCGATCGGCTGGAGCATTACTGCCGCCAGGCGCCTTACAATTGGTTCAATTTTTATGATTTTTGGGACAAGAGCGGGTAAGCGCGGACGAGCGAGACGTACCCCCGGCGCTGCACATATTGAAATGATCCGGATTTTTGGCGAGCCTTGTTCGGGCATCCGTCTTGGTTAACGTCGCCGAATACCGGAAACATTAAGGAAACTCTGAACAAGTTGGTTCCGTTCATGCCCTTCGTCTGGGCTCAGGAGAACATTCGACAAGCTCACCACGAATGGAATCAACATCTTACCGCTCGTCCTGAGCCCGTCGAAGGACCTGACGATTGCGTCGCCATTTTTTACGAAACCTTTTGGGACATCCCAGTCTCCAAAAGGAGCAAATTGTGGCGACGGGTATTGCCTTCGGCGCCCCGGCCGTCCCAATCGCAAACGTCGCTTTAATCGCGACCTTCCTGCGTTCGACCGGTCCCGACCCAACCAGGGGTCGGGACCTGGCTCCACAATGACTCGACGCCCGGTCGCGATGCCTTGTGGGTCGCCTACGACCGCCGCTCTCGCGGCGACCTCCGGCCACCCACCCGGCGCTCGGGCTTCCGGGGAGTACTCGACTCGCTCGCTCACTCGCTCCATGTCTCGCAGCGTCAGAGCTTCCTTAACATCGCATCTAAGCAACTAATGGCAACACATCGTTTTCCGACGCGTCACCGGAGCGGCGTCGCCTGCCGCTAGCCGGTTCGGACTGCATCGTGAATTCGAGAATCTCGGGCCTCATGCCTTGATCGAGCCCCGATCGGGCTATCGAACCGACGGTCTCGCGCAAGCGATGGACGGAGGTCGGCCAAAAGCCGTCAGCCCCCGAGCCCCCGTGAATGACAGGTGAAAGTGAGATTCTGTTGAAAAAGTCATCCAAAGCGACTCATCGGCTCGAATCCGCACAGATTTGATTTTTTGCTTATTGCAAACTCAAGAGCTTACGATCTTGTTGACGCGGGAGCGAGCGGCATTTTTGCCGCTTGTCGACTTTTTCAACAGAATCGGTGAGAAAGCGGTCATTGCGCAAAGGAAGACGGTGGCCACACACGCCCCACACGCTATTCTGCGGATGGCCCAATAAAGCGAATTGAATTGAGGAATTCAGTTCAATGCTCTTGTACATCCCTATCTAATTCCTCTTCTGCCTTTTCGAGTTCCTCGTCCAGGGGGGGATTGCCATCATGGATTTTGTCAGCACGCTCTTGAAAATAGGAGTTGCGGATAAATTCGTAGCGGTCTTGGGCTGCCACATCGAGAATCTTGGATTCGCTCTCGTGATCGGCTTTTTGGTCAGTCACGTTGATCGTACTGGAAATGAACGGTACGACCATGGGGGCGAAATAGTTGATAGGATTGGTGGCGCTATCACCGATGAGACCGCCCACACCACGAGGGGTGCTCGGGCCAAAGAGTGGCAACACGAGATAGGGTCCCGATGGAATACCCCACACAGCCAGGGTCTGGTCGAAGTCTTCCCGGTGTTTAGGCAGGCCGACGTAGGTCGCCACATCGAAAATTCCCCCCAGGCCAGCCACGGTGTTGATCATAAATCTCCCGGCATCCTCGCCGCCCTGTAACGGCTTTAACTGCAAAAAGTCGTTAAGGAAGACCGCGATATCATTGATGTTACTGTAAAAGTTCGTCACGCCCTGATCGACAACCGACGGTACGATCCACTTATAGCCTTTGGCAACGGGTTTCATTACATACTGGTCGACGTCGTCGTTGAAACTCTGAACATCCCGGTTCCAGTCCTCCCAAGGATCTCTAGGATCTGTCTTGGTTGCCGTCGCGCAGGCGGTAAGACCTAGGCTTAACAGGGTCACCAGAACGGCGCGTTTGGCCTGCATCTTTGGAGTGGGTTTCATGGATATGCCTTTCTATGGGAATCTGAAGAGAATATTCAAATAATTAACATGGCAAGGTGTTGGGTCCGGGGAGCATTGGAACGCGTTTCATAACTGCCTATTTTCCCTAACTCCCGAAATCGAAAAAATTAACCTGAAAGGGCTTCATTCTCTTTCTTCGAAAGCCCAGCTTACTCAATGCTTCCAAAAGTCCCTGAGACGGTCCGGCACCAACTCTTCTATAGAAGGGGTTCTAAGCCCAAATACGTCCACCATGATCCGCTAACTTTAGCTCACCCGCATTTTCGCGATGCGCACCATCGCCACAATTATTAATATGGTTTCCCCCGATTTTTTCCAAACGAGTATTTAATGCATGGCTTTTGAATTCGGTTTGATTTTGTTCTTAATCTTTCTGAACGGCGTGTTCGCGATGTCGGAAATGGCCATCGTGTCCGCCCGCAAGGTGCGCTTGCAGCAGTTGGCGGAGGGCGGGAGCCGTGGCGCGTCCAAGGCCCTGGAACTGGCCGAGCAACCGACCCGCTTCCTGTCGACCATCCAGGTGGGCATCACCTCCATCGGCATTCTGAGCGGCGCCTTGGGCGAAGACGCCATTGCCGAGCCGCTGTTACCCTATCTTGAGCAAATCCCGCAACTGGCGTCTTACGCGGAGGAACTGGCGTTGACCGTGACCGTGGTCGTCATCACCTATCTCTCCCTGATCGTCGGAGAACTGGTGCCGAAACGCCTCGCCCTCAATTTTCCCGAGCGCATCGCCGCGTGGATCGCCAGGCCCATGCATGGACTGTCCCTCGTGGTGCTGCCGGCCGTGAAACTGCTAACCCTCTCCACGGAATTGGTGTTGTGGCTGCTGCGGATCAAGCCGAAAAAGGAGCCCACGGTCACTGAGGAAGAAATCAAGATCTTGCTGGAACAGGGTACCGAGGAAGGGGTGTTCGAGGAAGCCGAGCATCAATTCATGGAAAACATCCTCCGCCTGGGGGACCGCAAGGTCGGCGCCATCATGACCCCGCGCAAGGATATCGTCTGTCTCGACCTCAAGAAGCCCTTCGAGGACAACCGCAGGCGCATCCTGGAACACACCCACTGGGTCTTGCCCTTGTGCAACGACGGCCTGGACAACGTCGTCGGTTTCGTGAAAACCAAGGATCTGTTGGATCGTGTGCTGCTGGGGGATCGGCCGGACTTGCAGGCCATCGCGGTCAACGCGCTGTTCGTGCCGGATTCCTTGACCCTGATGGAATTGCTGGAAGAGTTCAGGAAATCCCATCTCCACACGGCGCTGGTGGTGGATGAATACGGCGAGATCGATGGGCTGGTGGCCCTTGGCGATGTCCTGGAAGCCATCGTCGGCAACCTGCCTTCCGGAACACTCGCAGGCGAACCCGAAGTCGTTCGGCGGGACGACGGTTCCTGGTTGGTCGACGGCATGGTGGACATCGACCGCCTGAAAGAACTGTTCGATCTGGACGAATTGCCGGAGGAGCGCGACGAACGCTTCAACACCGTGGGCGGTTTCGTCATGCTGCGCCTCGGCCGGGTGCCCAAGGCCACCGACCGCTTCGAATTCGAGGGCTTATGGCTCGAAGTCGTCGACATGGACGGCAACCGGGTGGACAAGGTGCTGATTGCCCCGATCGAGGCGCCGGAACCTCCGTCCCCGAATCAGCTCTGAAATCCGGGAAACGCATCGCCGCAGCAGGTTTATTGACAGCCTCGGAGGTCGATCAACCCAGTTTGCGGTACAGCGTGCTGCGATCCACACCCAGAATGCGCGCGGCCTGGATCTTGTTGCCCCCGGTCGCATCGAGCACATGTCGGATGTAGGCCCGCTCCACGTCCTCCAGGGTCCAACCGCGGGCCAGGGCGTCGTGCAGAAAACGATCATCTCCTGGCAACTGGGACGCCTGCGCCAAGTCTTCGAGCAGGAGGGTATCGTGTTCCGCCAGGGCGATGGCCCGCTCCAAGGTATTGGCGAGTTCCCGCACGTTGCCGGGCCAGCGGTAGGCGCGAATCCAGCGCAGGGCATCCAAGGATACCGCCGGCGACGGCTTTCGAAGCCGCAAACCGATCCGGCCGATCAAAATATCCACCAGTTCGTCGATATCTTCCGTCCGTTCCCGCAAAGGCGGTACCTCCAGCCGGATCACATTGAGGCGATGGAAAAGATCGGCCCGAAACAGCCGCTCGTTGACCCGCTGTTCCAGCGGCTCGTTGGTGGCGGCGATGAGCCGCACGTCCACCGTAGTTTCCCGCGTGTCGCCGAGAGGACGGATCGTTCCCGCCTCCAGCGCCTGAAGCAGTTTCGGCTGCACCTCCAGCGGCAGTTCGGCGACCTCATCGAGCAACAGCGTGCCGCCGTTGGCCTGAACAAACAGGCCGGGCCGATCCTGGCGGGCATCGGTGTAAGCGCCCTTGCGCGCGCCGAACAACTCGCTTTCCACCAGGGTTTGCGGCAGCGCGGCGCAGTTGACGGACACGAACGGCCTTGTCCGGCGCGGGCTCAGTTCGTGAATCCAGCGGGCGACGGCGCTTTTGCCCGTGCCGCTCTCGCCGGTTAGGAGCACGGTCGAGGTTACGGCGGCGGCTCGCTTCGCCAGATTCAGCACCTGTTGCATCCGGGGGCTCCGGGCGGTGAAGGCGTGTTCGTCCGCCTCTATACCAGGCGCGCCCAGCCGTACCGCCGTGCGGCGCATCTGCCGCTCGCGCAAGGTCCGTTCCACGGAGGCATAGAGTTCCTCGATGCGGAACGGTTTGGCCAGGAAGTCACAGGCGCCAGCCCGCACGCTTTGCATGGCCAGATCGATGTTGCCGAAGGCAGTCATCAACAGCACCAACTGATCGGGACGCTCCTCATGAATGGCGGTCATGAGATCGAGGCCGCGCATGCCGGGCATTTCCACGTCGGTGATCACCAAGTCGAAGGATTCGTCGGCGATGGCGTCTAGGGCCTGACTGGCGTCAGTCACGCCGAGCGCCGAGTAACCGGCCTGGTCCAACATCTCCACCAGGAAGTCCACGACACTCGGATCATCGTCCACAACCAAAAGCCTTTGGCCCATCCCATTCGTCGTCATACCACCTCCTTGAGGTAAGCCGGTCCCCCTAAAGGAAGATGGACGGTGAAGCGGCTGCCCTTGCCCATTTCGGATTCGGCGGCAATCGTGCCGCCGTGCTCCGTCACGATGGTTTTCACGACCGAGAGGCCCAGGCCCGTGCCGCCCCGGTCGCCGCGGGTAGTGAAAAAAGGCTCGAACAGGCGCGGCAGGTGCTCCGGCGCGATACCGTTGCCCGTATCCTCCACGGTCAGCCGCAGCGCCGGGACTTCGCTTCCGTTGGTCGTCATGAGACCTTCCCGCAAATCCACGGCCACCACGCCCCCGTCTTCGGTTGCCGCCACAGCATTGCCGACCAGATTCAAGGTGATCTGTTGCACGCCGTCGGCATTGACGAGAGCGTGCGGCAGGGAATCGGGATCCTCGAACTTCAGGTCGATGCAGCGGCGGCGCGCTTCGTGCCGCAGCAGGTCGAGCACGTCACCGACTACGGAGGTTACATCGGTGCGCACGAAGGCCGGCGGACGGCGGCGGGCGAATTCCAGGAGCCGTTGCACGATGCGGGTAATGCGGTCGGTCTGTGCGACCAGAATGCCCGCGAGCCGTCGCACTTCCTCGGGACGGTCCGCACACACGGCCAAGTGTCTGGCCCGTCCGTTGACGACTTGGAGCGGCGAACCGATTTCGTGGGCCAACCCCGCCGACAACTGGCCGATAGTGATCAGCTTGTCCGCCTCCTGGAGGGCGCGTTGCAGTTGGCGCCGCTTTTCCGTTTCGGCATCCAAACGACGGTGGGCTGCCGAAAGCTCCAACACCATCCGGTTGAATTCGAAGGCTACAGCGGACAGTTCGTCGCGGCGCTCGATCGGGCAGGGGATCGGGCGGATTGTCACCGCCACGGAACCGGCGCATGGCATCCCCGAGCCTTTGCAGCGGACGGGAAATGTAGACCCGGCCCAGTATCAGGCAGAGCAAAGACGTCGAAATCACGAACGAGACGAGAGAAATCAATATATCCCGCTCCGTGCGGCGCAGATCGCGGCGGAGTTCCTCCAACGAACGCACCACCGCCAGACTGCCGCGGGCGGCGGTTTCTTCCTCGGAAAACGGGAGCGACAACGCGATGAATTCGGGATCGGTGTCCGGGTAATACAACAACCGCGACTCGCCGCTGATGGCCGCACGGCGCAAGATTGCTTCCAGCGGCGCGGCCCAAGGCAGGGTTTCCGCCTCGGAACGGACGACGCGGCCGTCACGGATATAAACCCGCACATCCATGGAAGGATCGATGCGTTCCAATTGCCGCAACAGTTCCCGCACGTCTTCGATTTGCCGGTCGCGCAGGGCGTTCTCCACGGCCACCTGCAGGCCATAAGCCAAAAGGCGCGTTTCCCGCTCCAGGGTGGCGCGCAGATCGTTGTGTTCGGTACGCAGGTGAACGACCCCGTAGGCGCCGAATACGGCGACGCTCAAAGCGAACAGGGACAGGCTGAGTTTGGTGACGATACGCAAGGTTAGACTCAACGTAATAGGTTCTTGACTGCCGCATTAGTCTACAGAGCTGTTGCAGAATGCAACAGCAGCTATTACCGAAGAAACCGTCCCGTTATCCCATTCGTCAGAGTTGGCGGGCGCTTCAGGGAGACACGCAGAGTTGGCAATCCTATTGCATAGACATGGGAATGACTTTGCCGACCTCAAAACCTCATGCCAATTATCCGTTTCGCATTCCTTATCCCATTTCTCATCTTGTCGACTGTTGCCGGGTGTACTTCGTCCGATGATCGAAAACCCCAGTCGGAGACGGATGCCCCATCCGACCAAGCGATTCCCGGCGAACCGACTTCAAAGACTAAAACCGTCCGCGTCCGGACGGAGTCGCTCCCTTTTCTGACCGTCGAGCCAGCCTTGTCTCAGCAGCAGGCAGAGCCCGTGCGCGCACCGGGTCGAGTAGAGTTCCGACAGCAGGCGATCTCCAGTGTGAGTGCCCAGGTGGCAGGGCGAGTCGCCGCCATCCGGGTGCAGGCCGGCGACAAGGTACGCGCCGGGGACGTGCTGATGGTACTCCATAGCCCCGACGCCGCCGCCACCCGAGCGACGCTCTCGACCGCGAGGGCGGGCCTCCGGCTGGCCGAGGAAACAGCGAAACGGCAGGCGCGAATGCTGGCGCGCGGCGTCGGGCTGGAACTGGAAAAACTGGAGGCAGATCGGCAACTCACCGAAGCCAAAGCCGAATTCGACCGGGCCAGTCGCACCTCGCAATTCTTGGGCGAAGGGGATGGCGCACAGGTCTCCGTCAAGGCGCCCATTGCGGGAACGGTGCTAAGAGTCAAAACCACGGTGGGCGCGGCGGTGGAACCGGGTAGCGAAGCCCTGCTGGAATTGGGCGATGCGGGCACCTTGTGGATCGTAGCCGAGGTGTTCGAACGAGACCTCTCCTTGCTGGGAGAAGGCGACGAGGCCGACGTGGAACTCTCGGTGTCGACACGGTCGCTCCGGGGCAAGGTCATGGCCCTCGGCACTGTGTTCGCCGACGAGCAGCGCCGGGCGCCGGTTTATATCATGCTGACGGAATCGGCGCTGAGTCTCCGCCCCGGCATGTACGCACGGGTGGCGATTCAACCCCGGCAACAGGCACACATCCTGTTGCCCGCCACCGCCGTGCTCATCAAGGATGGCAAACGCACGGTGGTCTACGTGGAAACCGCCGAAGGCATATATGAACAAAGGCCGGTGGCCGTGGGCGAGTCCGCGAACGGAAAGGTTCCGGTGCTGGAGGGCATCCAACCGGGTGAACGAGTCGTCGTACGCGGCGCCTTGCTGCTCGACGGCGAGGCTGAGCAACTGCTGTAAGGAGACCTCTGCATGTTGCGAGCCTTGATCGACCATTGCGTCCACCGCCGCGTCGCGGCGCTGGCGGCGACCGTGATCCTTGCGGTGGTGGGACTGCGGGCCTTTCTGGATACCGCCATCGAAGCCTTTCCCGACGTCACCAACGCCCAGGTGACCGTCATCACCCAGATGCCGGGGTATGCGCCCGAAGAAGTGGAACGCCAGGTGACCGTGCCCCTGGAGCGGGTCTTGAACGGCACGCCAAACATGATCCTCATGCGCAGCGAGAGCCTGTTCGGGCTGTCCCTGATCACCCTGACCTTCGACGATCAGGCGGACGGCTTCCGTTCGCGCACCCTGGTGACCCAACGCATCGCCGGCGCCGACCTGCCCGAAGGCATCGTGCCGCATTTGGCACCCGATGCGACGCCCCTGGGGGAAATCTACCAATTCCGCCTGACCAGCGACCGGCACAACCTCTATGAACTCCGCTCGGAACTGGAATGGGGCGTGGCGCGCATCCTGCGCCAGGTGCCGGGCGTGGCCGACGTCATCAGCTTCGGCGGGTATTACAAGGAACTGCACGTGGAGGTCTATCCCGCCCGCCTGGAGGCCCATGGCTTGACCCTGACGGATGTTGCGGAGGCGCTGGAGCACTCCAATCTCAATGTGGGTGGCGGATTCCTGCGCCACGGCGATCAGGAATTGACGGTGCGCGGCATCGGTTACCTCGCCTCGCCCGAGGACGTGAAAAAAGCCGTGCTGAAGAGCCACGGAGGTACACCGGTGACCGTGGGCGACGTGGCCAGGGTCGTGCTCTCCCACGCGCCGCGGCGCGGCTCGGTCGGCTACAACCTGGAGCGCGACGTGGCCGAGGGCTTCGTCATTCTGCGCCGGGGCGAAAATCCGTCGCGTGTCCTGGATGGCGTTCACGCCAAGGTGGCGGAACTGAATGCGTCGATCCTGCCCAAGGGCATGCACATCGAAGCGTTCTACGATCGCAGCGATCTGGTGGGCAACACCCTGAAAACCGTCTACGACAACCTGCTGCACGGGTTTGTTCTGGTGGTGGCCGTGGTCTGGCTGTTCCTGCGCACCCTGCTCGGCTCCCTCATCGTCGCGACGGTCATTCCGCTGTCCCTGCTGTTCGCCTTCATCGGGCTGCACGCCCTGGGGATGCCGGCCAATCTGATTTCCATGGGAGCCATCGATTTTGGCATTCTCCTCGACGGTGCTGTGGTCCTGGTAGAGAACGTGATTCACAGGCTCCAGCACCATCGCCCCCGCACCCAGAAGGACGTGCGCCATCTCATCGTCGATGCCGCGGTGGAAGTGGCGCGGCCGACGTTCTTCGCCATGATGATCATCATTGCCGCCCTCATCCCTGTGTTCACCCTGGAGCGGGTGGAGGGGCGCATCTTCCGGCCTCTCGCCCTGACCTACAGCTACGCGCTCGGAGGAGCGCTGGTGCTGGCTTTGACCACGGTCCCCGCCCTGTGCGCGATGCTGTTCCGGCCCCATCACGCCGCCATCCGCGAACCCGCTATTCTGGAACGTCTACGCCGAGGTTACGCCCGCCTTCTGGAGACCCTGTTGACTCGCCGCAAGATGGCCTTGCACGGACGTCCCGAGGACGGCACCGACAACGAGGGCGTGAACATGAGCGAAACCTTCGTCCGCCTCAAGCCGACCGACGAGTGGCGACCCGGCTGGGACAAGGAACGCCTGATTCAGGCCATGCGCAGCTCCCTCACGGAGATTCCCGGCGTACGCTTCAACTTCTCCCAGCCCATCAAGGACAACGTGGAGGAATCGGTGAGCGGCGTGCGCGGCAAGGTGGTGCTGAAGATCTTCGGCCCGGACCTCGAAGCCATGCGCTCGGCCCTAGAACAGGCCAAAGTCGTGCTCAAGGACGTGCCCGGGGTGATGGACCTGGACTTGTACCGCGATGCCTCCATCCCGCAATTGCAGGTCCGGCTCAACCGCGAAGCCCTGGCGCGCGCCGGGGTCAGCGTGGAAGAGACTCAGGGCGTGGTGGAAACGGCGATGGCCGGGCGGGAACTCATCGACTGGTGGGAGGGCGAGCGGCCGGTGCCGGTGCGCCTGCTTCTTTCTCAGGTGGAAAAGGACGAAATTGCCCGCATCGGCGCCCTGACGGTGCCGAACGGCGCGGGGGCGCGCATTCCGCTCCGGGAATTGGCGGACCTGAGCATCGCCCAGGGACGCGCTTCCATCAACCGGGAAGCCAACAGCCGCTTCCTGGCCCTGAAGTTCAACGTGGAAGGCCGGGACATGGGGTCGGTGGTGAAGGACGCGATGTCTGCCGTAACCAACAAGGTGGAATCGCCGGACGGCCATTTCTTCGTGTGGGGCGGCGAATTCGAAAATCAGCAGCGCGCTATGGCGCGATCGCAAGTGATCGTACCGGTGGCCGTGCTCATCGTGTTGGGACTCTTGTACGGCGCTCTCAACTCGGGCCGTAGCGCCGCGAGCATCATGCTGGCAGCGCCCTTCGCCCTGACCGGCGGCGTGTTTGCTCTGGCCTTGGCGGAGATTCCCCTGTCGGTGAGCGCCGCCATCGGCTTCATCGCCTTGCTCGGACAAGTCTCCCTGATGGGACTCCTGGTAGTCGGGGCGGCGGAGCAGCGCCGACGCGACGGGGAAGCGCTGTTGCCGGCGATTATCGCCGGCGCGGCCGAGCGCCTCCGGCCGGTGCTCATGGCCTCCCTGTTGGCCCTGTTCGGCCTGTTGCCCATGGCCTTGTCCACCGGCGTGGGCAGCGAAACCCAGAAGCCCTTCGCCGTGGTCATCGTCGGGGGCATGGTTACGACCCTCCTGGTTGCGCTGTTCGTGCTGCCGGTCTTCTACACCTATCTGACCCCTAAGCGGCTGCTGACGCCCGAGGAACAGGACGAACTATGATGTGGAAACGTCCGGCCGTAAGCCGGTTTGTGGTGGGGATGGGTATTGTGTGCGTTGGCCGGGTTCTGCGGCGCCCACGCAGATTCAAGCCCGTTGCCCGAATCGGTTAATCTGGAGCAGTTGGTGCAGATTCTCAGAGAAAAGAGCCCGCGCCTCGCGGCGGAGCGCACCCGCATCGATATCGCCCGGGCCGACGTGGTGGCGGCGGGCGTCCTGCCCAATCCCGTGATCAGTTACGGCCGCTACGATCTTCTGGGGGGCGTCAACACCTTGTTCGACGGCAGCCAACAGCAACAGACCCAGGTGGACATCCCGGTGCTCATCGCCGGCCAGCGCCCGGCCCGGCGCGAGGCGGCGGAGCGGGGCGTGACGGCTGTGGAGGCACAGGTCGTCAATGCTTACGCCGGACTGCTGAAGGACACTTGGCAGCTGTTTGTGAAGCTTCTGGCTGTCCAGGAAAAGCGCGTCGCGTTGGAACAGGCCGAAACCGAACTGGACCGTCTTAAAGATATCGTGACGGGGCGCGCGGAAGCGGGCGCCGCCAGCCGCTACGAGGTGGTGCGCATGGAAGTCGAAGCGGCGGATTTGCGTGCGCAAACCGAACAGGTCCGGGCGGAGATGCTCGATCTGTCCGGCCAGATCGGAACCGCGCTGAGCCTGCCCGGCTGGACACCGAAGGCGGAGGGGATGTTGCAGCCGCTCGGCGTGAGCGTCGACCTGGCCGTCTTGAAGCAGCAGGCTGAAGCCGCGACCCCCGCGGTGAACGCCGCTCGCCGGCAGGAGGAGGCTGCCGAGGCCGGCATCGAAAAGGCCAAGCGGGAGCGTTGGCCGACTCCTGTGATCAGCCTGGGCAACGTCTGGACCAACAATCCCTACGGGCATGGCCTCGTTCGCCGGCCTTTCCGTAGAAGTGCCTATTTTCGATTATGGTCAGGGTCCCATCGCCAGAGCACAGGCGGAGAAGCGTACCGCCACATTCGAGCGGCAGGCCCTGTTGTCCGCGATTCTGGCGGAATTGGAGCGCGCCGCGGGCGTGTTGCTGAAAAATAGGGAAAATTTGATGCGATTCGAACAGGATGTGGCTGGGCGCCTGCCTGCGTTGAAAGAGATGGCGGAAGACACCTATCGGTTCGGCAAGGGGAGCCTCCTCGAACTCTTGGACGCCACCCGCGCGCGGACCGAGTTGGGGTTGCGGCAGCTGGAACTCACCGAGGCACTGATACTGGCGGAAATCGATGCGCTGGCGGCGGCGGGGGTGGAGTTATGCTCGAAAGTTGTGGATGAGGGGCTGAGGTAGGCGGCGTATTCTGGATGGTCTTCGAGGTCATCCATTCCTGTTGAGAGGAGCGAATACGCCATGAGTGAAGATAAGGTCATTCGGTTGAAGAGTCCAGGGACACCTGG
>Ga0196971_1000185_pt1 | contig 59905 bp, 86 predicted proteins | sample S1v_1013CmetaG_FD_148660 | JGI IMG/M metagenome (GOLD analysis project Ga0196971, IMG submission 148660) | Soil microbial communities from Anza Borrego desert, Southern California, United States - S1+v_10-13C | ecosystem: Environmental > Terrestrial > Soil > Desert | place: USA: California... | reverse complement strand
CTGATATAAACTGCTCTAAATTGACACCATTACACGCAAGAGCGACCATTTCGGCTAATATAATATCTTTTTGCTCTGCTGATACTCTCGGGTGATATTTGCCTGTATATTGCTTAAATATTTTTGAGTATTCTGCAGCAAATCCATCTATATCTTTTAAACTAAATTTATCGTTTATAGTTGGTTCTTTATTGGGTGCATCTTGTTCACTAGGTAGTGCATGTTGTGCACTAGGTATTATAATTTCATATACATTACTCTCATTATCGCAATTGCTTTTCTTCCGCACTATTTTTCTGATTAACTGTTTACTTTCAAGTGATTTTATAGTGTCAATGACTTTTCTTTTGCATATTCCACTTTTTTTTGATATTGTATTGTAACTAGGAAATGCTGATTCTGCATTGTTGGAACATCTACATAAATACAAATATATTGTTATTTCAAATGAATTGAGATTTATATCAAATATACTATTTGGTGCTTGAAAATAAGGCACTTCTCTTATTAATTTGTTATAATTCAAAATGGCTCACTTCCTTAGTCCATTTTGCTATATCATTCAGCAAAATATTATCAGGCTTGAACCATTCGCCCCTTAATTGAATATTACGATATTTATAATGCAAAGCTTTTTCTTTTTTTTCGTTACCAGGCAGCAAACAAATAACTTTCAATGTGTCCGGATAACCTGTTTGCAATGCTTTTAATCTGCTTTCTACGTCTTTTGTGTATCCAATTTTTATTGCGCCACCGTTTTCACCTTGCACAAAATAAATAAAGCCCTTTTCATTTCCATTGGGCTTTTTTCTTAATGCTTTCTGATATTCAATTATTTTGAGTTTTTCAGCAAGTTTCTTTTTATTTTCTTCTATTTCTGCATTTAAAATTTCTTCTTTAGCCTTATTTATTACATAAGCCTGCCATCTTGGGTCATCTTTAGGCCATGAATATTTTCTCACTTCGTTTTCAAGTACAGAATAAAATCTTTGATCTCCTTTGAATTTAAGTAACTTATCTTGCGATCTCCATATAGAAAAGCAAATTCCCTTTTCAGAATGCCCTTCTTTTGTTAACCTTTCGATTGTTTGTTGCATTTTTTCATTGTTCGTAATCCCAAGCAATTCAAATGCTTGTGCATACGTTGTAATTTTAGCCGGCATATCAAAACCGCCTTTCTTTATTAAATTATATATTATCTGCAATTGCAGTAAATACCAATGCCCCAGCAATCAGCTAAGGCAAATAAAGGAGGGTAAAATGAAAAAATGATTGCATAAAAAAATAACGCTGCGGGGGTCAAACAGCGTTATTTTTCTGTTAAAATGTATTTTGTGAGGTCTTATTCAATTGCCTGATTATATTATACTACATCTATTATATATGCAAAAGAGGTCAAAATCGCAGTGTTTCCGCAGTGTTTCCGCAGTGCTTATATTTAAAATAAAAAGCAAGGGTAATTAGACCCCTGCTTTTACATTTTCCATTTCTAGTATTGCACAATCTCTTATTTCTTTTAGTGTTTCGTTATGTCTAAACTCTCCAAATTTTTTCTCATATTCTTTGCCGACATACCGCCAAATCATGCCCTCAATATAAAACTTGTCTACAACTAACTTTTGCTCTGCACTGAGCGAAGTTAAAAGCGCATCTACTAGCTTAATTTCTGTATCAAGCCGCTCTTTTTCCTCTTTCTTTTCTGCAATCTCTATCTTGGCATCTAGCAGGTCAATTTCATTAGTGCAAACTAAGTCTTTTGCATATGCTATTGCTATTCGTGACGTAGGATCACTATTCAGATTTGTTATAGACTTAGGCATATCGTCAATCAATGCTGCCGGAGTTGCTAAACCTTCAATTGCTTCGTGTTCGTCCTCGATAAACATTTTCTTATTATATTCTATCTGCTTATTTAGTTCATCAATACGAACATTTAACACTTCTACCCTGCTTTTGTTATGCCTATATGATATTAATAGTTCCTTTACTGTTTTATCCATTCACGCACCCCCTTAATGCTTACAGATGTAAGTCGAATCACCTTTTGCAATTCTATATATCGTTTGATTGTATGGACACATGATTAATATACTTTGTCCAAAAAATAATCTCACTAAATCTTTAAAACTTATTCTTAATTTAAGATTCATTTATATTATCCCCTCTCACACGTTCACAACCGCCCTGTATTCATTTATTGCTTGCCCGGCTATACTTATCATATACTTGCCTATTTTTACCTCTGTGAAGCTTATAAAATCTCTCACGTTATTGTCACTGACTACTAAAAAACCATGATGATACATTTCTGTGACCGTTCCATTTTCAATATGATAATCGCTAGGGCTTTCGTATATGCCACGATTCCGTTTATCTTTTTTAAGCTTGATATTTATAACATCACCAATATGTAATTCAGGAACTTTGTGATACTTTGGCTTCTTCGCTTCGATAACTTCTACCTTATCCTCAAACCTACGGTTTCTGTCAGAATGTGCCTTGTTTCTCTTTCTCTTATCTGCTATTTTAGGATCTGCTGCAACACATGCAGGACAAAATCGTTGTGAAATCTCAAATACAAACTTTTTACCGCACTTTTTACATTCACGTTTTAACTCTGTCATGTTTCGTAATTGCTTGAACCTCTCAGAAGTCAAATGCATTTTGTCCCTAATTTTGCTAAGTGTCATACCTTCAATTTCAAATAGATATTTCATTTGTTCGCTCAGTTTCTGATCTGTCATGCCTTTGTTGTATCTTTGACCGCCCATTTATTTTCTCACCCCTTTAAAAATGGCAAAACCTTAATTGTTCGTGGCTTGCCTTCTTCCGCAGTAATTAAGTCCAACTTAACTAAAACATCTATATATTTTGATACTGTACTAACAGAACTATAATTTGTTAATTCGCACAATTCCCGATATGTAGGTGAATAACCGTTATCACGTATATATTTCTTTATTGCAAGATACACCTGACGTTGTGCATAATTTAATTCTGCATAAGCCTGTTTTCTATGTACGTTTTCCATACTGTTTCCCCCTCTCGTTGTCCTAAGTTAATCCTTTCCCACACGTCTAATACCTTCCGTAATTCATACATGGACAATATTTATAAGTCTCTATTCGGTGATAATTACCACATGTTATGCACAATTTATACTTTCTTTTATCATCACTTGTTAGGTGGTAATACTCTTTATTTTTGATATAATCCTTTAAGACTTTTTTACTTGTTATGTCAGCTTCTTTTACTCCCCAAAATCTATGTTCTTTAAACTTTTTAAAATGCTTGCATTTTTTATTTATGCAGTTAGCTTTTTTCATGCTATGTACTGTCATATGAAACCTATGCAGCCTACAATATGCAACAGGGTCAGTAACCCACTTCAATTAATCCGCCTCCTTTACTTACGCTAAACCTTTCCTATTCGCATATCAACTTGTTTTCTGATAATCCTCAAACCGTTCACAACTCCTAAATATAAACTTGTTATCAACCCACCGTTGCATTTTCCAACAAACTATGAAATGCTGTATCTGACTTTCTGTAAATTCTTTTAATAGTTCCTGTCTTGGACGAAGCCTATTATTTGAATCAACATATTTTTGCTTATCATATATCATTACATAAGGGTCATATCCTAACTCTTTAAGCTTATAAACTCTATATAAATCTTCTTCTGTGGTTGTCCCGAAATTTGTAAGAACGTAAACTCTTAATTTTCTGCAATCATAATTTGTTTGCTGTTTGAAATTTATAAGCTGCTTTATGATTCTATTGCTGTTTTTCATTGAATCCCATGCGAAGTGAATCATTTTAATTTTGGTTTGCTTAATCAGGTTAATAACATCATCATTTAGCAGCCTTGCATCTAACCCCTGTGTAAAATCAATCCATGCTTTGCTATCTGCTAATTGCTGAAGTAATTCAATTCTATCTTTACACGCTAACAGGTTTGGATCTAAAAGTTTTATTTGCTTTTGCCCTTTCCAAAATTGACTTAAATCAGCAACTTTATATGACTTCTTTCCTTCTATGTTTACTACATCACAGAATTCACACCCACGAGGACACCCACGTGTTAAATATCCGTATGCTTCATTGTTGATATTGTATAAGCTGTAATCAGGATACATGCATTCAACTTCTGCTGGCAACTTTGATTTTTTATCATATGCTCTGCCGCCTTTTATAATTTCATCTGCATGGATTACCGTTTCAAAATCAGGAGTGAAATCAAATACTTTGCTCATATAAACTTTGTCATATTTCAGAAATGCATTTATAAAATCAACATCATCACCTTTTCCTTTATGCCATGCAGATATTTTCATTAAGGCTATGTTTGGGAAATTATGACCGTCAACATCAACTAATCCTATTTTCAAGACCTCACTCACCTTCAACTTTGTAATATGTATGACCGCACTTATTACATTTGTATTTGTTTTCCCACTGATCACCCCAAAGACCATCGCCAACAATATATAATTTGCTATTAACACATTTGTAATTGTGTGCATCTTTTTCACAAGGATTTAAACATAATAACTTTGAAATATGCTCTTTGTTCCACTTAAAAGTATTGATAATGTGAATAACTAAATAACCTATTGTGCCAATCAATAAACCATACTGCTTAAGAGATATTGCATAGTAAATCCAAAGTATTTGACAGGCAATCCCAACCACTGGAGCAAATCTATTTTTGTTTCCCATCATGTACATCATTACCATTGATATTGCTGATAATATCCAATCCACTTTATCACCCCTTTAATTATTCGTTAAAATGCTGATTATTTAATAATACTTTGAGCTAGTAATACCATAAACATAATTACACCAGTAGCAAATAGCATATTTGTAATTGCTTCAGCCCAATCTATTTTTTGATACCATTTCTTTGGCTTCTTCCATAGAGGTTGTGTTTTTTTAATATAATCATTTATAACATTATTAGATTCTTGTACTATATCAAAGTTTAATTGTTTCACTCCGACCCCTCCAATACTTCTTTTACTGCTTCCCATAAACAATCGCATGGTTCATCTTTTATATAAAACATCTCTTTTTTCTTGTATTTTATTCCAAGAATATATCCGCTTTGCACTCCCCAATTTACCGCTAACTTAAAATCATTTGCGTTTTGATGTAATATCTCAATCATCTTACCTATCGTGATTAACTTAACAATAGGCTTGTAAAAATCCGCTCTTACTTTTTCCCACTTTGGCCAATTAACTTTAATTGTATTTCCTTCACCTTTTCCCATACTCCAATAATCTTGATGCTCAGCTAAATAGTCATCTAGTGTTTTATCTACTCCTATTGCATTTAATAATTCTTCCATTTGGCGGCAGCTAAACTTTGCATCAAGCAGTTGTTTTAATGTTATATGCTGTTTCATTCCGACACCTCCGATGCCTTAGAGTCTGCAATAAATTCATCAATAAATTGTTCGGTAGTCTTTGGTTCAATTACTCTATAATTCATTAATTCTAATGCTCTTTTAAAATCATAAATCCCTTGTTTATATCCAGCTAAATAAGATTCTGCTTTAATAACCGCAATGGTTTTTTCTGTTTCTTGAAACCGATGACACTCATCGATATATTTACTTATTTCGTCAATATCATATTTTGGTTGCCGTTCGTTGTCATAAGTTTTTATATCCATCCTCAATTCCTCCATTCGTTAAATTTATGATTTATCACTATGCTTTTTTAATAATTCATAAGCATACACAAATGCATCATTAACTTCCGTAGGGTCATCAAAGCAACTGCATTCATTATGCCCGTATAACTCTTCGAAATCATATACCGCATGCAATCTTCTTAATGCTGCAACCAACTCAGCCTTATCCTGTTGCAACTGTTCAATATCTTTTTGTTGATCTTCTTTTCTGTTTCGCTCATTAATGCAAACCAATCTTCTATTTGTTTTAACAAGCTCATCATTCTCCTGCTGCATGTTCGCTAAATCAGCCTTTAATTGTGCGTTTTCTTTCTTTAATTGCTCATCAATACATTCTGCTATACCAACAGGATAATACTTCTCATTTTCGATTAATTGACCATCATAGAAAAACAATTTTGTTTTACACACATGGCATTCAAACTCTTGATACATTGCAAAACCGCCCGGGAATAACGCTCCACATTTAGGACACTTATACCGATCTACCACCGTTTACCCCTCCTTATTTAATTCTAAATACATGCATTCTTTACACCGTTCTGCAGGCTCATCGTCTGTATCAGATTTTTGATAGCCTTTGCATGTTTGATAATCAATCCATTCAGCTTTTTGACACCTTTCATCTTCGTCATTCTTTTCTTTCATATCTTCATATTTTTTAAGCGATTTATAAAGAGTTCTGATATACATTCTTAAATAGTCCTTATTTACACTGTTCAGAGTTGGACCATTAAGAATTAAATTCAATGTTCTTTCAGGAGGACTTACATCAAGACACTTTCTTTTATCCTCGACATCTACATTCCTATTTGTTATTCTATCCATCAACCTATCCCCTTTCTAAATCTAGCTTTAACGTATGTCAACCCATACCTCTACTAATTGTTTCCATGATATATCCTCTCGCCATTTCCCAATCATGGTCATTTACGTGTTTATATCTTTCAGCTCTTTCTTCGCCTTTCCAAAGATGTCCACTATTCCACCAATCAAGGTAAATAACCTTCTGTAAATCATTTTCAAGCAGTGATAATACTCTTTCCTTCTCAGTATCGTAGCAATCTTTTGCAACACTATTTAAATAATCCATAATCTTATCTTTTTCTTTGTTATTTCTTACTGTAAATATTTTAAGCATATGCCCTCCTATCTTACATCATCAAATAACTGAGCAGTATTTATAAAAATCTGCTCCAAATCATCTGAATAACCGAAACGATTTTTATTAAACTCAATACTTTTATAAATATCTCCGTTATCATGCCTGAGCGTAGCTGCTTTCCAATCACAGAACATTTCAACTATATCAACCAGTGTCATTCCTTTTATTCCGTTCTCAAAATGTTCAGGGTGATGAGGATTGTTTTCATAGTGATGTTGCAATGCTACACCCATTTCTTTTAAAAATCCTTTATATAAACTCTGTGAATATGGCAAGTTCAGGTTCTTGCATTTTAGAAGAATCATGAAATGCTCTCCTAATCATAAGTTCTTCAATGACTTTATCTATACATGTTGCTACCTTTACCACATGCTGTTTTGTTTCTTTTATGCAATCTGCTTTTGTCATAAAATTTTTATCTCCCTTCAAATTGTTCGTTAAACTGTCCTTTATGGCATTTTACTCATTTCTTTTAACAATTTATCAAACTCTTCCTGAGTCATATTGTTTGGAATAAACCATTCATTAAGTGCTTCAAACGGTTTAAGATACTTTTCTAAAATTTCTTCTGCTTCTGCTTTTGCTTTTTCCATAATCATATTGACATACTCTTCTTTTGTCATATTCCAATGTGTAGGACAATCCACAGTCGTTGAAAATCTGCAATATAATCCATTTGGTTGCTTTACAATAAAACCAGACATACAATCCCTCCTATTCGTTAAAACTGTCATTATCGTTGTTCAAAGTCTTTCCCATTGCACCAAAAGCACGGAATCAATTTAGGATGGTTTCCAAAATGACCTAGATTTTTTAAATGTTTGTCGCAACAATGAGTCAGTACATCTTTTGACTTTTTCTTCATTAGTTCCTGCTCAAATTCAGTTATATTAAGATGTTTACAGTTATTGCAATCAACAGTATCTTTGCTCATTTCATACCTCTTTTCTTCCCAATAAAATCTGCATGGTTTATCTTTACTTTTAAGACACTCTGAATAGTGAATACATTTTTTACAATCGTTAACCAAACTAACACTTCCTTTCGCTTAAACATTATTTAGTGCATAAGTTCTGGATTGTTTTCAGTATCTCCAACTATTTCTAAAATCTTTTTTGCAACATCAGATATTGGAAACGCCAAATTAAGTCCATGCGAAACTTCTTTTACCCAAAATTCTTGATATTCTTCATTCCAATAAACTACTTTTCTTATAAATCTACCAGTGTATTTATCTTCTGAATTTATTGTTAATCCAGTTGTTATAATATGTCCAACACAAATATCAATTCCATGTGCATCTTTTAATCCTGTTGATTTTCCAAACAATTCAATCTACTCCTTTCAATCGTTAAACTACTAAACTATTACAAAAATAAAAACCACTAACCGTTTATTGGTTAGTGGTTTTCTTAATTGTTTCTTTAATAACCTCTTTCAAGACTTCTTCAGTCCAGTGTTCAAGCTCACGCACAGTTTGTGTATCAGTTCTAACTGTGAGATTTGCCATTCCTTTTGCTAAAATACAGGATACGATCATGTCAGCAATCGTTTCAGTGTCAACACGACCATTTAACTTCGGCAAGTTCATGCTCATCACACTCCTTCGCTTATTATACCACTAACCAATATTCAGTTGTCAATGATCACTTCAAATCTGCTATATTGCAACCATTTTTGATTGCTTTTCTCAAACGCAACCGTTATGGGTTGATTTAAAGATATCCAGGCTACCGATACACAATATAGAGTGGGGAGTGACTCACACTCCTTTTATTATTTATTTTTTATTTTGGTAGCCTTGGATTGTTTATCTGCTCAAGCAGGAGCAGTTAACTAACTATTCATCAAATGTGCAGCCTAGTTTTTCAGGTTCATTTTTCAGTGGGCAATTTGCTTTTTGTTTCTCCCAATTCTTATAATTACTTTCATCTTGTAACCCACATAAATCATCTTCCATAAGCAGAGGACACTTCAAACAATGTGTAATCTCTACTGGATAATCAAAACTATACTTTGGCACACTATCACCCTTTCAAATCTTTAATTTAACGTATGCTGCTACTCTCCGATTTTATAGGAAACATATAAGAAACTACCTATTGCAATAATGCTATTTAATATTCCACCTTCTATATATCCCATCCGGAATAGTGTGATTGAACATATTGCCATCATTGGTATACATGCAATCAACATGAAAAATACTACTGGCACAGAACCTACCTTAATTGCTTTTAAAGTTTTCATTAAATTCCCTCACTTTCTCTTATTCGCTAACCGTACAATTAATAGCTGTTGCATTGCGGGCATCTAGTAGGATTTTCAAAAGTGCCATGCAATTCTTGGCTATGCAAATTACAGAATTTATTTTCCTTGAACGGACAATCAGTCCCGCAGCACCCTTTATCACTTTCATCCACTTTGATATTTTCTGCCCTATCAATGATTGAATTTAATGTGATGAATGAGTTATGAAAGAAGTAATACTTATCCCCTGTCACATTATCCATTGCTTCTTCGCAATAATCCCTTAATTCTTCCAGCCCTTCTATTTCATTAACGCTAATTTTAATAACCCTTTTGTCTGCTTGTTTTGACAAATCAATTCACTCCTTTACGCTAAAATCTCATTTACTTCCATGTGCCGCCTTATGGCAATCCTCACATAATGTTTTCAAATTACTTTGATGATCTTCTCCACCATTACTAACATGTATAATGTGATGTACTTCCAAACCAACATCAACCGGTATATATATTCCATACTCATTTTTTAGTGCTTTAAATTCTCCGCATTCACTACAAGTAAAATTATCTCTGCATAATATCCTGTATGGTAAAGGGGCTGTTTTTCTTCCCCATACTGTGTGATTATTGAATCTCTGACTACATTCTTTGCAACAAAAGCTTTGTTGCCTTTTATTTTTAAGTTTTCCTCCGCACCATTTACATGTATACGGTTCCGTCCTATAGTCAGGCATAGCATGAAATATATCATCATCAGGATACAGTTCCAAATATTTATATAGAGACAACCATTGTCTTTTTCCATATCTGTTATAAGGCAAATCACCACCCCCATTCGCCGTACTCGCATTATACGCAACTCATTTATTCAAGATAGCGTTCATTTTATTGACCATTCCCCTTACTATTTTTTCTGCATCATTATCATGATTAAATGGTTTTAGCGAATTATTAAGCACATTTAACATACATTCCATTTCTTCATGAGTAACTTTAATCTCATACTGTTTTGGTATTTCTTTTACAAGTTCCATAAAATTCAATCCTCCAAATCACATCATGCATATTTGAATATTCTCGCCATCTCTTACCTCGTTTGGCATGTAAGGCACATTAATATAATCCAGAACTTTACCTATCCCTAATTTGTTAATGCAGTAATCAAATTGTTTTGGGTGTGTGCTTGCCATTCTTTGAAATCTATTAGGATATTCTTCGAGATGGCAACCAAACATACAAAACATGCACCCTGTTCTTGTTTCGCCCATATCATATATCTTGCTATAAGGAACATTATAAGTTTTCAAATACTCCCATATATCTGATTCCTTCCAAAAACTTAATGGTGAGCTTATTGGCCTGCTGTTATCAAATGCATTGCACCCACTTTTTAACCATGATTGAGTTCTTAAACTACTTTCGTCTGCCATAGTTCCGACAAATGGCTTTACTTTATGCAGCTTTTCATATTTCTTTACAGGCTTCTTTTTCATCTCATTACAGCAAAGATTTGATATTTTAAAAGGTGCGTCCAAAAGGAATTTCCATTTTAAACAACTGTATCTACCTGTGTAATTTGTATCTAGTTTTTTGAATCTGCTTTTATATCCTTTTCGTACTTGGTCTATTGTTTCGCTAACTTCTTTACTTACAACAGGATAACCATGTTTGTTAATTACATCTGTGTAATGCATATCCGGTTTAATCCATACTACATTATCTATTGTTTTTACAAATGCTCTTATTTCTGGATATTCAAGCCCTGTATCAATAAATACTGCTTTAACTCTAGGATATAATGTTCTTACTAAGTGAAGGAGAACTGTGCTATCTTTACCGCCTGAGAAACTAACATATACATCACCGTCCCAAGCTTCATACCATTTCTGTATTCTCAGTAAAGACATTATTATTTTTACTTGCAAAGGTAATGATTGTCTTTGTCTAAGCTGCCACAGTTCCACTTTATCCACCCCATTTACAAATATACCTACCAAACTATTAAAGCATCTTTAAACTTTCCACATTTTTTACATCTGTAAAAAAAATATTTTTTGTCTTTACCAATGTATTCATATTGGTGTCTACAAAATATTTTCTTTAAAAACATTGCAAACAACTTCCCATATTTCTGACTTACGCTAATGATTTATTTATTAAATGCCTGCTTAAAATCCTCATGCAACCGTTCCATACAATCACATATTTCTTTTACGTCCGACAAATCACTTGTCATTATTTCATAGTCTAAAAGCTTTTTATGCGCTTGCTGAAGATTCGCAAAGTATCCTATAGTGTCTTTGTATTCCTCCCCTGCGTTCTTGCTTTCAGAACCAAATGTTTTATTTTCCTGCAAGATTACATTCATTGGGTCTGTTGTGATACTGTACTTATCATTAATCTTTATCTCCACTTGCCTATCCCCCTTCACTTTTTAAATATAGTTATTTACTACCTCACGCTTTCATGGTGTATTCTTTATTTTGTTTTGGTATAATTTATCGTTTTCGATATAAAATCGTTCTACAGGCTTTTAAATGATTCCTAACTTATGGTTTATTCCCCGTACTTACAAATATTTTCTTTGACCAACTCTTTAATAATCATTCTTGCACATTCCGAATAACTATCACCGCCATGAGTTACAACGCAACGAACAATGTTTCTTAATATGTTTTCCTTGTCTTCTTCCGTCTTCCAACCTTCCCAGCCTTTCAATTCTTTCATCTTCACACCTCACTAAACATTTGTTTAATCAATTATATCCGGCATATTATCTTGACATGGGCTTGATAAGCACCCTAATTCTAAATACGATGGTTTTGCACTTTCTTTTTCACCTTGGTAGCAACTTATACATTTTTCAGTACCATCTATATAGCTTATCCTCATACAAGGTGTTGCCCACACAGAACCTTGTATACCGCCTATGTTGGTATTAGGTTCCAGTAACTTTGTATACTCACCATTTTCATATACAGTTTCGGCAGTCCAGAACCAATCTTCATGCATACCCATTGATACACTTTCTATGGTTTCCTTCTCTAATTCAATAATTTGCTTTGCTTTCTCAAAATTATACTTCCTCATTTAACCGTAACCCCCTTACTGTAAATTTTCGCTAATCCCATATTTAGCTCTCGCCTGCCATTTCTATCATTGTTACCTTGTCCAACATAACAAGATATTGCTTACCGTTGTAATCTTCATATATTGCCATGTTTCCTTTGCTGCCTTGTTTCTTTATGTGATCTAGTACGACTTGCTTACCCATTTCGAAATAAATCCTTACTTGTACTGCATACTCGAATACCTCCAATAAAACACCCCCGATTTGTTAATTGTTTCCTCATACATTCAATTTTTATTTTACTTTGGACAAGTTATATTGCTCATTACTAAAATCGAACACAGAGCGTTTAAATCACTTTTGATTCTCTTTTTTGCACCATATGTAATATGCTATTGAGAACACCACAAAGAAAATCGTTATAACTACCTCGGCTTTATTCACGATGCACACTCTCCAATCTTTCTAAGAATGTTTCAATGTCATACCTGTATCGAACTTTCTTTAACTGTTGCGGTATGTGTATTCCTTTTTCTCTAATCCAATTAATAGGGATTGACTTTCTTTCTGTTAGTGCTGTGAAACTTGCAATTTCATCAATCATTACAAAGTATGTTTCTGCAGCATCACGGAAGTTAAATATTATCCCAGGATAAACACCCTTGCACATATTCGCTTTTGCTAATTCAATCATTTGGTTAGGACGTATGCAGCTTAACGGTATTGACTTACCTTTGTGCGACTTCAACTCTAGTAATAATAATTTTCTGTTCTGTGTCCGATTATCAAACAGTACGCAATCACAAATATTGGACGCTTGGAATCGTACATTATCGCTGCTGCCGCCAAAACTTGCCGTACCGTCACGCAGCCTGTAGAAAAATAATTCTTTTGGTATGCTGTCTTTAAAGTCTCTTTCAAATAACTTTCCGGAATTCATTTCACCGCCCCCAATGCTTCTAATGCTGCAATCTCATTCATTAGGCTTGTATGTTCATCACGTAAATCTGTAAGCCTTTTAGCAAATGCTTCTACTTCCATCGACTTTTTAATAATCTGATTTCTCAAATCTCTCAATTGCTTTTCAAGATCACTCACTATTGCCTACCTCCTTCATGTACATTTTTGTTATAAACTTCTGTATGTACTCATTAACCTTTACTTTGCACTCGTCAAGCGTGTACAACTTCAATTCATATCTGCAATACAAGTCAATCAGATCATCGAATAAATATAACTGTTCTTGCTCCGTACCTTCTGCAAATGATTTTATAAACTCTATGCACCATTCCTTGCCAAATCCGTTTTTAAAACCTGCAAGAGACAAATCATAAGCCTTTTGTTTAATCTCATAAGCTGTAGCTTTCGCCCTGTCCTTAACTAATTTTTTTAATCGTTCTGCATCTTCCTCAGATACTTCCAAACCTCCTACCATAACCATCTAAACACCTCACCTTAAAATGGCATATCTTTTGTAATTGGCACTTCTTTAAAGTCTGATTTATCCCAACTATACTGCTTATATCTGCTTTCAGGATCATAAATATCAATTAACCTTTTGTTATCTTCACAGTATTTCAATGGGATATTTAAGCCTTCTCTACCACTCCAACGGTCTTTGCCAATTTCAATAATGTTACTTGAACTTTTAAATACTTCCTTTAGGTCTTTTGATATCTTCCGTTTTTCTAAATGATTTCTGAATGCTTCATTAACCCTATGTACTATCAACATATAATCAATGGCATTAGAGAAGTTACCAGTACCCAATACATCTTGCTTAGTGCATATACCCTCGTAAATCTTTCTTGGGTGAATAACAAGGAATATTAATACGTTCTTTTTCTTTGCATACTGTACAAGGCTCCATATAAATTTTGTCTGTGCTTCAAGTTCTTTATCTGCTAGGCTTGATATATCAAGTGTCATATAATTGTCTAAAAATATTACTCGGCAATTTCTGTGTTCAACGTATGCTTCGATTGTTAGTAACATATCTTGATATTTCATGCTTTCTTCGTTGTTATATAGATAGAACCTATCGGCATACCATTCATGGATTTTATCTCTTGCTTGTTTATTAATCTCATAGTATTCCTTGCCTTTTTTACTGATTTTCTTTATGAGGTTATCACTTCCGGCAGCTTGCAAGTCTACCCAGTATTGAAATTCGTCAGCTTTTAACTCTCCTGAATATACAAATGGGTTATGCCCTTGTTCTAGTGATTCAAGCATTATCTGTCCTAATACTGTTGATTTACCAGAACCATTTACACCTGTTACGACAATCAACTTACCGAATATAATTTCAAGCTGTGAATCAAGGCTATCAATGCCTAGCGAAAAGACTTCAATGTTTTTGCGGTCAAATGGCTTAATATCCTTTACTGGATTAGCTTTGTTTAGAATTGCAATTGTTTTTTCGTCTAGTGTTTTAGATACTGTTGGAGATAAATTTACTTCCGGCTTTGGTTTGTATTCTTTTCGGTCCTGCTGCTTATATTCTGACCGTTCAGATTCAGGCTCATATAACTCCCTTAACTCTTTCCAACCGTTATATGCACAACCGTTATGGAAGCAGTGAAACACTAATGCACCTGAACTTAATTGAATTATTGCGCTATCTTTGCCATGTGCAGAATCAAAAGGACATTGTTCTAATACAAACTTTCTACCGCCTGTCCAACTTGAAATTTTTTTGACCTTTATACCGTGTTTACTGATAAAATCATCAATGCTAAATTCTGTATCGATTCGCTTTGGCTTCGGTAGCATATCAGCTATTGCCTTTATTTTAGATGTTTCTGTTACCTCTATAATGTCAGGTTTGTATGTTATTTTGCTTCTCCTGTGTGGTCTTTCTTTTGTATCTGCACCTTTTACCGCCATAGTACCGTACAATTTTGTTATCCTCGAAGCATTAAATACTGATATATCAACTTCAACCTTTTCAGTGGAGAATAGCATGTCACAGGCTTTTAAGAAATTTTCAACGATCTTTTTACTGTCATTATCGTTCGGCATATCAATTCTATACAGCAAATGCCAACCGTTACCGCTATCAGCTATCACAGGCTTTTTAAATCCTTTACTTCTCAAATATGCTCCGGCTTGTTTCATTACTTCTTCTGATAATTGCTTTTCTGCATCTGTAGAACTTGTTTTGCTTGCTCTCTTTGGGTCAAAGTCTAATAATATCCATTGTCTACGTTCTATATCATTGTCAGATGTACTGGCCGCCTTATCAATTATCTTGTCTCTGTTTTCCCTGTGATAACAAGCTGGATTGATTTTATTAAGTACAAAGTAAACATTGACTTTACCGTCATATCTTTTCGCTTCTGTTGCAGCCTTTTCTATACTGTTGAAGTAACCCGATGAAGTAACCTTGCCTATTACTCTTACTTCTATGATGTCACCATCTTGATAGAATAGTTTTAATGTTTCCAACAAGGTACTCACCCCTCACTAAATATAAATGTACTTACCATCGACTATCTTTCCGTTTGTATCTTCACGTTCTTCTTGATAAACTTCGCTATCCTTTGCATTTCTCATAATCCCATAACAATAGTTTTCTTTTTTATCATGATATTTAGGATTATTAATATAAATTTCCAATGCATAGATAACTTTATCAGGTTTGAACTTCTCCCACTCTTGATATATTTTTAATATAACGCTATCTGCGATTTTGCCATTCTGCCTAGTCCATCTTAAAATACATAAATATTCATCAATGGTTTTTAGTTGAGAATCAGGATACCTTTTACGCAAATTTTTAATTTGTAGAGATATGTTATTAGATGTATTATTAAGTAATGTAATATTATCTTTAAAGTTTTCTTTAATAGGGGTATTAAACTTTTCTTTAATAGGGTCATTAACAATTCTTAAATACCTATTTAAGATTTCTTTAGTACCTTTTTTGTAGTTAATGTCTGATTTTATATATCCTTTATCTGCTAATTGGTTAATCCATTTTGATACTGAAACCTTGCTAACATTGTATAGTTGTGAAAAGTATTCATTTGTTGCCCAGCAATAGCCTTGTTCATTACATAATGCTGTAATTTCACCATACAACAATTTAGCATTAGCCGTTAATTCTTCATCATATCTTACATTTGCAGGTATAATTGCATAATAGCTTTTTGTTTCTGCCACTCTCTCACCCCTTTACTAGCAGATTTATATAGTTGTTGGTACATTGTTGTTAATGAAGACTGTTTTATCAGAACGGAAGGTCAGAATCGTCATCTATTGGAATAAATCCGCTTGGTGTTTCATTTGGTTTACTTCCACCTTCACATTCAAACTTAAACACTACAAGAGATAGAAACGATTGCTTTTTATCCTTGTCATATACATTTTCAATAGCTGCATTTACAAGAGTGATCTTGTCCTTATCCTGCAACCCTTTAGCCATATCCTTTGCCTTACCGACAAACCTTGTAAACCAACTAGAATTAACCCATTCATCTTTTTGCTTATCCTTCCTAGATGTGCTTAACTTCGCCTTTATGTATGTTCCTTTATCTTCTACTGAAAATACTGTTGCTTTTTGACCTTCTTTAATATTAATCATGTTATTCTCCCTTCTTCTTATCATGTAATGTTGCGAGATAGTCCATTAACTCCTTGAACTGTGATGTTGTTAAGTCTTTTTTGCTATCGTGACCGTACCTAGCTTTAATATTCTTTTTAATCCAATCATCAGAAGCACCCTTTTGTGTTGCCATAGCCATTAATGCATTGACTTTAGTTTGGTCTATTTTTACTTCAGGCTCATGCTTCTCCTGGAATGTATCGGGATCATCTTTATCCGTAGCAATGTTAAAGAATTTAAGCATGAAATACTTCTCAGCGTATGTTAGTGCCTTGCCAACTCCCTTTTCACCTGCTATGTCTACACCTTGACCGTACCAGTTACAAGATATTTTTTCTTCCGGCTTTTCAGCATTAATCCAAGTCATTGTCATAACCAATTCAGTAAAATATGTAGTAGTCTTTTTAGGCTTTTCTTTTTCCATGTACTCTATTGTTTCGGTTGACACCTTGTGATCTTCTACAGAAGGTACTAACAACAAACCTAATTCGTCCATCATTGCTCTTACATTTGCTAATACCTGAGAGCTGCTAACATATTTGTATTGGTTACCTGCATTTTCTTTTTGTAGATATGGAACAACCTTTCTGACCTCAATCAGCTTTTGGAATAGATTCAATATCATCACTCTCCTTAATGATTAATTCTCCCTTTTGTGCCTTAATTCTCATATTATCAATACGGCTTGCTATCTCTGATTCAATATCTTTCTGTTGCTTATAAAGTAAGTCCATTTGCTTTTTATTGCTGAAATAGAAAAACATTAAACCGTCATTAGATAATTTTGTAACGTCCATTAAAAACCGCACCTTTCTGCTGGTGTCATTGTTGCAAGTTCTAATTGTCCTTTGACTTCTTCCAATTTTGTTTCTAACGCTATTATTTGCCTTGTGAGCCTGTCCTCCATCTTCACATAAGATTCATCATACAACTGATTATCAATAGATTTATAAAGATTCTCGGCTTGTTCCCTGCTCATTTCAAATGTTATACTACAATAATTTTTATCAATAATGGTTATTGTTCCGTTATCCTTCAACGGTTCAAACTTTGCTTCGATTATGTCAGTGTCACCAATGCTTATACTTGAATTATTGAATTGCAATTTCAAAACCTCCCTTGACTTTCTTATAACCTAACACCAACTATATTAAAAAACTTTTCTGCATCATAGTTAGGTATTGATTTAATTATCTCTTTCTCGTATTCTTCTAACTCACTAACCCACTTTTCAGCAGCTTCTACATGGTTAACGGTTTTCAAAAAACCTCCTGTTATTTCATGTTCAGGATGTAATTCTTTTTCTTGTTCTGTCATATCTTCAGAACAACACCAAAACACAGTTTGTATACGATTTAATATGTATCTTGCATCATGACTAAACCAATCGTTAAGTTTAATATCTGATTCTTTATCAAAAAATAATGCCTTTGCTTCTTCTGTGCAAAATACACCGCTTGAAAAATTTGTTGTGTTCCAGTCGCCAGTGTTACAGTCGCCAGTGTTCCGGTTGCCAGTGTTCCAGTCGCCAGTGTTACAGTTGCCAGTGTTCCGGTTGCCAGTGTTACAGTTGCCAGTGTTCCAGTTGCCAGTGTTACAGTTGCCAGTGTTACAAAGTCCTGTATTATCTGATCCTTCATTAACAATCGTTAGTAACTCATGCCATGGTATTTCTCTCACAATCTCAATTTTGCTTGTACATGACTTATTGCCATCTGTTATAACTTCGCCATGTGCAATTATTTCAGCAACCTTATTTTTGCTATCAAAACTATAATAATTAAAGCAATCACTTGCTTTATTACAGAAATGAAATCCGTTTGAACATATTTCTAATTTACCAGCTATTTCAAACGTTTTGCCAACCTCATATTGGTATCCTTGACATGTCCAATTTGGATTAAAAACCTTATAACCTTTATCCATTGACTTTTACCCCTCTCTGATTTATAATTCAAGTAACAATAATTTTATTTGTGCCTTTTAATATGGCACTTTTTTTATCTCTTAAATTCTTCTATGTAGTGCTTTGCCAATTTCTTAACCATTGTAATATCATTCTCTGCTGCAATAGCTTCTAGTGCATCTACAGCCTTTGCATGTACTTCTGCTTTTGACTTTTTAAGAAGATTATCTATTATTCTACTGACATCTTCCCATTGCTTCATTTCGTCCGGCATATTATCTCTCCTTTCTATCCATTGTTGACATTGGTTAATATCGAAGTAATTTCTACCCTTAATCTTTATAAATGGCATTCCAAGTTTAGTGTATTTCAAAAGCGTATTTCTATTTGTGAACAAACTTTCAACTGCTATGTCAGAGTGTACATATTCGATGCCATGAATATTAATTACTGGTTCCGACTTTTCTCTACCATGTCCCATCAAACCACCTCACTTTAATATTTTTATAAACGGCTCATACTGCTCTTGTAGATATGTAAGCCTGTCCGATGTTTCTTTAAGATCATTCCGCAACTGAACGTTCTCTTTCTCCAAGTCCTCATTATGCACAGCTAAACTCATTACCCTCGCCTTTGCTGCTTCGTATTCGCTCTGTAGTGAGCCGCATTGCCTTTTGTAGAAGTCTACAGATGTAAATGCTATACAGAGTGCAACGCAGGTTAAAAATATTGCTACACCGTTAAATATTCGCTTCATGGCTTGCCCCTCCTTATGCTGAAATGTATTCCATTTCTTTCCTTAACCTTTCGATTATGTATATCTGCCCTTTTGGTGTAACCTTGTATGTGCGATATGTTTCTGTACCATAAGGTGTGCTATATGAACCTTGCCTTGTTTCAAACCACCCAGCATCAAAAGCTCTTTGGTATGGCTCGTTATGACCATTCACTACTTCCCACTCTCTTAGCTTCTTCCATAACCTTTTTTCGCCGATGTTAATTCCTTTCTTACTTGCTAACTTTGCAACCTCACGGACTAGCAAACTGTCATTTGAAGCTATACATGTTTCAGCGAATAGTACTAATGGCTTTTGTTCTTCAATCTTAGTTTCAAGATTAATAACGACATTCTTCATTTCAAGCAGTTTATTGTTTGCCATCTTCAATGCTCTTGCAAAAATTGCTTCTGGTGTATTCCATTGCTTTTCAAGTTCAATGAAATATTGTCTTGCTTGTTTGCCTTTTTCCGACCTCTGCAGCATTGATAATTCTTTTGCCATATCAATAGTTATTTCATAATCAACTGCATCATGTTCTGCTCCATTAGATGTGTGGATTTTTGTACACACTTCTCTAAAATCTTCGTTTTCACCAAAGCCATATTCCTTAAACTTATCAAACCATTTTGTAAATTTATCATACGGCTTGTCCAAAAACTCCCATAACGACCTTGCACTTGTTGTTTGTCTTTCCGAATCGTTGTTGATTTGAATTAGACTTGACATCGTTACCCTCCTTTGTTTACATTCTCCCTCAACAATGGTAAAATTTTGTCGAAGGGAGGTGATTACATTGATTGACCAAAAACTCAAAGAACGCGAATGCCCTTTTTGTGGTAAGCATAATGTTTCAGAAGTAGAACCACCACAAGGAACAAAATCTTTTGTGTTGCCAACTGTAAACGCTAACTTACAACAAAGCAACGGAACTCAAGTACTGTTAATAGACACTTATCATTGTTCAGATTGTAAAATGATCTTTATGAAAAGTAAGTCTAACTAAAATTTAACAGTAGCAAATTGCAAATCACTTTTCTTAGGCTGTTCTTGATTGCCTTCAAGTTCAGCTACTTTTTTTTCTAATTCTTCAACTCTTTTTAATATTTCAACAAGATCAATATCACCTACAACTATTGTTTTGGCTGATACTAAATTTGAATTTTTATTATTCTCTTTCATCATTTTTCACCTCACTTTTAAAAAATTTATGTTCTAAAAGTCTAACTTTTTGGATATACTTCATACTGGGGAAGTGTTTTCATTACTTCCGTTTAAAATTGATTCCTGCTCTTGGGTTGTTACTTCTTCATCAATGACTATCATTTGTAACATATAATACCCCTCCGTTTAATTATTAGTTATCAAGTTGTCAATCGTTGTGTCTAATCCTGATGCAAGTTTTTCTAAGGTACTTAATGTTGGAATCTTTTTGCTTGTTTCAGCATTTATAACTGTTCTTCTGCTGACATTGCACATTTTTGAGAGTTGTTCTTGAGAAATGTTTTTTGCTTTGCGAAGTGCTTTTATTTTTTCGCCTAGACCTTTGACCATTTGTTCACCGCCTTTCACTTTATATGTATATTATAGTGTACTTTAGAACACTTTTCAAGAGTTTTATAAAATTATAATGCACTAATAATCACTTTTGTTTTGTGCAATTTCACCAAATATAGATATTTTCTAAAATAAATAGTGAAAACTATTGCACTATTTTGAATCTTATGTTATACTATTAATCGTTATGTTTATTAAAGCATGTAATTTATTGTTATATAATGCAAGGAGTTGTTTAAAATGTTAAATGTAAGTGAAGGGCAGAAAATTCAATTAAGAAGAAAAGAATTAAGAATGTCAGTTGAAGAATTGGCAGAAAAGATTAATCTAAGTGTAAGCCTGATTAAGAAAATAGAATCTGGAACAAAAAAATTAACAAACAAAAATGCTGATATATTCGCAAAAGCACTAGACGTTCCAATAACATTTTTAACGTCAGATAGCTATCAAGAAAACATTGAAGATATAAACGAAGTAATGCAGAATTTAAATAAAGAAGAAATAGACTGGATAAAAGATCAGGAGAACAAACCGTATATTATATTTGCTAAGATGCTAGATGAGAAAGATTTATCCGATGATGAAATACTTCTAATTGCTAAAAGTATAAGAGAAAAAGTAAAAAAAGAGAAAGAAATAAAAGGCTCCAACTAATTAAAAGTTGAAGCCTTTTTATTGTATTATTTATCATTATCCGAATTTTCTTTATCTGTATGATTAGTTATGTCAATACTCTGAATGTCATCTGAATCCAATACTACGATAATCATGTTCCTCCTTCAATACCATACAAACAAATGTTCTATCTATATTTTTTCCTGGTAGTATGGTACTATATTAATTGATTTTTTAATAGGTAATTTATACTATTTTCGGGGGTATTGTTTACCCTCTTTTTTTATGCACAAAACATAAAACCACCCCCTTCGTCATCAATCATTTTCAAGACATGTTTTATTTTATCACCAACTTTATATATATTCAATCCAAAAATAATTACAAGCTTCGACATAATTCGACATAATAAGTCGAAAACATATGTTTGTTTTAATCATATATTTGCTTGCAATTGCATATACATCAATAGGTGCATGGAACTGCTAGGAACTGCAAGGAATTACATTAATGCTACCTCAATGCTATAATGTTCATAAAACAACTTAGAAGGGGCAGATGTAGTTATGGCTGAAACAGGAAATAAAGGATTAGTGTACAGGAAACCTATATCAAATGCGGTTAAAATTGAATTAAAAGAAAAACTAGAGTATCTTTCAAAAAAATCTAAAATAAAACAGTCTGAACTATTAGACGAAGCCTTGTTACTATTATTCGCAAAGTACAAGAAATATTTTAAGGACTATGAAAAATAAATTGAATTTTTATTATATATAGTATATAATTTTAGACAAGCAAAAAGGAACGTCAACCCGCCAAGATTTTCGTTCCTTAAAGCTCCAAAAACAAAACACAAAGTGCTTTGTAATATTCAATTTATGCTTATTATACAATAAGTATACCTATTTTGCAATAGGAAAATTTTGAACATTACACTCTTTTGCAAGTTTGTTTTTGGGAAACTGCAAAGGGGTGTTTTTTTAATGGCACAAAAAAATATTATCCGCAAAGAACGAAACCGTGAGAACCCATACGCACAAATTTATAAACGATTATTAAATGATTCGTCATTATCATATAAAGCTAGAGGAATAGCAGCATACATACTTTCAAAGCCTGACGATTGGTCTATTTTAATATGTGACCTTGTTAATAACTCTGTTGATGGTGAAAAGTCTGTCAGAAGTGGTCTTAATGAACTAAAAGATAAAAAGTATTTACAACGTTATCCGATATATGTAAATGGTAAAGTTGATTATTGGGAAAGTGTATTGAGTGAAGAACCATATCCTAACGATAAAATTATCCAATGTATTAAAATTAGATGCACTGATGATGGCGAGATTATAAGTGAAGAAATAATTTATAAAAACCTACATTCCCAAAACAGGCAAGTAGTTGATACTAAAGGGATTGACCTACGTTCCCAAAACCTACAAGTAGGTAATCTACATGAAGGAAATGACAGCCTACTAATAAATGATTATACTAATACTGATTCTACTAATCAATCAATCAGTAATACAGAAGGACAGACTGAACTTGAAGAAATCATAACCAATTGTGAATTAGAAGTATTTAAGCCGGAGTTTATGGAAAGTATTGAAATGGCAATAGAACAATTATATTTTAGTAATACGTTTAAGTGTAAAGACATAGAGATCCCACAGTCTATTGTGAGAAAGAATTTAAAAAGGCTTAATTCTAGCATAATAACCTATGCAATAGATAAACTGAAGAACAATCATGCTGAAAAGGTTACAAATAGCGTTAACTATTTGGCAGTTGTTATATATAACTCAATAGCAGAATATCAAAGTCATAACATAACTAATCCATATTAAAGGGGGAAATGTACAAATGAAAATCATTAGCGTTGCCAATCAAAAGGGCGGTGTAGGTAAAACTACTACAACGCTCAATCTTGGTATGGCACTAATTGAACAGGGGTACAAAGTATTATTTATTGACTTGGACCCACAAGCAAGCTTGACAATATCAATTCAACTGGAACCGCATACACTTAACAAAACAATTTATAATGTCCTGAAGGAAGAAAATATAAAAACAGCTATCCTTGCCGATAGAGATAAGTTTTTCTTTCTACCATCAAATATAGACCTTGCAGCAGCAGAATTAGAATTAGTATCAGAGATCGGCAGGGAATCAAAACTAAAAGATGCACTTGAACCAATCAAAAACGAATATGATTATGTATTAATAGACTGCCCTCCTTCGCTTGGTTTATTGTCCGTAAATGCATTTGTAGCATCTGACTATGTTATCATACCTATGGCATGCGAATACTTGGCTTTAAGGGGTTATAATTTGCTTCAGAACACTATTAAAAAAGTATCGAGGTTAAATCCTAAAATAGAAATCATGGGTGTCCTTCCTACAATGTACCAGAACACAATACATCATAAGGAGATATTAGAAGAACTTCGCTCTAATCATAAAGTGTTTAGCACAATTATAAAACGCAGTATTAAGTTTTCCGATTGTATTCTTGCTGGTGTAGGAATGAATGAGTTTGATAAGGAAATAGCAGAATACTATAATCAGTTAGCGCAGGAGGTTATTAACTATGGCAAAGCGTGTTAGTTTGGCAGATAGAGGATTAAAACAAGTAGACAGCGCAGCAGACCAATTTTTTATTACTACTAAAGATACTAGTACAGAAGATAGGACAAACACTAATACACCAACTAGTATAAATGATAATACGGAAATTAATACAGATAACAATAGGACAAGCAGTAGAAAAATTGATACAGATACTAGTAACAGTACTGATACAGATACTACTAATAATAGTAACATGAATAGCAATAACAATACTAATACGGATAGTAATAAAAATAGCAGTATTGAAACTAATAAGATTACTAAAGTTGAAACTATACTTAGTACTAATCTAAATACTAATGAAATTACCATACAAAAAAGGCTTAAATACTTGGAAGAACGGAAACAAAGGGCATATTACATAGAAAATGATTTAATAAAAAAAATAGATAGATTATCAAAGAAATTTAATATAGATAAGAGTGATATTGTAAATGAAAGTTTAAAGTTATTTTTTGCAAATATAGATCAGAATAAATGAAGGCTGAAAAGCCTTTTATTTTTTTGTAATTTTTTTTTATTTGGACACGCAACATATATGCAACTACTTAATATCATATACCATAGACAATAAAAAAGGAGGTTTTCATATGACTAATAATGAATTTGCAAAAATAGTTCTAACAAATCTTACTAATGCCGGAGTTGAATTTTATTATGACACTCGGAATGAATTAGTAACTTTCAACAGTGGAAACGACCACATTAAAGGAATGACTAAAATTAATCATGTAAAACTTAGATAGGAGGTACATATGGAGATTGTAAACTTTGTATGGAATCATCTTGAATGGTTTGTAGGAGGCATAGGATTGCCAGCATCTATTTTATTCGTTCACAAGATGAAGAATTTCAAAGGAAGTAATAAAAATGATTTGACACCACTTATGATAAATCTAAACAGACAAAAAGAATCTCTTAACAAAAGAACTAAATCAAAATTGTTTTAAGAGGGTGGTGCTATTGTTATCAATATTAAGCCAGAGCAATGAAAAGCTTCAACTACAAAAAGAAATAACAGAACTGGAAAGTAAATTCTATAGGCTCATGTTTGAACTTGATCTATACAATAAATTCAATAAGACTTACTATTTACAGGTACTTAATAAAACTTCATACGGGTTTTTCGCAAAAGTATATTTAGTTCCTGGGGTTTATTTTTCAGAATTAGAAAAAAAGGTTTGTTTAATTGAAGAAGGTTTGAATTGTCTTTGGGTAATGAAAACAGAGAAATTAAAAGATTATGGGGAGGTAAAGATTGTGACATTATCACTTGATAGGTTAACACCATACGAAAACCCATGCATAAGACCGCACGAAATGTACTTAGGATTGGACTTAGCTTTAAACATTATCAAGAATAACAATAATAAGAATTGTATGTTCTTGATTGCAGGAGCAACAGGAGCCGGAAAAACAAGGTTCATTTATCAGATACTTTTAAGTTGGATATTAAAATGTAGTCCTGAAGAAGTTGAATTGTACATATCTGATATAGCCAAAGATGAATATATTAATTTCAAATACGTCAAGCATGTTAAATGTTATGCCAGTGAACTTGAAGAACTCAGCAAAATGATGAAGTATATCAAGCTGCAAATAGAAAAGAGAAAGAAAACAATAGGCTGGTATCGTGACAAAGGCCTTGCTACTAACATTGAAGAATACAACAAACAAAACCCTAAAATGAAAATGTCATATATGTACATACTTATAGATGAATTTAGTATACTTATGCCGGATAAATCGGATGGCAAAGAAGAAAAACAACTGAAAGAAGAAATACTTGACGTAATAAAAAGAGTTGAAAAAATCGGCAGAAGTTTAGGCATATTCGCTATTATCTGCACACAAAAAACCGTAAAAGATGAATTGCCTAGCATAGTTAAAAATATGAGTGCTGTTAGAATCTCATTTAGGGCGAATGATTCTATATCAAGTGAAGTGATATTGGGTAACAATTCAGCTGTAGGAATAGCTGATAGGTACGCAATATATTCACTCAATGGTGGCGACAAAAGAGATTACTTATTCAGTCCCAACCTCTCAACAGAAAGACTAAACGAACTATTAAAACCGCACATAGATAGACAGCATAAGAAGGTTAATATTGAATCAGAATTAAGTCAGAACGAACAAAGTACAATCATCAATATGAAAACACGTAAGATACATCAAAAACCTCACACAAGGCAAATAAATAACAATTCACCTTATCCATTGATAGACACATCTAAGACAAGAAACCAAATAGAAGATATAAAACCTATAAGTTATATTAAGAAGGAGGACGATTTAATTGATTACTGATAGGGATAAACAGATAATCAGATATTTTGAACAATATAAGTATGCCACTATAGAGCAGTTACAGAAGATATTTTTTAAGAATCAACAATCAAGCTATGGCATTGCTAGAAAGAGATTGGAAAGATTAAAAGAAGCCGGATATATTAAGGCGTTAAGAGATTCAGCCACAAACAGGAATATCTATATATGGAATGATGAAAAGATAAAACCTCCCAGCCTACACCGCATGATTACCTTAGACGTACTCGCTGAACTGTACCGTAATGATTGTCAGATTGAATTATTCCAAATGGATAAGAATTGGTGTGATAGAGAAATACGGTCCGATGCATTTGCAATATTCGTATTCCAAAATAGAAGATACCACTTGTTTTTTGAAATTCAGTTATCTAACCATAACCATAACTTAGAGAAGTATGATACCTTGTACGAAACATGGGAGGTACAGAACTATCTTAACAAAGACCATTTCCCTCGAATTGTATTAGTTACTGATAAAAACTATTCAAAAGTTGAACTGAAGCATACACAAGTAATATTGCTTAATACTAAGCTTGAAGCATTTTCAAAAGTCCTGCTGTGAAATCAGCAGCAGGATATTCTCTCACTCATTATATTATTCGTTCGATAATATCAATTGACTTTAAAACACTTTTATATCAATGTTTTAGACAGTATAATCTAAAAACATAATGCAATTATAAAATAAATTATTCTATTACATACCCAATTACATATATAACAGAAAGCCGAAATTACAAAAGATAAATTGATTAATGCACTAATTGATGCATTGATATTGTATTAATTCATTTTTGTATATGTCTTTTGCAACAACTCCACAACTAATCAGAGGGTCAATGTTAAATCATTTTCCTATGTAACGATTGTGATTTTGTAGCAACTGATAATGTACGGACTTGAATTGATATGGTATTGGTGTGTTGGTCGGTACGGTAATCGGTTTATCTTTTTGTTTTAATTGGTGACCTGTTCATATAAAAACTATAAGAAAAAGGAGCGATTTACACATGATTAAATTTATTATTAACCTAGCTGAAATGTATTTATTTGCTATCGTTATCTATAAGGCTATAAGGTTCTTTATGCCGCATAGAGGAAAGCACGGAAGAAAAAGCATAACAGGCAAAGTTACATGGATAGTATCTAACAAAATTCACAGGAGATTAGACCGTATTATTAAAGCACAAAAAGCAGCGAACCCAACTACACCGTCACAGCACAATGTAGTTGAGTTCAAAAGCCGAAAGGCAAAATGAGGTTCGGAGGGCTTCTGCTCTCCTGCCTTAACCTTAGTATAACCAATATAAAATAAAAATATTAATTAAAATTTAGGAGGTTGTATTTATGTCAGGTGGTACAGTAGTAGTAATTGGAATGGCAACCGCAACGGTGGCGAGCGCAATCACTCAGGGTATATTTACTTCAGTAGGTAAGCAAATTGAAGCACAATACCTCGACCTTGCGACAAAATCGGGTTTGGCTGTAACATGTTTAACTATATTCGCACAGGTTATCAAAGCTCTAAGTAGCTTTTAAGGCGGTGGTCATATGCTAACAATAACAGTAGTAGGCTGCGGTACAGTAATCATATTAGCACTTGGAGCCGACCCAAAGCAAACAACACAACTAGTAACCGCAATCATTACAATCAGAGGAATAACCTTCATAGCTAAAAGAATAACACAAACAATAAATCGTGATGCTTCAGATATGGTTAACTTTGTAGGTTGGAGCATTGCTGGTGTATCAATGGTTAAATTACTAAAGCTTTCTTATCAAGGGGTAACCCCTTTTATCAGTACAGTTACAAAGATAAGCAATGGTATTCAAGGATTCGCTGAATGGATGGATAAACTAACGCCTTGGTCATAGTACATATTATATCGACACAAATAAAATACTAAAGAAAAAACGAAGGGAGTTGGACGATTTCAGCGGAAAACAACACATGTTGATAGCAACAATTTTAGTGATAATATTTTTCCGTCCACTACCACAACTAGCATTTTGGATAGGATTGGCGGCAGGAAGCTTATTACCCGATAGTGACATATTCGGAAGTCCTGCATCATTTATATGTCCGTTATGGATATTCTTCAAACACAGGAAACACATTCACAGTATGTTAGCAGCTCTAATTTTTACAAGTTTAGCCTGTATTATTAACTTTCAATTTGGTCTTGGAGTAGGCTGGGGATTCACACTTCATTTACTTGCAGATAATTTTACTCCTGCAAAATGCAAGTATCTATTTTATCCTTTCAACAAAAAATAAGCCGGATATAACCTATAAGTTATAAATCCGGCTTTGTCTATTAAATCCCTTTTATTCTATCGAGTACATTTGAAAAAGCCATCCGTAAGAATGTTGGATTAGCTGGCTCTTTCCCTAGAAATACATTTGTCCAGTAATCTACATCGTTATAAATCTTATGTGCTGCTAATTCTCTCGAAAGTGCGCTTACTCTTTCTTCTTCTGTAGGTTCTTTTATGATTGGTCTAGTTTCGTATGTATGGTATTCAATTAAAAACTTACTCCAACCTTCATCTAGTATTCGATGAGGGCAATACTTACCACTCCATTTTTGATGCGGTACAAGAAAATCTCTGTTAAGAGAAGGTACATTCGCTTTTAGGAACATAGCTAACTTAAAGAAATTCTCTTTCGCTTTCGCCCAGTTAATACCTTCATATTCGCATATTTCAACACCGATAGTTGTCATATTGCCTTGTCCTCTGCCGTCTCCTGCGTGCCACGCTGTTTCATTGATAGGCAATTCTTGTATGATCTGCTTATCATCAACGGTAAAGTGCCACGAAACATAACCTGTATTATTATCAACATACTCCGAATTATTTTCAGCAGTAGCACCTTTGGCACGATTGCCTGTGTTATGTACGGTAACATATTTAGGTGTCATTTTTATTTGTGGTCTTGCGGTTTTATTTGATACTGGGATTAAATCAACTTTAAAAGGTGTTCCAAATATATTATTGTCTTGTGCAATTCCATTTTGTATAGGCATAAAGTATCATTCCCTTCATATTGCTTTATTTAAAACTGACGTTACAAATCGTCCTTTTAAGTCTCGCATGTATATATGTGCTTTCGTTTGGTGGCATTTTGAACATAAAAAAAGAAGGTTATCTAACTCATTGTTTGAGCGATTACCATCTTTATGATGTACATGTAACTTTTTTAAATTTGTTTCTCCACAACATTTGCATTTTCTTTCTTTGTTATTTGCTAAGGCTATTTTCCTGTAAGTTCTTCCTTTATACTTACTCCTTCCATCTATATAAGTAGGTGCTTCTTCCCCAATGCGTCCATACATTGGATTATTTTTACCTGATACATCTGCGTGATTTTTGCTTATCTTTTTTCTAACTTCTTCACGCCATGCAGGATTATTTGTTTTGTTAATATATGTTCTTTGACACGAAACAGAACAATATTTTCCTTGCCCTCTTTTTGTATAGCATTTTCTAACCATAAAGCTTTTGCCGCACTCTATACATATTCTTTCTTCCCAGTTCTCAGGATTAATAATAAAAATCACTCCAATCGTCTAACCCTACTAAAAACATAACATCAACTCCTTTTTAAAAAAGAAAGAGAGAGTTTTTAGACTCTCTCACTTTTGTAATGCTTTTTTTGTAACTTCTATCATTTGCTTTCTGATTCTATCCGTGTGTTCCTTTTTCTTAGCATCAGATAATTTACCTTTTTCTATTGCTTTAATATTGTTTCGCATATCTGACAATACATCAGCAACTTGGTTATAGGCTTTTAGTTTACCCGGATTAAACCCTTCAACCAACTTTTTGTTTATTTTGCTTTCTTGTTTCATTTTCTCCATTTTATCAATTTCATCATAGAATTTATTGAATACATCAGTTGAATAATTCGGGTCCGCTGTAATCGTGTTACCTATGCCAACGGCAAAATCTTTCTTGTCTGCTGTCAAAGAACGGTTTAACTTTCCTATAATTCCAGTATAACTGTCAATGATATAATCAATCTGTTTAGGTGACATATCGAATGCAGAACCTAATCCTTTAGCAATAGCAGATGTTTTATTATCATATTGGTATTCGTTAGGTAACTTTTCAAGTTCTCTAGGAACTATTGGAATATCAGCAAAGTTTTTATTTGCTCTTAAATCATTTAATGGTGCGAATATTGTTCTTCCATGCTGTATAAATGGTATTGGTAAAGGTGGCAAGAAATTAGTTTTAATATAATCAATAAATCCATAAAAAGCATCAGGATCATCTGTTTTCCAATATTCCAATATTCTTTCTGTGCCTGAAGCTATTACACCTAATTCTCTAGGCTTTGGTATTCTCCAAAACTTACCGTTATTAAGTTTAATATTAAAATGGTTGTCCTTCATGTAGCTTGATAAGTTTTCGTAATCTTCATCATCATTATTGATAGCATATAATACGATAGTTGGTAGCACAGTAGAAATAAACATCTTAATAATAAACTTCCCGGGTGATTCTTTTGCTGTCCTGCCTAGTTTGTCAAGCCCTTGCATAGCTGCATTGAGATAAGGAATAAATGCATCGGCATCTTTAGTCCACTTGCCATGACGTTTAAAGTTTACAGATATATCTTGTGATTCAAATATTGCCTGCATCTTATCTGAATAAGCTCCTGTATTGCCACCAGTTTTTTTATACTCAGCAAATCTCGGCGCACTTTCAATAGCATTGTTAAACTGCTCAACTAATGACAATAAGTATTCTCCGGTTCTTAAAACATTTGACGTTTTTCTACCAGGTACAATTTCATTCAGCGTTTCATTTAGCAAGTTTCGATTGGCAGATATTGAAGATGAATGACCACCTCCGGCAGCATGATATTCTTTGTATGCTTCAGTATTCCTCATAACATCAACAAAAGCTTTCATAATATCTCCAATATGCACAAGATAATTAAAGCCTTTTGAACGCTTGTAAATAAATGTTGTGGGAATATCCTTCCATACGTTTCGTGCAACACCAAATATAGGATTTATACCAGTTGTTAGATTCTTCATTACCCTTGTTAATTGTCCTACTGAATTTACTACCCAATTTGCAGTTTGCGGAGATAATGCAGTAATAGCATTTAAAAATTCCTTGTCATGTACTTGATACATTTTCTTTTCACCATTAACAAAGACTGTAACCATATCTTTTCTACCGCTCATATCAGGTCTAAAAGTTAACAGCGTATCATTTATTACATCATCAATTAATTCGTCTATGTTTTCTATTCCTGCTTCTTCTGCTGCCTTAGATAGTTTTGCTTTCAGTTGTGTCATATCTGTTCTTTGCGGCATCATGTTTGGCGGTACTCTTTCAAGAAAATAACCTAGTCCATCAGTTGACTTGTAATGTCTGTCAATAATCTGCATTACTTCATTTCTCTTAGCAGCATTAACAAATCTTTCTGTGTTTACAATTATACTTTCAACAGGGTCAAGAATATCTGCTCCTGAACCTTTAGCACTTTTTATTTGGTCTGTTTGATTAGCAAAGCTACTTTTTGCTTTTGAACCTTGCCCTTCAATGTCACGATAGAACGGAACATAATACTTATATTTTTCTTTCAGCGTGTCGGCTACATCTTTTGGTAAAAGTCCAGTTTCAACTAACCATTTATCAAGTAAGTTATTTTGATATTCGTATAGTTCATTTGCTACAGCAATAAATTCTGGATAGTTTTCTTCGTAATACTTCACAGATTCTTGTACAGATTCTAAATTATTCAGTGTATTATCAGCAAATACTCTTTTTGTATTTCCGTTTTCATCAGGTGTCAGCCATTCAACCGCATGTTTATTGACAAGGTAATTAGTAAAGTCTTTATATTTCTTATTTTGAATAGGCTCTAATATTTCTTTTAACGACTTTCCTATAACATTACCTTTTGAATCAATGAATCTTTCTGTAGCAATAGTATTAGCGATTATGTCGGAACCTCGACTATTTAAAGCCATGATATAAGGGTTATTTGCTCCTGTCAATTTATTATCTTTTTTCATTTCTACGGCTTTTGCAAATAGTTGTATGGGGTTTAGATCATCAAATACTCTAGTATAGATTTTATCAAACATATCCGATACACTATTGTTTTTATTAGTTTCAGTCCTCGATTTAATAAATGATTTACTTTTCTCAATATTTGATGCACTCATATAACTTTGTATACTGTTAGCTGCTATGTCAATGAATTTTAATGTCTGTGAATCAAGAGCATTTATAAATTCATAATAGAACATCGGTGCTTGCTGCTGGGCATTATCTTTATCAAGTAAATACATTCTGACAAATTCAGCAACAGCTTCACCCGGTATCTCTGAATCTTTATACAAACTAGCAAAATCATCAGGCAACAAACCAATAACCTCATTGATATTGGAAGCTTTTTGCAGCTTGAATTGTTTGTCAAGATAGTGTCCGACTTCATGCGAAACAACAGGAAGGTCATTGGTTAATTTTATTCTGACAGTTTCAGGGTGAACTTTAAATATACCTAATGCATTTCTCTTGGTTACTTTTCCTTTGCTTATTGGTACTTTCAAAAATTTCTCTATTTCTTTTATAATATCTGAAGGTCTTTCTATTTGATCTATTTTACCTTCTTTCCTAGCTTGTTTCCATTCTGATAATCCTTTGAAAGCTACAGAACCTTTTGATTGTGTGCGTGGTTTAACAAAATTATCAATCACAGGTAAATCATCATCTGTAAGTGTCGGTTCTTCTGCTGTTTTTCCTTTTAAAGAAACATACTCATTGTTCGGCTTAATTTCTACACCTTCAAGCGATACAGTGCCTTCACTTAAATTATCATCAATAACCAATTCAATCCTTTTTGCAAGTGCAATGTTTTCTTGACCTTGATTATGAAGCAATCTATTAAGCGAATCTTCAATCTCTGCATAGCTCGGTTTTGATTCTAATTCCAGTATTCTTTCTATTGATTTTGATGTTTGCCTTTTAACACCGCCTTGATAAGTAGTTTCGCCTTGTTCATTCTCACCAATTGTTTTTTCGCCTTTTATAGTATTTTTGAGTTCAGTCAAAAGCCTTTTAGCTTCAGTTTGAATATATGGCTTTAGTTCTGGATTCTCATGTTGAATTGCCGTAACCTTTCTGCTGCCGACATTATCAAAATTTCTATCGTCAATCGGTATAGTTTGGTTAGTTTGTTCTGTTGCTTGTTCGGTACTTTCAGCTTGTTGTGTCTGTTTATCTATAACGACCAACCTTGTATTTACTCCTGTTGACCTATCAGATTCTTTAAAGCTTCCTTCCGGTAACTTTTCAGAAGTACCGCCAACACTTTCCAACCATTCACGAAAAGCAATAGATTCTTTGTCGTTAGCAAAAAACGGATGTTCACTCATAATAGCAACTAATCGCCCACCAGATTTAAGATTATTATCATAAGCATAACGAACGTGCTTTATATCTTGATTCTTTTCAAACGGTGGATTCATAACAATTTTATTGTATTGCTTGTCAATAGAAAGTGCATCATTGCCAACAACATTATACTTTTTAATTTCTAATATTTCACGGTTAGAAGGGTCAAACTCTGCAACATCTATATTTTGACTAACCTTTCTTACTTCGTCAACAATATGTCCCTGTCCTGCCGAAGGTTCTAATACGGTATCAGATTCTTTAATATCAGCATATTCAAGCATTTTATTAATCACTTTTGCAGGGGTAGGGAAGTAACCTTCAATCTTTCTGCCAATCAATTGCCTTTGTTTTTCTTTTACAATCTCGTCACTAGTCTTTTGTCTTTTCCCTGCTCTATACTGCAAATACTCTCTTAAATATGCCCTTAATTCTTCGTCTGATTCAATCCCCATTCTCGCTAAACGTTTTCTTTCGGCTAATGTGCTTTCCCAATAACTAGCAACATCATTTGAATTTTTTATAATCTTTTCAATCTCGTCAATGTATTCAGTAACATCTACATATCCGTCTTTATCTGCTTTGGTAACCAATTTTGATAAACGATTTGCAATTAGTACAAATCCTTTTTTACCTTTAATTTCTTGAATAAAGCGTTTGAGAGTATCAACATTAATTTCAGTAAGTGGCAATGAAGCGTGTCGAATATCATCATTTGAATATGGTTTGCTTTTTTGCTCTTGATAATATTCGCTAATGGTATAATCATTAATCTTTTCTTCACGCATTTTCTTTTGTTCAGCTTGGATTCTTGTGTACTTAGCAGTAGACAAAGTATGCTCAAGTGTTTCAACTTGTGCCTTAGAATCAATGTTATCAAGCAGTTTAACTTCTCCTGATTCTATAGCATCAGCAATATTATGAAGAGTTTGTTGTATACGCTGCAAATATTCCCCATCTGCTTCTGCGCTTGCCGCCATTCTTGCCCTTCTAGCTGTATTAACCAATCTGTCGGAAAATTTATCATCAATAGTGTCCTGCATATTTTCAGCTACTTGCCTAAGCTTCTCAACTCTTTTTTCTTTTGTAAGTTCCTGCTTTTCTTCAAGTTGAGTTTTAATATTGCCTTGCAATTTGTCTGTAGGGTCAACCTTGAAATTCCACCCTTTGTTACCTCGCCAATAATTACCACCTAAAGATTTCATTGCACTGTTAATACTTGTCCATTCGTCTTTGTCAATTCTATCATTAAGAGTAACCACCCAAACATCTTCACCTGTTTTGCTGTGTGTTGATTTTTCAATATTATATTTATCGGTATCGCCAACAACTTGTGAAGCTTTTTCAGCCTTGCGCTCTTTATCTTTGACTGATTTTGCTTCACGTTCTTTTTTATTTCTATCAGCAAGAAGGTTTTCGTATACGTCTTGTTCTTCCTGAGTGAGTTTTAAAACTCGCTTTTTATTTTGAAAATCTTCGAGTGTTTTAGGGTTCTTTAGACCTTCAAAATATGAAGTTTTTCTATTTTGCATTTCGCTATACTCAGCGTTGTTATTACTCAAAATATTATTAAGTTTCTCAGGTGTCAATTCTGTTAAAGAAGTTTTAATTTTATTTCTTACAACATCAGAATAGGAACCACTACCAAAACCATAAGTGATAGAGTTTTCACCAGAAGCATTATAATATAACCGTGATAACATATTATCATATATCTTATTAACAAATTCATCTTTCTTGGTTAAATATGACCTCTGCATAACAGGAATCATTTTGGACAGCTCGGCAACCTTTAATTTACTCAATTCGGATTTTATAGGTTCTTCGTTGTCCATTACATAATTAGATTCCTGTACAACTGTATCAACATCAACCAACTCGCCTTTTGAAACATCACTACTAAACTCTGATATTCTTTGAATAGGATTTGCAATGGATTTATAGTTTTTAATTTTCCTAGGCTGCTCTGTTTTAGCATTAATCATTGGTGGTTGCTGTATTTTGGTTGGCTGTTGTGGTATTGGTTGTTGCATTTGAACATTGATCGTTTCAGAAGCGTTTATTTGCCCTTCTGCTTGATTTTCAGTAACAGGCAGTATGTTTGTTTGTTCAGAAAGTTTAATTTGCTGCGTAGGCTTAGTATTTGTATTCTCACCTATTGCAATTTTACCCTTATTAATAAACTCATATTGCCTTGTAGCAGGATTGTATTTTAAAATAGCAGGCGAAACAACGCTGACTTTATCAGAATTATCATTCCTTGAAATATCAAACCATTCCGTAAACTGCGGTTCCATACGAACATCAGAAATAATTTTGTCGGGGTACAACTCAATTTCATTGTTACTATTATTTTTGGTATAAAATAATGGATTGTCTGATTTTTCAACGGTTATTAATCCACCTTGATTTGTTATTCTAGAAGGAATCATAGTATCATCAGAAGTTATTATTTTGTCCTGTGCCTGACTTTTTGTTGAAGGTAACACAGTTACAGGTTTGGAAGGTTCAAATTGTTCTGTAGGCTTTATATTAACTTGTGGAATAGGTTTGTTTTGCACGTTAACATTTGTGTTCTCAATTACATTAGGCAATCCACCATTGACAAAACGATTATATTCTTCCGATTCCTTTATGCGGTTTTGCATATCAACTTTTGCCTGTTCTTTTCTTTTCTGTTCCTGTTGAAGCAGATTATTTAACCTTGATAAGTTACGGTTTGCTAAATCCATTCTTTGGGTTACATCAATACCATAAGTAAGATTCTGATTCTGCAAGTCCTCGATAACTCTCTGTTGATTTTCTATAGCCTTATTAATTCGTGATTCAGCATTTACAGGGGTAGACTTTCCAACTATACCAACCGTAGATTGTTGTTTTGTAGGCTGTACATTCTGTACAGGTGATTTAATAATAGGCTGTTGCGGTGTTGGTTGTTGTTCCGTAGGCCGCTGAATGGTTGGTTGTGCATTTACTGTAGGTGTAGATTGTTGTCTACTATTTGCTACATCAATAACCGTACCAGGTGCGCCTAATACTCCAGATACGCCAGCACCGACAAGGAAATCATTTAACAATCCGCTATAATCAACTTTTGCATTAGGATTATAAGTCATTTTTTGCAACCATGGTTCTACCAAACTTGAAATAACTTCTTCCGAACCTTCGCCTACCATACCAGTAACATACTTAGTAAGTGCTTGTCCTGCTTGTGATTTAATACCGCCTTTAATTGCGCCCTCGATTACATTATCAAGAGAACCTTTCATGAATGGCATATTTAAGCCGAATAGCTTTTCTGTTGCTGCTTCTTTTGCACCTGTTAAAGCACCGTACGCAAGTGCTTGATATGGGTTAGCACCTTCATTTTTAGCTTGTCTTGCACCTGCCCCACCTGCTGTTATTCCAGTTGAAGCTAATCCTGCGGCTGGGTTTACTGCTGACATAGCAAGTGTAGGTATCATTGCAGTTGTACCACTCACAATATTTCCGTAAAGTTTTTGACCACCCGAAGCATATTGATCTTCTGCTTTTGCAAGATTCTGATTGTATTCTTCAGTTGTTTTCATCAAATCATTTGCATCGGGATACAGTTTAAATTGATTGTTTACCGGCTGTGGTTTAATGCCTGTTACTCTTGAAGCAATGTCCTGTACAGTATCTTTTAATGCTTCTTGTGCGCCTAGTATTCCGTAACCTGTTTGCATACCGCCTTGAAGTGCTTTTGCCAAAGTATATAAAGCAGGATTTTTTATATCCGATTCTGTGAATTGTATTGGTCTTGTCGGTTGTTGTTTGCCAGGCAATTGTGATAAATCAACTTTCTTGTTCATCAACTCGCTTATAGGAATATCATAAACAGAAGGTGCTTGTCTTTCAGATTGTCTAAAATCTCCAAAGCCTACACTATTAGAAGAAGCCGGAACAATGTCCGGCTTTATTAACGGTTGCGGTTCTATGGGCTTAGTAAGTACAGGTTTAGGCTTGATCTGTCTTTCTACACTTCTAAAATCTCCGAACCCTTCAGTTGCAGGTTGAACAGATTTTTCTTCGGCAGCCCTTTGTCTATTTATAGCTTCAACTTCTCTTTGTTGCGCTTCTTTTCTTCTGCGAGATTCTTCCGATTTAGATATATTGCTATTTCTTAATATAATAGCCATCTCACCATCTCCTTAGTGTCCTGCAAGAATTTGATTATCATATCCTGAAGGTCCAATATCCGTTTCGCCTCGTATGTCAAGGTTATATGCGCCTGCTAAATATGTTGCTTCATCACCTGTTATCAATCCTTTGTCATATAGGTTTTGTACATATCTTTCAGCTCCTGCATTATCTACAACCATTTCACCAGTAGGTTCATATTCTCCGGTAAATTCATTCTTTGCCATTCCCTTTTTAACAAATAACTTTTCCATCTGATCTACATAACTGCCAACTTTCTTATCTCTTGCTGCTAATTGTTTTTCATTGAATTGTAATTGTTGATATGGAGTTAATCCGCTACTTCCACCGCCACTACCTGACTTTCTCGCACTATATGAAGCAGTATTGGCATTTTGTTTCTTGACAGCTAAATCACCGTAGGCTGTATCAATTTCAGCTTGTGTTAATTTAGGATACCATTCATTTTGCAATGTGCCGCCCTCGTTTGCTATGTTCTGCGCTGCAATCTTAGCTTGATATTCTTGCGGTCCGTATTCTTTTGTTAACGCATTAGTTATTAACTTTAATTGGTTATCGGGGTTTTCTGGATTAGCCGCATATATAGGAGCAGCAGAAACAGGAGCAACAACACCATTTGCAAATTGTGAATATCTTGGGTCTTGCACTTTAGCAAATCTAGCCTGTTCGAGTTGATATTTTCTTTGGTCATAAGCTGAATCATTAGGGTTAAGATTAGCAATCATCGTGCCAAAGTCTTGATCTATATAACTGCCTTTTACTGTACCATCAGCATTTAAATATGGGTTTTGACTTGCCCTTAATCCGTAAGTAGCACCGCCCATTAACTCTGATACTGCAAGGTCATTCATGAATTTTTGTTGGTCAAGAGCATCATTTCTAGCCTGTTGCCCTGTATATCTGTTATAATATTCTGAATCAAGTCCTGCTGTGTCAGTTGTAAAGTCACGCATTGCATCTAATCCCATTTGTGCGTACATTGGAACAACATTAGCAGCCTGTTTATTATAGTCATTTCTTGAATCAGCTGCAATTCTCTCTGACCATGTATTTTTACCGCCAGTGTATGAATTAATTCCTGCCATATTTGACTTATAAGCCTTTTCGCCTTGGTCATAGTAGTTTTGCTGCATACCTTTTACAAGAGGATTGTTTGTAATGCCATTGACAAAATCATCATCAAATATTGCTTTTTCCCTTCCATCCATTCCTCTGTGAAGTTGTGCGTTCCATTCGGTTTTAACAGGTTCATTCTTTACTTGAAAGTTTGCCCCGGTAAATCCACCGCCGCCAACTCCGTTTGTGCTTTTGCTTAACGTATTGCTAAAAGAGTTATTGCCGCCACTTTTAAAGCTATCGTAAGAAGATATTTGATTGCTTTTCGGGTCATAAGAATTTACCCTATTACTAAACATATTGTTCAATGTTCCGATGTCGAGATCATCAGATAGACCGTATTTATTTCTTATTGCTGCGTTATCTTGTGACAACTTCTTTTGCTCGTCACTATCCCAACCACCTGTGCTACTATAAATGTCTTTTGCCTTATTCTTATTGCCAATATACATACTTAATTCATCAAGTGACATGCTATCGTATGGAGATTTTGCCATTATGAATCACTCCTTTCAAAATAAAAAAGCACCCTATTAAGAGTGCTGTAAAAAACACTGTATTTATTTTACATTTTGGTGTATAATATCGAATAACAAAATTTATTGTTGGAGGTCTTGTTATGTTTTACAAAAGCAAACAATTATTAATTGGTTTTATCCTTGGCGCATTAGTTTTTACAGTAGTACCGATTTATGCAGAGGTTAAAGAGTATGTATTGCAATTAGCTGACTATAAGCTATTAGTAGATGGCACAGAATACAATGATACCGAACAGCCATTACTAAATTATCAAGGTAGTACCTATATACCACTTCGCAAAGTGTCTGATATTTTAGGAGTTCAGCTTAACTGGAATGCAAAGTTAAATCAAGCAGAAATAGTAAAAACATCAGTTCAAAATTCAAACAGTAGCAATAATAAGCCAAAACAAACTATACCAATACCTTATGAAAAAGATGGTGTAATGCTTGTAGATATTGATGGTATAGAGCATATTGAGATTGTAGAAATAAATAAGTTTTGTACTAGTGAGTACCCTTTTCAAATAGATTATGATACCAGTTCAAATACTTTAATTATAACGCATTACAACAAAGATAAAAAAGAACAACCAGTTGTAATATATAAAGAAAGTTTTGATAATATCCCAAATAAACATATATCCAATAGATTTTATATTGAGTATGAATATTTCAAAAACACCATACTACAATTATTAAAAAAGCAGGAGAATTAGACTCCTGCTATTCTTTTGGTATTTCCGGTAATATTTCTTCTTCGCTTGACAACTTTTTAATCATATCATCAACATCTACAATTTGAGTACAAAAAGAATCGTATTGTTCTTTAAGCCTGTTCATTTGCTGTACAATCTGTTTGTTTTGCCGCTGTAAATTTACCTTTGCATTCTCTAAATCTTCTAATGTTAAAACTTCCTCTTGCTGTTTTGTAATGATTATCTTGTTTCCTGCTGCACGAACATTTTTACTATTTATCTTAATTTCCATGTGTTAATCACCCTTTCTTATTGTTTCAAATTAAAATTGTTTATTGCGTTCTTAATACCATTTAAATGGGTTGAATAGACAGAAGTATCTTTATATGCTTCGTCAAGTATATCTCCCATATTACTTAACACCGTACTCCTATTTGGTAGTTTTGTAGATGATAAGCCATAAGCAGTATCATATATTTTTTGTGCTGCTTCTCGCATATCTTCGCCGTATAATATATCAGTATATATTGACCATACATTATCAATAAGCCCTATCCACGCCTGCATATAACAAGCAAACCATTGGAAACGTATTTGATCCGCTAACGTCATATCAAAATCACCATCCGTTAACTTTGTTGAAGTATTATCCCAAAATAATTCAACTATTGTGGTAATGTATTCAACATCGGTATTTACTCCACCTGAAACATTTACTACTGCAAAATCCCAACACTTTAAATTGTAATCACTATCATACCAATATAATTCATTGTCATAATCATTCAATCCAACTCTAGTGTCCCAAAACACGACTGTTATTGTACCGTTATCACCGCCAGAAGTAGAATAATTCCTAATGTATAGCGTGTCGTATGCTTCTGTAAGTGTAATCCATTCTTGGTTTAATACATGCCAGATTAGAGTGCTTCTATTATCAGTAATTCCACTAACGCTAAAAGTAACGCTGTTTGGAGTTCTGTCAGTTTGTTCTAATGTTATAGCCATAAAATCAACTCCTTATGCGTACTTTGCATATAAGTTAGTCACTGTACAATCTTGAAAATCCCATGTTCCTTGTGGTATTGCTGTTGTATTTGTCAATTCTAAAAATGTTGATGGAGCAATTGCAGCATTAGTTCCAGCTTGTAGTGCTATAAATGTGCTACCATCATATACTCTAAATGTTGGATATGTTCCGCTATTTTTGTACACTGATAAGTCAGCATTTGAACCAGTGTTGCCTACCATTATATATGCGCTATTCGTTCCAAGCCCATAAAGTTTACTGCCTGTAATGTCACCTGTGAACAAAGCATTTCCACTGGTGTCTATATAAAAGCCTTTACCATTTTTTACAGCATACAAATAATAAAGCGTTCCACTTACTGTACTATTAATAACAAGATTTCCATCTGTAGACTTTAACTTTGCGCCTATCATTGAATATGTTCCATCAGCGTAATTATCAGCATAACTCGTTGCATCATCGTAAGCATCGTCAGCTACACCAAAAGCATAACTCTCAGAAGCTATAACTGAGCCACCTGCACCGATAGTAACACCGCTAGAAATATACGCAGAGCCATCTTTTTTTACATAGAATCCTTGTCCTAAATCATTTGCGGCATATAAATAGTAAGTTGGATTATTAAGAAGAAGATTGCCACCACTTGATTGTAACTGTGCTGCTGTGCCATAGTCGCTATTGCCACTTACCCATGCTTCAAAATAAGTGTTGTCAATCATATCATCAGCATTAGTGCCATTAGTCCCTAGAATAGCGTTTGTAGCGTGCAGAGTACCATCAGCCAACACATAATAAGGACAGTCTGTAGAAGGTTTACTTTGCCCCGCCCAAAAAACAATATCATCGGCACTGTTAGCCCCTTCAATCCCTGCCCTATATCCTTCTTTGCCTACCCGGATATACTTATCTGCCGAAAGTGCAACAGTAGAAAAATTATCATTATTAAGGTTGTACAGTGTGTCGTACAGTTCTTTATCTCTGTAAATTAGTTTATTTTTAAGACTTTCGTTATTCTGTTCAAGTGATACTATTTTCTTTTCAAGCTTATCAATTTTTTCTACTAAGTCATAATATAATTGGTTACTGCCCATCATTAATCACCGCCAACACTCATTAATACTTCCATAGCGTGTAGTTTTACATAGCCTGTGCCTGAGAATTTAATCCTATATCTATCGGATTGTTTAGGGGTAATAGAGCATTTTAAAGTTTGCATATTATTTGATGTTCCTATATATGACTGTACTTCTTCAAAACTGCCATTGTCATACTGAATAGCAATAGCCATAGTTGAACCATTTGCAATATCAAATCTTAACTTTATCTCATGCACATACTTGTTAATTATATCACCTGCAAAATATTCTGTAATAGCTTCCCATTCAACGGTTTCAGTGCCACTATTAAACTTTAATATTTTCCCATCAAAAGTAAGAGCATATAAGTAATTTTTCCAGTACGCAAAGTCTATGACATTTAAATCATCTTCCCTTGTCCATAAATCAAACCATGTGTCATAAACAAATAAATCCCATACAGAACCATCGTACATACTGAGATAATATTTACGTCCGTCCGTTCCTGCTCTAGCTTGAACATATTTCTTATCAAGTTTTAAAGATATATGTTTCTGTTCACCACTTGTATAAATATATACACCGTCACGACTACAAAAGAATAATCGTCCGTTAACTTCTTTGATTGAACGATTATCAATAGTCCCTACTGCGAATATATCTTGTATTCTAAACGGTGGTCTTGTTCCCCATTGCTCATGAGTAAAGTTAGGTTTAAATGCAACTACATGATTTTTATATAGTGCTACTCCTGCAAAATCACCATCAGAAGTTACTTTTACACCCCATGAATCAGATTCTATACCTTCAAATGTAGTCCATTCGTTGAACTTTCCGTATTCATTAGCGTATATCTCATTTCCTTTTACACCAAATATTCTACCGATACCGCCATATACACAAGCGTAATCAATGTCAGGACAACTGCCATCTGCCGGGTATGTTCCTGTTCCAATATTTCCGATACTGCCGGAACCGTCACGATTGATATATTTTTTGTCAGGGAATATCAATATCTTATCTTCAAAAGCTACAATGCTTCTAGGAACCATTAATGCATTAGAAAAGGTTTGCAAAATAAACTCTTTTACTGTTCCACTACCATCATCATAAAAAAGTGTTTCATTATCTGAAGCATCGTTACCTATCCACATTAAAGCATTTTCTACCGCAAATAAAGCCTGTGGTTCAACAATTCCTGTTTCATATTCACCTCTTGAAGCTCTTGGAATTAAGTAAGGAAATTCATCAGTAGAAAGGTTTTTCGCATAAGACAATTCGCCACTATCAATAGTGTTGCGGAGGTTTAATCCTCCCCACTCAACCTTTTTCCATACAGGTTCCCCGAAGTCTGCACCTGCTTTATTTTCAATTGGTGGAATAGACATGAATTGAACATTGCTTTTAACTTCATCACCATTTAACTTTTCACCAATGTTTTCAGCATACGGTAATGTTTTGCTTGTTATAGTATCTCTTTCCACTGGCTTTATATTTTCGGCAAATGGAATGTTTATAACTTTTTTAGTATCACTGTTATCAACTTTTACATTCTCAGCATAAGGTAAAGTAATACGAGCAGTATTGCTACTGCCCGAATCATTTACTTTGTTTTCAGTGAACGGCAACGATGATACTTGCATAAACATTCTTTTTGGTTTATTATCTTTTGAAGCCATAAAATAGCCCCCTTAATTTCCGAATTGTGCTTTGCGTTCACCGTACCAATCTACAAAATCTGCAACTGCATCGTTATACATTGCCATCCAGTTTTGCGCTTCTGCATATTCCTTTTGGAGTAAGTGAATTTGCTGGAAACAGTAATATGTAACTATCTTAATGAAAGCATCTGGAAGACTGATATATTGAGACGCAACCAATGGAACGGTTTTAATAACTGGTCTTTCCCTGTATACAATTGTAACTGCAACGGTAGCAGGAGCAACAGGTCTTGGATTAATGTCTAGTTTATCAGTGTTCTTAAAATAGACCCCTGCCGTAGTGTCGTAAGCTAATGTTGTTTTGCTGTATTCCACCCCACCAACATAAACCTTTCTTATATCTTCAAATTGAATCGATGGGGCTGTACCTATAGCTAAAGGAAAAGCAGCTAAGTTTGCCGTTGCATAGGTTGTTGAATCCTTTTTGTATTCGTCAATAATTTTTGTATATAAACTCTGTTCAATTTCATTTATCCAACCAACTTTTATGGCAGGACTATATTTATTTGGTTTCATTGCATCAAGATCAGCAATGAAGTCTTGAACTGTTTTAGTTGAAATAAACATTGATAATCATCTCCTTTACTATCTTATTAATCCACCATATTCCGCCAGTTCTCCTGTTGTAGCTGTAGGTTGTGTGCTGTTTTTGATTATTTCGCTACCGTACAAAGCATGTAGCCCTGTTGTATTACCACTACCCATAACGATAGAACTAAACACCCTTGACATGTCTGCGCATTTTATAGCTGTAGACTTATTGCTTATCTCTACAGTTGAAATGTATACATTTGACGAATCTGTTACATTGACGCCAATTTTAGACGCACTAGCCGTAATTAAAACAAATCTTAAATATGCATACCAACTTTCATCAACAGTGATTGCATCTGCTTCTGTGCTAGTGATTGAAAATCCAATAATTCCAATTCTTATTTGATTCCTTAGTGCTTGTATTTGTTTTATCTTATAAGAGGCTGTAACCACTGGATTCCCAACTTCATTACCGATTATTCCTATACTTCCATTTCCAAAAAATCCTGAGATAGTAACAACTTCGTCATATGTTCCTGCTGCACATCGTATTATAACATCATGTGGTAGCATCTTAGGTAGAATATTTATGGCATGTTGTATAGTTGCAAATGCTCCTCCTGCTGTATTAGTTAGCCCATCATTTTCATCGTTACCATCTGCACGCACATAATACGTTGCGGCTATATTAGGATTAATTATAGAATCAATATTACCTTGAATAGTAGAAACATTTCCATCAGTAACTGATAAAGCGTTATTGATTCCGGTTATATCTTCTTTTGTACTAGTAACATCGTCTTGTACAGCCTGGATTGCTGTATCTATCTTCAAATAAGCTGCGTTATCATCAGCGGTTTTTCTTTTATCGGTGCCTAACCATTGAGGTAATTCAAGGTTAGGTGTTTTATTTGTATGTGGCATATAATCACCTTCCTATCTCCAAACTTGTTGTTTGATTCTCATGTTTCTTGACTTTTGAGATTTCAAATTCTTACTTGCATTTTTAGCAGAATCTTCATACCGTTGCATATTTAATACTGCTTTTTTCTCATTGGTGTCCATTAACTCATTACCGACAATAAAATAAACAATCGCATTAAAAAACTGCCACGGTATTATGACAGTATCTTTAAGAGATTGTATTTCATTTTTCTTGTAGTAGTGAATTTCAAATATTCCTTCACATGGGAATTGTATTCCTGCGGTGTCTACTGTGTAATCTCTAACCTCATACTTGTATTCAGGACATTTTCTATACACTCTAAACACACTTGCGCAATCTTCAGGCAAAGGATAAATATAAGGGAATATACCTCTTGTTTTGGCAGTAACCGTATATAACCCTTCCCCCTCGTCAAATTCATCACAAGTATTATCAAGGTTATCCAACTCATTACAAGTAAAATCTGCGTTATCAAAATCATCACAAGTAAACAATGTATAGTCATAAGAGGTATCAATTTCTGTTTCAATTATCGGCATAGAAAGAGGATACCTCATTGAAAGGTCGTTTACTGCTTGATTAAATCTATTAATGAATGACCGCATTTCTATTGACGGTATTTCGGTCAATACTTGGTCGTACACTTTCTTTATATCCATTCATCACACCTACCCTTATATGAATCGGGTTGTATATGCCTTATCGTCAACATCATCTTTACTGAAGTGATTTTCTGTGTATCTTGCAATATCTTTTGCTATTTCCTTATCACGTTCAGCTTTTTTCTTTCTAGCGTTTTTTACTACCTTCTCATTCTTTTCTTCAATCTCGGACATAACTTCCTTGATGTTTTCTATCTTAGTCTTATGTATATAATCAATTGTTCTTTGATCTAACTCAGGATATGGAATGGTTAATTGCCATGTTGCCATTCCTCGTCCTATACATGGTGTACCATGATGTATCTCAAATACTCCGTCCTCATGGTTTCTTACAACAAAATAATCTTTATCAATTCTTTTTATTTCATCTATAATTCCAGTAGCATAACTGGTTACTATTTCCCTAGCTTCATCAATCCACATTCTAACTTATCACTCCTTATAGAAAGATTGCTCCATTTGGTTCAGCAAGTACCACTTTATTAAACAAATAGCCGGACTGAAATTAATCAATCCGGCTACCTATTATTTATTACTTATGCCAAGTTGCAGTTTGTAAGTCTGCCTTGTCCTCCCGGGTGTTCACACATCAATTCGCAATGTTTAATCATTGTTGCTTGATAGTATGCATAGCCCGGAACCTGTGAAAGAATGTTGTTATCCCCAGTTGTTCCAGGAATCCATTCCCAATCTCCCAACTGGTGGAAGTGCCATTTTGTAGTATCAACAAACTCCATATTCCCGGAAGGTGCGAATCTATCATTAACGATAGGTTTGTCACCGTAAGAAATTGAGCTGAATCCACCTGCAAGGTCTTTCATGTTAACATTTCTCTTTGTTGCTTCAAGGTATGTGCTATATCCTTCATATGCTCCGTCACCTGCAATAATCATATTGGATTTGGATCCAAAATAATTTTTGAGGTAATTGATCATTTTCAGTATTTTATCATCACTGATATTATTAGCAACACTTAGGCTGTAAGGAACCATCCAAGGGTTAGTAGCTTTTGTTACACCATACAGTGAGGTTATTGAAGAATCATGCAACGCTTCAATACCTGTGATTTCAAGACCTGTAGTAACCCCCTGCATAGTTACATATGGAACATTATCACCATCTGCAACGAGAGTTACGGCCGTACCATCAACAGTAATTGTGTAAGTTCCACCCGGCTTATTAACTACTGCGGTAATCATTCTTTGTGAAGCTTTCTTAGCTAATGCACTAGAAGCACCGGAATAGTCGTAAATGTCAACTATCTGACCTTCAATGAAATTAGCAATACCGGAAGTTACTGTAAAGGTATTACCTGCTGAACCTAGTGCTGCAAGCTTACCCATTACACCACTACCATTGCCCCATGTTTGCCTATTCAAATCCCACTTCAACCCTCTTTCAGTTGTTTGAGTAGAATTAGTCAATAGGTTTACAAATGCCTGTTCATTATTCTGTGCTGCTTTCCATGCCTTATCAGTGATTTTTAAAACCCCTGTCAATGTCTTTTGGGTTGTTTCAAAGTTCTCTACTTTTTGAATACCGGCTGTAGGCAATGCCCCTGTTTCCGATATTGCTCCAATACCTCCATTAATACCGATAGGTGCAGCCATAACAAACTTACTGCCGCCTACTGCATATTTGGAAGTCTTTTCGATTTCTTTGAAGAACGGTGAAGTATCTTCGCTTACTTGGTTCGCCAAAAACGGACCGTACTTGATCTTTAAATACTTTGCTGCTGTTGTCATTGAATACATGATAAAATTCCTCCCTTTTTTAAACGATTCCTTGCTTCAGTGCGTTTAAGACTTCACTGTCAAGGTCGTTGTAAGATTGTGGTTTTGGTTGTATATAAGGTGCCGCATTAGCTGCCCCGGAGCTGGGTGCTATAGGTGGCACTTGCTGATTAAGTTGTGCTTGCTGCTGTGCCTGTGCCGCTGCAAGTGCTTTCATAATGTCGGGATTGCTTATTAATTGCTTAATGTTGTTTGGGTCTTTTAATTGATCAACAATACTTACAGGCGGTTGCTGTACTACAGGCGGTTGACTTCTATACTTTTCAGCCATTGCAATGTCATAAGCATTTTTCAAAGCCCATAACGGTTTATCTGCCATAGCAATTCCTGGTCTTTCCTGCATAATCTGTTCCATTCTTTCAGCAACAGATTCATAATCAGGGTGTAATGGCTGTCCTGTTGTTTCATCAACCATCTTTGCAAAACGTGACTTAGCAGTTCCCCATACTTCCTTTTGCTTATATCCTTCGATCTCCTGTTGTAGTGGGTTAACTGCCTGTTGTACAACTCTGTTTAATACTCCCATAGGGTCTTGTAGTAACTCGTCTACTATTGCCTGTCTTTCTGCTTCCATTTCTTCAGGTGTTTTCTGCACCTGTGGCGGTTGTTGTGGCATTGTTTGTTGCTGCATAAACTGTTGAAATTGCTGTTGCTGTTGTGCCATAGCCTGTTGCATCTGTTGTAGTTGCTGCATAAGCAATAATTCATTTTGGCTAGGCTGTGGTGGTTGCGGTTGTACAGGTTCTACAGGTTGTTGTATTGGCTCTGTAGGCTGTGTAGACGGTTCTTGTGGTTCCTGCACCTGCGGTTCTGTAATAGGCTGTATAGGTTGTTCATCTGTCGGTTGTACAAGCGGCTCATTACCTTCTGCCTGTAACATTGCAAGCACGTCACCCTCTACACCGTTATAATTGACAGGTTCGTCACCTTCTGCAAATAGCTGAATATTAACCTTAAAAGGTTGCTTGTCTTGCTTGATTAACATATAAAATCAAATCCTCCCTTGTTTTTAGGCAATAAAAAAACACCCTAATAGGTGCTATCCTTCTATTGCATTTTGTTTCATATTTTTAATAAATTGTTCTTGCCCCATCTTCTTCATCTGTAATACTTGCTGTTGCTGCATATCCAAAGCCTGTTGTTGCAATACTGCTTCATGCTCCATTCTGTGAGCAATAAATATCTGCGCTAACTCCGGCCTTGTTTGTTTAAGCACTTCAAAGTCAGTCGAAAGAATAAGTCTATCATGTTCTTGTGCGTGGACTTCGTGATTGTCGTAAGGTTCAATCTGTGGCATTATTCCGGCTTGGAAGTATGCATTTTCTCTTTGCGCCCTTGCAACATGAAGTTCGTCAATGTCAATTGCATCTTCCCAATTACCAAACTTCATCATTTCAAACAATTTACTTTTCATTCTCTTATCAATTACACCGTTTTCATTATTGAGTGCGCCCATTTGAAGCAATTGAAGTACAAAACTCCTTCTTTGTTCAAGTGTATCATTTAACTCGTTTTCAGTTTCATGGATAATGTCATAAGTAGTAACATCTGAATTAGTCCACCATATTACATTTGCGATCTCATTCTTGCCTGTAAACTGAATAACTCTCGGTGTTGCCGCATATTTTTTGAATAGTCTTAGCCACTGTTTACTGATTTCAATAGCCGCACTTCTGATTTGCTCTCCCGGCCTTGACAATCTTTCATCGTCAGACTGTTTCAAACTTTCAAGTGCATTACCTGAACGTAAGCCAGTAGGTGCGCCACTTATTACCGCCATTTCTGATATGCTAGAGTAATATTCAAACTCTCGAATAAGCTTGTTTTCTTCCTCGATATACTCTCCAGGAAGGTTACCATTTTTGATTGGTTCAGGCGGTGCTGTTCCTGGTTGCCTTGGCCATAAGCTACCGGGTGAAATACCTTCTTCCTGCAATCTTTCTTCGTCTATGCTATCTTCCTCATAGGTATATGCTTCAATAACGCACCTATTAAGAAAGTCATGCTTACGGTTTTTAATTGCATTGTAAGCCCTTTGTACAGGTAACATTCTTTCATACACTGTACCGCCAAAGAAACAGCCAACTTTTTTAATAGACACCATTTTAACCAACGGATAAAACGGTTTATCATCTTCGCCAACAGGAAAGCTAAGAGGTCCGTAATGTTGCAAATGCGTGTCACCGATAATAATAATAAGTTTGCCATCAGGATAATCCTTTGAAGGTAATTCCATATAGGTAACAACCTTCTCTGAATCCTTCCTTTGCTGAATCGACAATGTATTTATGCATGACATATAACCTAAACCACCGCTTACCATAGTTGGTGCGATCGTATATGTATCTATGTTCTTTCCAGGTACTCTCACACCGTACATATCATAAATTTTATCTACAGGCATGACCTGTTCAAGGATAATTGAACGGCAATCTGATAACTCTTGATTAAGGATACTGTCAGGGAATACTTCAAAAGGTGTAAGAATGCCAAAACTCAAATCACCTTGATAGGTTTCATTGATTTGTTGCTTTACTCCTTCATCTGTTATAACCTCAATCTCTTCCCTATGAATCAACTTGCCGCCTTGTGCGTTCCAGCCATTCAAAAAAAACACCGTACCAAGCATGTCACACCATGCATTGGCGGTGTCTAATTTATCGTAAAAACTCTGTTTTACCTGCGTACCTTTCAGTATTGCAGTTGAGGTTTTGGCTTTTGCAATATCATCTATTTCATTAGTGGCAGGTCTGCATCTCATTGAAGGTCTAATCCTGCTTAATTTTGATAATCTTGCTTCATATATCGGAGCCATTCTGTTAAATGTTTCACGCTGAAGCCATTCAAAGGTTTTTGGAATGTCAACTATCTGCATTGTTATAGGGTCTATATCACAATATTGATCACCAGTGATATAATTGGATATAAGCCGCCACATTAATTCAATAGGTGCCTTTTCCTCTTTCCTGCGCTGCAAATCCTCTAACACAACTGATATTATTGCATCTTTATTCAGCCATTTTTCATTTTTAAAGTCATAGTCTATCTTATCACTTTCTTTATTAAATCCCATGAAAGACAATACTTTATTAAAGATTCCCAAGTTTTACTCACCTTCTTTCTCTGGGTGAAGTACCTTTATAAATTTACTCTGTGGTGCTTTGGGTGGAGGTTTATCTATCTTGTGATATTCTGTATAGCTATTAGCCATTATTCGATTGTATAAGTCTTGACGCTCTTTATGGTGCATATGTTCACGATATATACTGGCCGCTAATAACAGAATAATAATAGTGTATTCCATAACAAAACCTCCATATTATTTATACACTACTATCAAAGTAACTGCACTCTTATCTCCAACACATGACAAAACACCATCAGCAAAAGTATAATCCGTTGTAGCTGCTAGTAAAAACTTTGTAGCAACTGCACCTGTAGCAGTAGTAACAGCCAATACGCAAACAATCTCTTTTGCTGAAGAATCAGAAAATGTTGTTTCTGCTCCATTCTTCCCAGCTACTAATGCAACTTTGCAAAGTCCGTCAAATGCTTCACCGCCTATTGATTCTAATGCCCTGTTTTCCTTATTGATTAATGTTTTTTGAAATGATGTTAACTTCATAACTAAATACCTCCTAATTTTTATTTTTTATATATTTCACTTGAACCTGTGCTATTTATTTGATAGTGTATTCCTACACTTAATAATGCTGCATCTGCTGAATATGTATCTTGTTCATCAGTTGGAATCCTGAATATCCTAAATAAAATATGTGAACCTATCTTCATTCCTGTACCGTTAATTGGTTCAAACTCTCCTTTGTTATGTTTCCATGCTGTACCTCCGGCGGCACTTATCAACTCAAGAGTTTCAGGTGTAGAAAATGTCCCATCTATATTCTGCCAAGTATATTCTAATTGCCATTTGACATTACCTAAACCTGTTGTTGTCGGCATCCAATGCAAGTGAAAGTGTATGTCTGTTCCTTCTTTGTAATCATGCAATATCTCACTTCCACCAAATAGTTGTTCTGTAGTATTGCCACCGTCAAAACCTCTTCCAATTATGCCACCACTGCCAAACAAACTTATTAAGTCGGGTGCAGAATTGCCAGTAGATAATGCTGTACCTTCAAAGTTTAAATCATTCCATGTTGGATTGCCTTTAAAAAAACCATTATGCATATCCTGAACAATATCTCCAAGCCTAATATTAAAATTAGCTGGTGAATCTTTATTAAGCAAATACTTGTCAAAATCACTTATCAATTAAACCACCACCAAACAAAATAACCGCTATTATGAGGTTTCAAACTTTTTCAATTCCTCAATTAACTTTTCGGTTTTCATAAAATTTAAGCTACCTTGTATGCCTTTTTCTTTCGCCATATCAATTAACTCTTGCCTTGATAATTCTTCAATTGCTACAGAGTTATTTTGACTTTCTGTAGACTTTTCTGTAACCGTAACGTATTCTGATATTATCTCGTTTCTATCTTCCTCTGACAGCCTTTTAAGTCCTTCTGTGATTATTCCTTTTAAGCAATCATCACAAATTAACTTTCTTAGAACTGCCACTTCATTACCTATGCCTATACTGTGTTTAGCCATGCCTTTACCTTCAAATTCACACACTGTACGGTATGGGTAATCTTTAATAGTTATATTACTCATGATTCAACCCACTTTCTAAAAGTTATCTTTATCGGCAGGATTATTCCAAACACCAAACGCTGTTAACATTGCAAATATAAGGTCTACTAACATCTGGTAAGATTCATTTGTTAATCCGACAACATCATACAGTCCATAATTCCCAAGAATAAAGCCTACCAATGCGGCTATTGCTAACCAACCTACTTTTGACTTGAACCTGTTTTGCATACTCATTTACCTCCCTTCGACTACTTAAATATTCCTTGTTGTACTGCATAAAAAAAGAAGCTAATTAGTGCTGCTGCTACCATACTAACTAACCCCCATATTGCTTTTGTTTGACCTGCCAATTGGCTGCATAAATTCTCAATTGCATTTGTATTTTTTGCATCTGAACGGTCTAACCTATCTATTTTTTCTTCATGTTCTCCAAGCCATTTATCATGATGGTCTAATCTTTCATCTATTCTCTTATGCTTTTCATTGCATACATCATACATCAATGACACCAACTTCCTCTTGATTTATTTGGTGCTGAGTGTTATTATGTTGTTACTTGTCTATATCTCAGCGTATAGATAAGCGTAATAAAACCCCAATGGAGTACCATTCCAAAGGGGTTTTATTTATTGTTTATTCGATTTTATGAACTGCATAATATTATCCAAGTCTGCAATTAAACTTCCCAACAAATATCGTTTCTTAATATTTTACAAGGTGTACCGCCTATTATTTGTTCTTCTCCTAGAAATTCTTTTGTAACTGTTGAGTTTGCAGCCACAACACAGTTATTGCCAATCCTAGCACCTTTTAATATTGTACATCTGCAACCTATCCAAACATCATTCCCTATTGATATTTCCTTATCTTCATTAATAACTTTACCTGTTTTTTTATCAATAATCTTATGGTGGTCTGTGTCCATAATTAAATTCTCCCATGCTAAAACGCAATTATCACCAAAGCTTATTTTTTTATAGCATAAGATTGTTGATTCTGCACTTATTGTAAAATTATTACCAAATATTAATGTGCCACCAACACATATTTTTGAACCATGGCCAATCTCACATTTGCCATTAAAAATTATATTGCCATCTACTTCCCAAATGGAACGTGACCTTTTTTTATCAAATATACCAACATTGCCGAAGCCAATCTTTATCAGCCCAGGTCTAATGTTAGCATTAATAATAAGTTTCCCACTTGTATTTAACAGTACAACTCTATGTGATACTAAAACAGGAAGTTTAATAGCAGTAGCAAAATCAAAATATTTAAGATTAAAATATATTGTTTTAGGCATACCTAATAAAAATAGAAATATTTTCTTTATTTTGTTAAACATATACGTCACCTCGTTAGTCTATTATTGGAAATATAGTATAATTCGACATATAAAGAAAATATCCTCTATTTTTATCTTAGTATTTTAAAGAATAGACCTTGCAATTAAGTTGTCTAATCTTGCAGTTGTATTATTAAGGTTTATACCTACTTTTGTACCTGTATTGTTATCATCGTCTGTTAATTCAAAACACATTTTTCCGTTAATATATATTCTTACAATATCGCCATTACATTCAACTCCTAACCTATAACCTGCTTTTACTTGGTAAGGTAATGCAAAATCCGTAAGTGTACCTCCAACAATTTTTTGCAGCACACCACTTGTTTCACCATGTCCTAGTCTCCAAAGATTATTTGCATCAACATACCTGAAAAGTAAATAAGCCGATGTATTACCAAGAGTTGAAACTGTACCTTCAAAATAAAAATTAGATATTCCTATGTCTACAACTGATCTTGAATTATTAGATGTAGATAAATAAGCTTTATTTGACGATATACCCATTGGATCGCCCAAAACACTAGACCATGCTTGACCTGTTGTTGAAGTTCCTAACCCTTCTGTAGTATCTGCACGGTTAAAAGTATCACAAAATACCCACGGTGATATTCCTAACGATGCTTGTGCAACATTGTTATTACCATCTATTAATAATTTTGTTCTGTCAAATGTTAACTCAGTATAGCATATATAGTATGGTTCGGCAGTGCCATACCATAATCCATATTTCAATCCGTCATCTGTTAACATAGGGAATATGGTTGATTTATAATATCCATAATTCAAAGTGCTTGGTACAGTACCCCTTAAAAACAAAGGTTTTTTACCAAAAGTCCAATCAATTCCATTATTTGATACTCCGAAATATAACGGTTCTGTTGCTGTAGTTTGGAGTAACATATGATATTGATTCCCTAATTTTCTTACGTCCATATGCCATGGCTCTTGACCTTCGGGCAATACATAAGTACATAATAAAGGTTCCGACCACGGACCTTCTGCCTTTGGTGCGGTACGCATATAAATATTATTTGGTGTATCAGCATGTTTTACTGTCCACATAACATATTGCGTTCCGTCCCATAGAACTGCTGGACTTACATCTTCAAATGTGTTTTGGAATAATAATACCTTTGGTGTCCAATTAACACCATTAGTTGATGAACGTAACCAAGTCTGACGTTGCGTTCCTGCCGTTTCCTTAAATACCATATACATCGTTTTTTCGTCAGGTGACATAAATAAATTAATATCTGCTAAATATTCAAGTCCTGCTGGTGCTGGTTCTATTGGATTTACTAAACCTTCTGGAACAGTCCAGTTTACATTATCATTAGACACCGCAATACAAGGATTTTCTAGTTTAGCATCTTTATTATCAAAGCATGTATACCCTAACCAATACTTATATCCATTCCATTTGTTAGGGAAAAATAATATTGATGGGTGAACAATTTCATCTGTACCTTCTGTATAAGTCTCAATATTAAGTTTTGTTTGTGACGGTACGCTTATAGCTTCGTTTGGGTCTACATTTACAAGTTTATAATTTTGTTGTATCAATGACGTACTCTCTGCTAAGTCTGCGGTATTTTGTGCTGTACCATTTTCTAAAGCTTCTAGCATATCACCAAGCTTAACGTTCCACGCTGCATAAGATTCTTTATTTAACAAACTCTTTTGAAAATTTGATAATACCATTATTCAATCAACCTCCCTTTTACTGAAACATTACCGCCACTTACTGCGGTCAAGTCCATTACAACACTAACCAACCCAACGACTTTAAATCTCCAAAATTCATCATTACCAGTAGTTGATGTTGCTTTTGTTGTACTTGCAGCTAATTTTTCTCCTTCTATTGCTCTTAATTCACCGCCAAGACCTTTTCCGTAAAATGTAACTGTCCTTGTTTCACTTGTGCCAAATATTTCAACGGTTAAGGTGTGCGAACGGTTAACAAATACTTCGTTTCCGTTCCCAGCTTCTTCAGCCGCATTGTGGAATATTACATCTTTGAACATCTAAACAACTCCTTTCTTTTTTCGTACTACATTATTCGTTTTGATCTTCCTCTTGCCTGTCTTGCTAAGTGTTGCTTGTGCTTTTGAATCATGGTCTTAGCACTTGCAGGAGATTTAATTTCTTTGGTTTGCTGCGCTCTTATATAATGTGCTATAGCCATAGCCATGATTTCATCATCGTGTGAGCCTTTTTGTGCTTCTGCCCTACCTCTTTCGTTTCGGATAAAGGTTAACATTTCTTCTAATGTGCCTATATCGTTAAACAATTCGGGACTTTCACGTACAACCTTAACTAAATCAGCAATAATTAAAGGTCTTGTCAGTTTATTAGTCTGAAATCCATGCCTTTTCTCTCTCTGCTTTGTAACTTTATCCTCTACTTCTCTCATAAACTGCTTATAATAGCCTAGTCTTGCTAATTCTTTTACCGGATAAGTAGAATAATTTGTTTCTATACCAAGTAAAGCGTAATTGTAATACTTACCAAGACAAAACATCTGTCTTGCATACAAATCTTCATCGAATTGATGTTTTAGTTTGGCTACCTGCGAACCGTCAGTATTATCTAATACTTGACCAATAAACCAGTCTGAGCCATCACCAGCGGTATCTCCACCTATTACATAAGGAAAATACCGTTTAACATCAGCATAGATTACTATATAGCCAGTTTCAAAGTCATCAATCCACTTAATACTGTCCTCAATAATCTTTTCATCTTCATATAGAAATGCAAAAAAGCCCTTTTTGAGTGGTTTTATCTGTCTTAATGCATTTATTCTATTTTGGACTGTTTCAGCCGGGAATATTGATTTACCTAGTACGCCCCATTCCCCAAGTGCGTACACTTGATAGTAATAAGGGTCAGTATTTTTAAAGTATTCTAACCTTTGCTTATCTTCTTCACTTAAAAACTTATTGTCTTTATATGTAGTGTGAAGCACCATGCAACCTTCAGGGGGATTATCCATAAACCTTTTTTTGAGCCAATGGTTTATATTAATAGGATTAAAGGATACAAATATTGATTTTTCTGATTTTCCACCTCTAAGCCTAGTAATTAACTGATTAAAACTAGCTTCTTCTATTTCAGATGCTTCTTCGCACCATATGTCTGTCAATTCTCCATTTGTAAATGTAATTGACTTGATCTTCTCAGAATCATCTAATCCACGGAATATTACTTCATTACCATTCACGCACTTAATCCTCATATCTGATTCACGAATGGTAAACAGTGTATCAACTTTATCACCGCACCATTTATTGATGATCTGCTTTAATAGTGCGAATGTTGAATCTCTATTGGTGTTGGCGGTGTCTCTGACTACTAACAAGTTCATTTTTTGTGTTAGCAGCTTATATACTAGCTTTTGAGCAATAAAGACTGATTTCCCAGAACCTACGCACCGCCGTAATATACTTCATATCTCCAATTCTTTTTCAAATATGGATAATACACGTCATTAAACACTTTAGGCTTTATATCAAGATGTATATTCGGCATGGCATCACCACCCTTCATTTTTTTTACACTAAAAAAGCACCTTTAATTAAGAAAGTGCTTAATTATTTCGCTTTACATCGTAATTATTTAAAAACCACAGGCATACACAACATATTTCCAGATTAAAATGCGGAATTGAACCGTTTGCAGGCTATCGCTATATACTATCCGGTTTTCCCAAGCCTATCCTGACTTGTAACATTGTCCGGTCTATCTCTTTAGAGTCTATGGCTATTTGATTTTGACTTGAAATTCCATTCGCCTATATGGGTTTACAGATATTTTTTAGTATGGCGGCAGGAGAAGCCACCCCCACCTACACACATACCCCGGGTACCCCCCACCCTCATATTTAATGCAGGCACACCTTCCCGAATAGTCAGTCCGAAAAAACATGCCATATTTTAAAGGGTGCTTAATAAAAATGGTGTATTTTGAAAAGGTAATCTAAAAAAATGTGCTGCTGAAAATTCGGTCTTAAATCATGCAACACACACATTTATATTTACACATAATAAAAAGCAGCCTTTCACAGCTGCTCTTTTAAATCTATGTACCTGTATAATGTTGATCTGCTTATCTCTAACAATCTAGCAAATTCAACCGCTGTTATCTCATCGGCTTTCCATCTTCTATAGTATTTATCAAAGTCTTTGGGTAAATCTCGCTCAGGTCTTCCGATTGGCTTTCCTGACCTTGTACCGTGTATTTGTGCTTTCTGCATTCCTTCTCTTACCCTGTCAACTATTAATTCTCTTTCCATTTCTGCAACTGCTCCAAGAACCGTTAAAAGAAATTTATACATATTACCGTTTGTGTTGAAACCCTCTTTTATAAAGTGTACCGTTACACCTTTTTCGTTGAAGTATTCAGCTAACTGCCGTAGATCGTCAACATTTCTTCCTAACCTGCTAATGCTTTCACAATAAATATTGTCACCTTTACGACAATCTAGTTTTAAAGCATTTAACTGCGGTCTATCAGCGTTCTTACCTGTAATCTTATCAATATACCTTTTATCAATTTTGTACGATTCTAGGCTTATTTCCTGCCTTTTCTCGTCTTGTTTGATGGTTGATACCCTCTCATAGGCATAATTCACTTTTACCCCTCCAATATAATTACTTTATACTGTAATTATACAGTGTATCAAAAAGGTTGTAAAACCTCTGACACACTTTTATAGGGTAAATATGACTTATTATTACCATTTACAGGCTTTTTTCTTGTGTTTTTATAGTGTTCCATTTATGTGTAGTTTTATGGTACGGTTTTTTAATCGTCGTCAAGGTCAACTGATATTGTTATATCTCCGGTTACATCTACCTTATCAGTGAATAGCGACATTGTTTTTCCAGCTAATTCTAATGATTTCATTCTATCTCTTGGAGCAATATCGACTTCTATTTTTTCTATTGAACCACTTGCAGGGTTGAATACTGGTCTTTGTTCCTTCATTTCTCCCCTTGCACCTTGCGCTAATAGTCGAAGGATTTCATCACGGCTTAAAATGCTCTTATCCTCGATACTTTTAAGCTGTTCGTCTATATACGCACGGACGTTAATATTCGTTAATAATTTACTACCTAGCACTTTTGCAGATTCAGGATTGTCTACATCAGGATAAGCTTTCAAATAAGCCTTAGTAGCGTTCTGACCATTCTTAATATACTCATTAGCAAACAACTTATGTTTCAGTTTCATTTCTGCCATGTTCTCACCTTCCTTCGTTATAGTGATCTATTATCTCAGCAACGCACATCTTCCGGCTCTTGCTGTTTGGTTTACTTCTAACGTGTTTATATTGTATCTTAACTGCTTCTGCTTCGTCCTGATCTGATTTGTCGTACACTTTCCAGCAACCATGACACGCTCGCCTATTTTGAATTTGCTGCAAAGTTGGCTTACAGTCCTTGCATTTACCTGTTTGAACCCATTTAATAGTATGTGCCATGATTGACACCACCTTATTTGATGCATTTTGATTTAAAGTACCTGCGTTTATTTTTTAAGAATCCAGCTATATAACCTTTGTTCTTGGCAGGATATTCTG
>Ga0196971_1000184_pt1 | contig 60030 bp, 57 predicted proteins | sample S1v_1013CmetaG_FD_148660 | JGI IMG/M metagenome (GOLD analysis project Ga0196971, IMG submission 148660) | Soil microbial communities from Anza Borrego desert, Southern California, United States - S1+v_10-13C | ecosystem: Environmental > Terrestrial > Soil > Desert | place: USA: California... | reverse complement strand
TTCCATCAGACGCGCGAAGTCGTATGTCACCTTCTTCGACGTAATGGACTTCTCCATAGAGCTGATAATCAGGTCAGCCGCTTCAGTCCAGCCCATGTGGCGCAGCATCATTTCTGCGGACAGAATCAGCGAACCGGGGTTCACGTAGTCCTTGCCGGCATACTTCGGTGCGGTGCCATGGGTTGCTTCGAACATGGCGACAGAGTCGGACAAGTTAGCACCCGGAGCGATACCGATGCCGCCAACTTGCGCGGCCAGTGCGTCGGAGATGTAGTCGCCGTTGAGGTTCAGCGTTGCAATGACGCTGTACTCGTTCGGACGCAGAAGGATCTGCTGCAGGAAGGCATCGGCGATCGAATCCTTGATGGTGATTTCCTTACCAGTCTTCGGATTCTTGAACTTGCACCACGGGCCACCATCGATCAGTTCGGCACCGAACTCGCGTTGTGCCAATGCGTAACCCCAGTCACGGAAACCGCCTTCCGTGTACTTCATGATGTTGCCCTTGTGAACCAGCGTTACAGACGGCTTGTCGTTGTCGATTGCATACTGGATTGCCTTGCGCACGAGACGCTCGGTGCCTTCACGCGAAACCGGCTTGATGCCGATACCCGAAGTGCTCGGGAAGCGGATCTTCTTGACGCCCATTTCTTTAATTAGGAAGTCAATGACCTTCTTCGCGCCGTCGGAACCTTCTGCCCATTCGATACCGGCATAGATGTCCTCGGAGTTTTCACGGAAGATGACCATGTCGGTCTTCTCCGGCTCACGCACCGGCGAGGGAACGCCTTTGAAATAACGCACTGGGCGCAGGCAGACGTACAGGTCGAGCTCTTGGCGCAACGCAACGTTCAGGGAGCGGATACCGCCACCGACCGGGGTGGTCAACGGGCCCTTGATGGACACAACATAGTCTTTCAGCACCTGCAAGGTTTCTTCCGGCAGCCAGACATCCGGGCCGTAGACCTTGGTCGACTTTTCGCCAGCGTAGATTTCCATCCAGCTGATCTTGCGCTTGCCACCGTAGGCCTTCGCAACAGCAGCATCAACCACCTTGATCATCACCGGGCTGATATCCACTCCAGTACCATCACCTTCAAGGTACGGAATGATCGGGTTGTCAGGTACATTCAGCGAGAAGTCGGCATTGACGGTTATTTTTTTGCCGTCGGCAGGCACTTTGATATGTTGATACATCATATGCTCCGGGGGGTTGAGGAGGAAAAGAGAGGACCGTTCTTTACTTCAAATTTTTGTTTTAAAGCGAACTCGGTCTTATATAAGACATAAGACTGCGTTTCGTATTATGCACGAGTATTTTACTGTATGCCATATTTTTTACGCCCACTTCTATAGCGCCAGCTCACCAATCGCGCAGTCATTGCACCAGAGGTAACGAGGCATTCAACAGCGTTAACAGGTTAGTCACTAAACCCTGACATTCAAAGCGTAAAATTGAGCTCGTTTGCCACTTGGGACAAAAGTAAATAAGTGGGGCGGCAGCAGATAACCCATATTGAATCCCTCTTCCCTTACAGGTTATTTAGCGCATGTCACTCATACTCCTCAACAAGCCATACCAGGTGATGTGCCAGTTCTCTTCACATCCTACGCGCCCCACACTCGCCGACTACCTCTCCATTCCTGATATCTATCCGGCCGGCCGACTGGATGCAGACAGCGAGGGACTGGTACTCCTGACAAACGATGGCAAGCTTCAACACAAGATCAGTCACCCAACGAGCAAGCAGCCGAAGACCTATCTGGTGCAAGTGGAGGGAATACCGGATGCCAATGCGCTGGAAAAACTGCAACGGCCAATTGATCTCGGAGATTTCGTAACGCAAGGATGCGAGGCGAAACAGGTACAGGCACCGGAATGGCTATGGGACCGTGATCCGCCGATTCGAAGCCGGGCAAATACTCCAACCAGTTGGCTGACGGTTACCCTTTCGGAAGGCAAGAATCGTCAGGTCCGACGCATGACAGCAGCAGTCGGACTTCCCACATTACGGTTGGTCAGGATTGCAATTGGCCCGTTTTCGCTAGCCAAGTATCCGCTCTGGCCCGGGGAATGGCGCGAAGTGTCGACCGGTGAACTAGGCTGACCTTAGCCGCCATTTATCGGTTAAGCTTTTCGCCAATTCATTTCAACAAAGCTCACATGACCAACAGTTCAGCCTTTCCCGCGTCGATTCTTTTTGCGTCAGCCTTGGTACTCGCAGCTGCACCAGCTGCAAGCCAGCAAGTTACAAGATTCCCGGTTATTTCCTTGAATGCGGGAATTCATGTCATCAAAGCCGAAGTTGCAGCGCGGGAGGCCGAACGTCAGCAAGGACTGATGTTTCGAGAAAAAATGGGCCCGAATGAGGGAATGCTCTTTCTTTTTCCCGCGCCGGCGAGTGTGTGCATGTGGATGAAAAACACCTACATTCCGTTGTCGGTGGCATTTATCGATGAGAGCGGCAAGATCGTCAACATTGAAGACATGGAGCCGCAGACGACCGACTCCCACTGCGCGAAGAAACAAGTCCGCTACGCCTTGGAGATGAACCGCGGATGGTTCAAGCAGAAAAACATCAAGCCGGGAAGTGCAATTGAAGGCTTGCCACGATAAATAGCCTCACAGAAGACAAGGGAGAATTTAGCGGCGAATCATTTCGCTCTGAATCATTTCACCCTTTAATCAGCGACACCGCAACGCAACTGAAACGACAAAACCCGCGCAACAAGATGTCACGCGGGTCTTTATTTTTCACACCACATCCTGCGGACGGTACGGCCCTCAGGAAAACAGCTAAATAGTTAGACTCTTAGGCCAGTGCCTTCAGGGCTGCAGCCAGACGGCTCTTATGACGTGCCGCCTTGTTCTTGTGGATGATCTTCTTGTCCGCGATACGGTCGATCGTCGAAACGGAAGACTGGAATACTTGCGATGCTGCAGCCTTATCACCAGCTTCGATCGCTTTGCGCACAGCTTTGATTGCCGTACGCAGCGTGGAACGCTGGCTGGAATTGTGAGCGTTTTGCTTGACTGCTTGACGAGCACGTTTGCGCGCTTGTGCGGTATTTGCCATGAATATTTCCTAAAACGAAATCGGATTGCGTTCGCAGTTGCGAGGCAGAATTCTGTAAAGCTGCGGATTATAACGTTTTTTTGGGAAATGAGCAATCCGCTATAATCGCCCTCCATGAATCTGCATAAAACCCTTCTGACCGTCTCCGGCATGACCATGCTTTCCCGCGTGACGGGTCTGCTGCGCGAACTGCTGATTGCGCGTGCGTTCGGTGCATCGGCCTTTACGGATGCCTTCTTCGTGGCGTTCCGCATCCCGAACTTGTTGCGCCGGCTGTTCGCCGAAGGGGCGTTTTCCCAAGCTTTCGTCCCAATTCTGGCCGAATACAAAAACCAGAAAGGTGACGCGGCCACCAAGGACCTTATCGATCATGTAGCGACAGTCCTAGTATGGGCGGTTCTGCTGACATGTGTGGTCGGGGTCGCGGCCGCACCGGTTATCGTCTATTTCATCGCAACGGGTTTGAAATCCGAACCAACGGCATTTGCGGCGTCGGTGCTGATGACTCGCATCATGTTCCCGTATATCGCTTTCATGGCATTCGTTGCCTTGGCAGGAGGGATCCTCAACACTTGGCGCCAGTTCCGCGTTCCCGCCTTTACTCCAGTCCTCCTCAATTTGTCGTTCATTACTGCATCACTGCTGGTGGCGCCGTACATGAAACAGCCAGTCTACGCGCTGGCATTGGCGGTCGTGGTCGGCGGTATACTGCAGATGGCGATCCAAATCCCGGCGTTATACAAAATCGGCATGTTGCCGCGCATTGGCCTCAATCCCAAGTTTGCATTGCGCGATCCGGGCGTGCGTCGCGTACTAAAACAAATGGGACCGGCGATTTTTGCGGTGTCCGTTGCCCAGATCAGCCTGATTATCAACACCAATATCGCGTCCCGACTGGAAAACGGCAGCGTATCCTGGCTGTCCTATGCCGATCGCCTGATGGAGTTTCCGACGGCCTTGCTTGGCGTGGCACTTGGCACCATTCTTTTGCCCAGCCTATCGAAGGCGCATTCTACCGGGGACCAAGCAGAGTATTCCTCATTACTGGATTGGGGACTGCGCCTCACTTTTCTTATTGCGCTTCCTTCGGCAGTCGGCTTGGCGACACTCTCCGAGCCTCTTACGACCACCTTGTTTCACTATGGGAAGTTCGACACGCAGGCCGTGGCAATGACGGGACGCGCACTAATTGCGTATGGCGTGGGCCTGATCGGGCTCATCCTGGTAAAAATCCTTGCGCCGGGTTTTTACGCAAAACAGGACATACGCACCCCAGTCAAGATCGCGGTCGGCGTCCTCATCGCCACGCAGCTCATGAACTTGGTGTTTGTCCCCTGGATCGCCCATGCCGGCCTTGCACTGTCCATCGGTTTAGGCGCATGCCTGAATGCGGCATTCCTCTATTGGGGCTTACAGCGACGCGGAATTTACACCGCGCACCGTGGCTGGGGCCTGTTCCTGCTCAAGATAACCGGCGCACTCTTCCTGTTGGCCGGAGTGGCACTCTGGACTGCCGGCCACTTTAACTGGATTGCCTTGCAGGCACAGCCATTCCAGCGAGTCGGCGCTTTGGCAGTCGTTATGCTTGCCTGCGGCATCACCTACTTCGGTGCGCTCCTCGCAATGGGATTTCGCTTCCGCGACTTCAAGCGCGTCTCGGTTTAACGGATCCCCATATAGCCAACCTTGTCGTGCCGCCCTTTATTTGGTGCGGCCATGGTTTATGATGGTTATTGTATGGAGATCAAAGCCCTCGATTACTTCGCTTCACTGGTTCAACAGGATGACTCCATCCCGCTGTTTGAAGCCGCATTGGCAATTGCGCAAGATGTCGACCCGCACCTTGATTTGGCCGCTACGCAATTGGAAGTCGACCTTCTTGCCGCCAAACTGCAGCGGCGACTCGCACCCGATGCATCAAACGTGCAGAAACTTCGCCTGCTGAATCACTTCTTCTACCGCGAACTTGGATTCGCGGGCAATGTGAATGACTATTACGACCCCGACAATAGCTATCTGCATCGAGTTATCAGCACGCGGCGCGGCATTCCGATTTCCCTCGCTGTGCTGTACATGGAACTGGCGCAGCAAATCGGCCTGAATGTGAAAGGGATTTCCTTTCCCGGCCATTTCCTGATGAAGCTGTCGATCCAGTCCGGAGATATCGTGCTGGACCCATTCAACGGAGCAAGCCTTTCACGTGAAGAGCTGGAAGAACGTCTTGAGCCGTATTTCGAGCAGCACAGCTATCCCGGTGCGATTCCACTTTCCTATTATCTTCACGCTGCACATCCACGTGAAATCCTGGTACGTATGCTACGAAACCTGAAGACCCTGTTTCTGGAGCATACGCGGTGGCAACGTGTACTTGGAGTACAACAACGCCTTCTCATCCTGCTACCGGATGAAATCACTGAGCGGCGTGACCGCGGACTGGTCTATGCAAACCTCGAATGCCCGCAGGCTGCACTGGAGGATCTCGAGGCCTATCTTGCTGAACGACCATACGCGCCGGATGCAGAGCTATTGCGCAGCAAGTTACCCGAACTGCGCGCAGCGACGCGGCGATTGAACTGAGTTCAGTTCATCCTGCAGCTCAGCCCTTGATCTTGGCCTCGATGGCCTCCCACTTTTCCAGGCTTTCCATCAGAAGTTCATCGATTTCCGCGAAGCGTTGGTTCAGGCGCTGCACTTCTTCCGGCTGCTGCCGATACAAGTCCGCATCAGCGAGGCGCTCGGAAATCGCTTTCTGTTCAGCCTCAAGCTGCGCAATCAGACCTGGCAGACTTTCCAGCTCACGCTGTTCCTTGTAACTGAGTTTCTTGGCCTTGACTGGTGCTGCAGACGTGTCCTTTGGCGCAGACTTGCTTTCACTTTTCGGCGCAGGCTTCGCTGACGGCTGGGCAGTGGCGTCGCGCACGCGCTCCCAATCGGAATAGCCGCCAATATATTCGCGCCATATCCCATTGCCTTCAGCAACAATTACTTGGGTGACGACGTTATCGAGAAACATGCGGTCGTGGCTGACAAGGAATACGGTACCGCTGTAATCCTCCAGCAGTTCTTCCAGCAACTCAAGCGTGTCGATATCCAGGTCATTGGTCGGCTCGTCCAGCACCAGCACATTCGCAGGTTTGGCAAACAGGCGGGCAAGCAACAAACGGTTACGTTCCCCGCCGGAGAGCGATTTGACGGGGGAACGCGCACGTTCAGGCGCAAACAGGAAGTCGCCAAGATATGTCATGACATGTTTGCGCTGCCCGTTGATTTCGACCCAGTCGCTGCCGGGGGAAATGGTATCAGCCAGGCTCGCCTCCTCGTTTAACTGGGCGCGCATCTGGTCAAAGTAAGCAACTTGCAACCGGGCGCCCTGCTTCACCACACCAGAGTCCGGCGTTTCCTCGCCAAGGATCAGTTTCAGCAGCGTGGTCTTGCCTGCGCCGTTCGGCCCGATCAGGCCGACCTTGTCGCCACGCATGATCGTCGCACTGAAGTCGCGCACAATCACCTTGTCGCCAAAGCACTTTTCGACATGGAGCAACTCGGCAACGATCTTGCCGGACCGCTCACCGGCCGACACCTCAAGCTTGACCTGCCCCTGTTGCTCGCGCCGCGCGCTGCGCGCCCTCCTCAACTCCTCCAGGCGCCGGACGCGGCCTTCATTGCGAGTACGTCGTGCCTCCACGCCCTTGCGGATCCACACTTCTTCCTGTGCGAGGAACTTGTCGAACTTTGCGTTCTCGACTGCCTCGATTTCCAATTGTTCCGCCTTGCGCGTCTGGTAGGCGCTGAAGTTGCCCGGAAAGGACAGCAAGCGGCCTCTGTCGAGTTCGACGATACGCGTCGCCACGTTATCGAGAAACGAGCGATCATGCGTAATGAACAGGATGCTTCCCTTGAAATCCCGCAGCAACGCTTCCAACCAGAGGATCGAGGTGAAATCGAGATGGTTGGTCGGCTCGTCCAGAAGCAGGACATCCGGCGCCCCGACCAACGCGCGCGCCAGTGCGACCCGTTTTTGCGTACCGCCGGATAATGTGCCGATCAACGCGTCCTTATCCAGGTTCAGGCGGGCGAGAGTCGTTTCCACGCGATTCGTCAGGTTCCACGCATCCGCCGCATCCAGCTTGGTCTGGATTGCGTGCATGCGCTCCATGATTGCCTCGTCATCGCCCCCCCCCAACTGGGCTGTGAGCGACTCGTACTCCGCCAGCAATTCTTTCGTCTCGCCGACGCCAGAGGCGACCGCGTCGAAAACCGTCATATCACCGCCAAATTGCGGCTCCTGCTCGACATAAGCGATTTTGATACCCTGCTGCATCACGAGCAAACCATCGTCGAGCTTGGCAATGCCGGCAATGATCTTAAGCAAGGAAGACTTCCCGGTACCATTACGGCCGATCAGGCCAACGCGTTCGCCCGGTTCCAGCGAGAATTCGGCATGATCGAGCAGCGCGACATGCCCGAATGCGAGCTGTGCGTTAGTAAGGGAAATAATTGCCATAGCTGGATAATCTGCCCGTTTCTTGCTGGCAGCATGTGCAGGAATATGAAGACGAAGCACGCATTGTACCGACAGTGATCTCAAGACAGTGAATTCCCGCCATTGTCTCGGCTATAATCTCGGGCGTGACGCGGTATTGCTGCGCTCACTTCAGCGTCTCGCCGTAGTTCAATGGATAGAACGAGTGCCTCCTAAGCGCTAGATACAGGTTCGATTCCTGTCGGCGGGACCAATTCCCCATCTTTCTCGCGTAGAAGCTGGCGGTTCTCAATCCACCTCCCACAAGTTTCCGTCTTTCATTCTTTCCGAAATCTACTCCCCCCAGCTTCAGCCGCAGATGAGCAATCTCAATGGCCGCAGGTACCGTCATAGTAGGATGGGGTCTTACTATTACCGAAAGAGTGACAGATGTCGACATTGGGTAATGAGTCTGCCAAGCCGGATGCTCAGGATATCTCCGCATCGTTGCCGATCGATGAATCGACGATCGATCTGGACCGCGATCCTGCGGAGGATAGTCCGGATATTCCACCACCTTCCGAAGTAAAACAGAGAATCGATCTTCTGGGTAAGCTCATCATCCCTCGCTCTGTACGCTGATCATCAAGTCTCGGGAAGCGAGTTATTCTTTACCTCGCAGGTTCTCCAATTACCCACATAAACTGTGGCCAAGTCTGTGGATAACCAGCCATTACGATGCCTAGACGCATGATTCGTAAGGAATTTTTTCCAATGACCAAAATCAAAGCGTGAAGTGCATTTCGGCGGGTGCTTCCGACTATTAAAAATCGGCTCTTGCGGCAAGTAGCGCCTAAGAATGCGTACGGAAGGCTTATGAAGGAATGACTAGTGAAGGAGATCCGTGGGGGATCGAGACCGGCGCGCGTCGCGCATCTTGTGATGCCTAAATGGATTGTGAACGCAGCATCCGCTGGATAAAGAGTCGATCTACTCAGCGTCCGGCTGATTTGCTGGCGCCGCGCTGGCAAAAGCATCAAGTGCGAGACATGCGTCATTGATCCGCATTAGTGTTGGCATCGCCGACAAGTCGCAGTTAAAGCGCTGAGCATTGGCAATCTGAGGAATGAGGCAGCAATCCGCCAGGGTCGGACTATCGCCATGACAGAAGGCGCCAACCCGCCGGTCTTTCGCCAGCATCGTTTCAAGTGCTGCGAGCCCTTGTGCACACCAGTGCCTGTACCAGGCTGTCTTGGTGTCTTCATCGACGTGCAGTTCATGCACAAGGTAGCGAAGGACGCGCAAGTTGTTCAAGGGATGTATGTCGCAAGCGATAGACAGGGCAATGCTGCGTACATATGCCCTGTCCAAGGCGTTTTGGGGCAACAACGGCGGGGTGGGATGGGTCTCGTCAAGATACTCGATGATCGCGAGGGACTGGGTCAATGCAGCGGCCCCGCCGTTGACATCGTCGATGAATGCAGGCACCAATGTATCCGGATTGAGCGCCCTGTATTCGGGGCCAAACTGTTGCCCCCCATCCTTCAACAGGTGGACAGGCACAGTCTCATAGGGCAAACCTTTCAGATTGAGTGCAATTCGCACCCGATAAGACGCTGAACTCCGGAAATAGCTGTAGAGCTTCATGCCATATCCCTCACAAATGAGCTTCCGTTCTGGTCACCTTGCCGTAGTCAGGCCTGGACCTGCTGGTCAACTTTGATGGCTAAACGATCTTGACGCGCAGTTCGCCCAGTCCATCAATGGCGCCTTCAAGCAGGTCGCCTTGCTTGACCGCCCCCACGCCTTCCGGGGTTCCGGTGAAGATGAGGTCGCCAGCCTGGAGCGCGTAGTACTTCGATAGACACTCGATGGTCTCCGCCACGTTCCAGATCAATTTGTCGATATTGCTTTTCTGCCGGGGCGCACCATTGACGTTCAGATGGATCTCGCCTTGGCTGATGATGCCTGTCTCTGCAAGTGCATGGATTGGGCCAATAGGAGCGGAATGATCGAAACCTTTGCCAGTGCACCAGGGGCGGCCCAGTTTTTTGGCCTCGCCCTGCAGGTCGCGACGGGTCATATCAAGTCCGACGGCGTAACCCCAGACGTGCTGCATCGCTTCAGTTGCCGGAATGTCCTTACCGCCCTTGCCTATCGCAACCACCAACTCGATTTCATGATGTAGGTCATTGGTCAAGGTGGGGTAAGGCATCTCCCCCGTGGTTCCGTGCGGAACGGGCAAGACCGCATCGGCCGGCTTCATGAAAAAGAATGGTGCTTCCCTGCCGGTGCCACCCATTTCCTTTGCATGCTCGACATAGTTGCGGCCGACGCAATAAATACGATGCACGGGAAACAAGGCGTCGCTCCCGGCGACGGGCACGGTGGCAACTGCCTGTGGGGGGAAAACAAATTGCATGACGAAGCTCCTTTGTTCAACAAATTATGCCATCGCGTCCTTGTGGATGAAGTCGATTCAAGTTGGCCTGAAAAACAAAAACCGCCTTGTCGGATCAGCGAACAAGGCGGTTCTGCATACGAGGCTGCAGTTGATGATCAGCCTTCGCCCAGATACGCCGCTTTCACCTTCGGATCGTCCAGCATGTCTTTGGCGTTGCCGCTCATCGTGATCAGGCCGGAATCCATCACATAGCCACGATGTGCTGCCTGCAGTGCAAGCTTGGCGTTCTGCTCGACGAGAAGAATTGTCACACCTTGCGCTGACACGTTGCGCACCACTTCGAAGATCTTTTCCACCATGATCGGCGACAGACCCATCGACGGCTCATCCAGCAGCAACAGCTTCGGATGGCTCATCAGAGCGCGTGCCATTGCCAACATTTGCTGTTCGCCGCCGGACAAGGTGCCGGCGAGCTGCGCAGAGCGCTCCTTCAGGCGCGGAAATACGCCGAACCACTTGTCGATGTCCGCGTCGATGCCGCCCTTGTCGTTGCGAATGTACGCACCCATCAACAGGTTTTCCAGGATCGTCATGCGGGTGAATACGCCACGGCCTTCCGGCACCATCGCCAGGTTGCGCTTCACCAGTTCGAACGAGTTGATACTCCTGATGGATTGACCGACGTACTGGATGTCACCCTCAACCTTGCAGCCAGGCAGTGTGCTGGTAATCGCCTTGAGCGTCGTGGTCTTGCCAGCACCGTTGGCACCGATCAGCGTAACCAGTTCACCTTTGTTTACTTCGAGGTCGATACCCTTGACAGCCTGGATGCCGCCGTATGCGATTTTCAGGCCGCTAATCTTCAGAATGTTTTCGCTCATTAGTGGCCACCTCCCAAGTACGCCTCAATCACAGCCGGGTTACTTTGCACTTCGGCCGGCACGCCTTCCGCAATCGGTTTGCCGTAGTCCAGAACGGTCAGGCGGTCGCACAGGCCCATCATCAGTTTCACGTCGTGTTCGATCAGCAGGATCGTCTTGCCTTCCGCCTTGATCTTGACCAGCAGTTCGCGCAGGGCGAGTTTTTCGGTTGCGTTCATGCCGGCTGCCGGCTCGTCGAGCGCCAGCAGCTGCGGCTCGGTTGCAAGCGCGCGCGCGATTTCGAGGCGGCGTTGATCGCCGTAGGACAAATGACGCGATGTGCGGTGTGCGAACTGCGCAATGCCGACGAAGTCGAGCAATTCCATCGCACGACGGCGGATTGACGCCTCTTCCTCGCGTGCTGCCTTGTGATGAAAGACGGCACCGAACACGCCTTGCTTGGTCCGCACATGGCGGCCAACCATCACGTTCTCCAATGCAGACATTTCGCCAAACAGGCGGATGTTCTGGAAGGTGCGCGCGATACCTGCCTTCGCCACTTCATGTGGTGCCGACGGCGAATATGGTTTGCCCGCCAGTTCGAAAGAGCCGGTGTCCGGCTGGTAAAGGCCCGTGATGACGTTGAAGAACGTCGTCTTGCCGGCGCCGTTCGGACCGATCAGGCCATAGATCTGGCCGCGCAGGATCTTGATGCTGACATCCGACAAAGCCTGCAGGCCGCCGAAGCGCTTGTTGACCCCTGAGATATTGAGAATGACTTGTTCGCTCATGGATTTTCCTTATGCAGCCAGCGCGGTGGGCTCTTTTTCATCGAGACGCTTCTTGGCGTTCGCGTCCATCCGGTCTTCATGCTTGGGCGACGGCCACAGTCCGGCAGGACGGTACAGCATGATCACCACCATTGCCAGGCCGTACAGCAATTGGCGCAGGACTTCCGCATCGATCAGGACGGTGCCGAACAGGTTGCGCTGTACCGGTTCAACCACATGGCGCAGGACTTCCGGCAATGCGGCAAGAATGACGCCACCAAGTATCACGCCCGGGATGTGGCCGATACCGCCGAGCACTACCATTGCGAGGACGGCGATCGACTCCATCAGCGAGAACGACTCCGGTGATACGAATCCCTGGAACGATGCGAACATCGCACCGGCCACACCACCGAAGGATGCACCCATGGCGAACGCGAGCAACTTGATATTGCGCGTGTTGATGCCCATCGCCTTTGCCGCAATTTCGTCTTCACGGATCGCGACCCACGCGCGACCGAGACGGGAATGCTGGAGACGCACCGAAATGATGATGATCGCAGCACACAGCGAAAGGAACAGGAAGTAGTAGGCGTTCACCGATGGCATCGAGAAACCGAGGAACTGCACCGTTGCGTTCGAGCCCGGCTCGCCGGCCAGCGACACGCCGAAGATGCGGATCGGATCGATCATGTTGATGCCCTGCGGGCCGTTGGTGATATTGACCGGCGCATTCAGGTTGTTCATGAAGATGCGGATGATCTCGCCGAAGCCGAGCGTCACGATCGCAAGGTAATCACCACGCAATTTGAGCGTCGGAGCACCCAGCAAGGCACCGAAAAAGCCGGCTAACGCAGCGCCCAGAGGCACGATGAGCCAGACGGACAGGTGGATACCGTTCTTCGCAGCCTCTTCGCCAACCATCCAGATGAGGGCCTCGCCGACCGCCGGATACGTGTTGACGAACGACTCGAGGACCGTTGCAAACTGCGGCGACGCCAACAGACCTGCCATATAGGCGCCCACCGCATAGAACGCGATATAGCCCAAGTCCAGCAGGCCGGCCATGCCGACCACGATGTTCAGGCCCAGCGCCAGCATGATGTACAGCAGCGCCAGGTCCATGATGCGCACCCAGGAGTTGCCGTAATTGGATGCAAAGAACGGGAAGGCGATCAGGATGATGCCAAGAATTGCAAAGCTGATATATGCCTTGCGCGGATTGTGTTTGACGTCGAATAGTGTAGACATGAGGCTCTCCTCTTCCGCTTAGGCACGATCGGCAACACGCTCACCCATGATGCCGGATGGACGCAGTGTGAGTACGATGATAAGCACGATAAATGCAAAAATGTCTTGGTAATGGCTGCCGAGGAAGCCGCCCGTCAGGTCGCCGATGTAGCCGGCGCCAAGGCTTTCGATGAGGCCAAGCAGGATGCCGCCGACCATCGCGCCATAGATATTGCCGATACCGCCCAACACTGCGGCCGAAAACGCCTTCAAGCCGGGTACGAAACCCATTGCGAATTGTGCCGACGAATAGTTCGCGCCCCACATCACGCCGGCGACTGCGGCAAGTGCAGCACCGATCGCAAAGGTCATCACGATCACTTTGTTTGAGTCGACACCCATCAGGCCGGCCACGCGCGGATTCTCTGCAGTTGCGCGCATTGCGCGGCCCATCTTGGTTTTTTCAACCAGGAGTACCAGGCCAACCATCGCCGCCGTAGCGAGCACCAGCAACATGACCTGGGTCTGCGAAATCAGGGCGCCCATGATCTCGATCGGCTCGGTCGGCATCACTTGCGGGAACGGGATCGGGCTGCGACCCCAGATCATCATGGCAAAGGTTTGCAGCAAGATGGACACGCCGATTGCAGTGATCAATGGTGCAAGGCGCGGCGCATTGCGCAGGCGGCGGTACGCAACACGCTCGATGATGATATTGACGAGCACGCATACCGGTATCGCACCGAGGATGGCAATCGCCAGCTTGACGATACCGGGCAGGTCGGGTGCCACGTTTTGCACGATCTTGAGGATGGTGACGCCAACCATGGCTCCGATCATCAGCACGTCGCCATGAGCGAAGTTGATGAGGTTCAGAACGCCGTACACCATCGTGTAGCCAAGCGCGACCAGTGCGTACATGCTGCCTAGCACCAGCCCATTGATGATTTGTTGGATAAATGTATCCATAGTTTGCTTACTCTCTATAAAGATCGTTCAAATCGTTCTACCACTTCACTGCGATCTCTCATGTGCGATTGCAGCAAAATTAGTTCAGATAACAAAAACGGCACCCGGGTGCATTGCCGCGGGGTGCCGTCTGACGTAAACGATAGTTATCTGAAAAAACTGGGTGCTGCTATGCGAACTGCGGGGGCGAAATTGATGCACATGATCGTGTCTCCTGTTGCCGTTTTTCGTAAAAAACTTTTTATGTCGTTTGGTATTGCCTTTTGGCCCCCGGAACCGCGCGGCATTATACCGGACCTGTTCCCCGATGAAACCTTATTACAGCTACGTGTATGCAAATTTTCATGCGCGTGCATGACATCAGATACTTGGTTTGCTGCGCTGTACTTTGCCCACTTCTGGACCTGTGGAAACTACTTAAATGCTGGCGGTAAAACAATCGCCTTCGCGAATGGAACACAACTACTTACTTTATATTCAAAAAAGAAAAGATTACTTGAATATTTTTCCGCCTTTTCGCTTCGCACCGCTGCGCCGATTGCCGTTCTACATACAATCTTTGCAGGGTGCAATCATAACGATTTAAGCGAAAAACAATTGATGGAAAATAGCAGGATGCCCAGAATTTAATTCCGGATATTGCAGTTTTGCTTTGATGTTCAGGCTGTACGAGGGGATAAGCCCTTGGGCATGGGGAATGTGACGTTCTCTTCGACGCCCGGCAAGGGCCGAACGCTTTTTGCACCGAGTTCCTTCAGGCGGTCGATGACGGCTTGAACCAGCACTTCAGGCGCCGAGGCGCCGGCTGTCACGCCGATACGATCCTTGCCTTCGAGCCACGCGGGATCGATCAAGGATGCGTTATCCACCATATAAGCAGTGGTGCCTTTCTTCTCTGCGACTTCACGCAGGCGATTGGAATTGGAACTGTTCGGACTGCCGACGACCACGACGAGGTCGACCTGCGGAGCCATGAACTTGACGGCTTCCTGCCGGTTGGTGGTCGCGTAGCAGATGTCGCCTTTCTTGGGTTCTGCGATACGGGGAAACCTGCGCTTCAGTGCGGCGATGATATCAGCGGTGTCATCCACCGACAGTGTGGTCTGCGAAACATAAGCCAGCATATCGGGATTGCGGACTTGCAGTGCCTCGACATCTGCAACAGTCTCGACAAGGTACATGCCCTCGTCGGACTGCCCCATCGTTCCTTCCACCTCCGGATGTCCCTGATGTCCGATCATGATGATCTCGCGTCCCTCGCGGCGCATCTTGGCTACCTCAACGTGCACCTTGGTTACCAATGGGCATGTAGCGTCGAAAACCTGTAAACCTCGTGCCGCCGCCTCCGCCTGCACCGCCTTGGAGACGCCATGCGCAGAGAAGATAACGGTATTCCCGGCGGGAACATCGTCGAGTTCTTCAATGAAAACGGCGCCCTTGCTACGCAAGTCGTTCACGACATAGGCGTTATGCACGATCTCATGCCGAACATAAATTGGCGCGCCGAATTCCTCCAGCGCGCGCTCAACGATTTCAATTGCCCGGTCTACACCAGCGCAAAAACCGCGCGGTTGCGCGAGCAGAATTGCCTTTTCCATCCTTGATCCTTAATCGGTGCTTCAAGCGCCTTACAGAATACCGATAATCTTTACTTCAAACTTTACCGACTGCCCTGCCAGTGGATGATTAAAGTCGAACAATGCGCTTTCAGTGTCAATTGCGCGCAGTATGCCTGCAAAGCGACCGCCGCTTGGTGCCGCAAATTCGACCAGGTCACCGATGACATACTCCTGTCCCTTCTTCGAATTCTGATCCAGCGTGGCACGCGAAACCCATTGCACCAGGTCCGGATTACGCGGACCGAAGGCCTGCTCGGGCGGGAGGTCGAAGGTCGTATGTGTTCCTTCAGCCAGCCCCATCAAGCAGGCTTCCAATGACGGAGAAAGCTGGCCCGTACCTAGTTGAAGTGTCGCAGGCCCATCCTGAAACGTGCTGACAATGTCAGTGCCGTCCATCGCAGCAAGGCGGTAATGCAAAGTCAGGTAAGCGGAGGGAGTAACTACGGGTGCGGTGGAAGTCGACATGAGATTTCAGCGTAATGCCACGAAATGAAATAAGGCGATATTGTAAGTCACGTTGAAGGCCGGAACGCGCACATGATGTGAGCGAAGCCCAATATCAAAGCACCTGCAGAGATATTGCATTTAATGCAATATAGGTATTTTATAATTGCCCTCTTTGCTTCTATATATTCGCTTTGACGGGCGACATCGACCATATGGCAATTACTGATTGGCCGGAAGACCAACGACCGCGTGAGCGTCTTATTAAACACGGTGCGCCGGCCCTGTCCGATGCCGAGCTGCTTGCCGTCTTCCTGCGCGTCGGAGTGAGCGGGAAAAGTGCAGTCGACCTCGGACGGGACATGATCGGCCACTTCGGATCGCTCAATGGACTGTTTTCCGCATCCCTTTCGGAGTTCGCCAAAATCAATGGTTTGGGACCAGCGAAGTACGCCCAACTGCAGGCGGTGATCGAACTTGCGCGGCGCTCCCTGTCGGAAGAGCTTAAAGCCCGGGAAGCCTTGAGTTCGCCTCTCGCGGTAAAGCAGTATCTGCAGCTGCTGCTGGCAAAAAAAGCATATGAATCTTTCGCCGTACTTTTCCTCGACGTAAAGAACCGGCTGATTACCACTGAAGAGCTCTTTCGCGGGACGCTGACCCACGCCAGCGTCTACCCTAGGGAAGTCGTCAAAGCGGCGCTGGCCCATAATGCGGCCAGCATCATCCTTGCGCACAATCACCCGTCCGGGGCGGCGGAACCAAGCAACGCCGACCGAACGCTTACCAGCGCCTTGCAGCATGCACTGGCGCTGGTTGACATTCGCGTCCTTGATCACTTTGTCGTCGCGGGACGCGAAGTTTACTCATTTGCAGAGCATGGGGAACTGTAACCAAAGCCTCGCGCAAATTGTTAAATCAATGAGGATTTTTAAGACACACTTATTTTTCGCAAGTCATTGAAATGCTTAGTATTTTTAGATATACTCTCGGTTTTTCCAAATTCCGAATCTTTTTAAGGAGTTAACCATGGCACGTGTTTGCCAAGTCACCGGGAAGGGGCCGATGGTCGGCAACAACGTTTCCCATGCTAACAACAAGACCAAGCGTCGCTTTTTGCCGAACCTGCAGAACCGCCGCATCTTCGTTGAGTCCGAAAACCGCTGGGTTTCCCTGCGCGTCTCCAACGCCGGCCTGCGCGTAATCGACAAGATCGGCATCGACGCAGTGCTCGCTGACATGCGTGCACGTGGCGAGAAAATCTAAGCGGAATCTTTTAGGAAAATATCATGGCGAAATCTAACCGCGACAAAATCAAGCTGGAATCGACCGCCGGTACCGGTCACTTCTACACCACCACGAAGAACAAGCGCACCATGCCGGAAAAAATGTCGATCATGAAGTTCGACCCGAAGGCACGCAAGCACGTGGAATACAAGGAAACGAAGATCAAGTAATCGACGCAAATCGATCTGGTCAAAAAAAGCCCCGCACTGCGGGGCTTTTTATTTTGTCTCGCCTGGTTTTGTCTTGTTCTGTCGATGACTCCCCATACCAAGCAAAGGCAAAAGAAAAACGCGGCCCGGAAGTCCGGTACCGCGTTTTCTTTCGTCCTTGCGTTTTGCAGACGTGCGTTTTAGATCCGCGTACTGCGCACGAATAGTTCAGCGCAAATCAAGCGTAGCTACGCAGACGCAACGAAAACTCCTGCAGCGCCTTGATGCCCGATGCTTCTGCGCGAGCACACCAGTCCTGCAATTGCTGCAGCAGCTGTTCACGGCTCGCAGTCGAGCGCTCCCAGATTGCACCAAGCTCCACGCGCATCTCATGCATGGTCTTCAGCGCCTTGCTATGCGCGAACAATTCCGTCAGTTGCTGCTGTTGCGGCTCCGCGAGCTTGGTCGGCTCGCGCTGCAGCAGCTTGCGCGACGATTTCAGGAACTTGGCCTCAAGCTTGGCCTTCCCTGCCAGATGCTCGATTTCGTCGCGCCAGGCGCGCTTGACGGACTTGGCATACTTGGCCATCACGTCATAGCGGTTTGCGATCACCGATTGCAGCGTTTCGAAGTCCGCCACCATCTTGCCTCGGGCAAATTTCGGCTCCGGCACAACCTTTTTCACCTTGGCCAAGCCCAGCGTTTCGAGAATGCGGATGTACAGCCAGCCGATATCGAACTCATACCACTTGGTCGAGAATTTGGCGGAGGTGCCAAAGGTATGGTGATTATTATGCAACTCTTCGCCGCCGATCCAGATACCGATCGGGAAAACATTAGTGGAAGCATCGGCGCAATCATAGTTGCGATATCCCCAATAGTGACCAATGCCATTGATGACGCCGGCCGCATGAATCGGGATCCATAGCATCTGCACGGCCCACACAGTCAGGCCGATCACGCCAAACAGCAGCACGTTGATAATCAACATTAAGGCGACGCCCTGCCAACTATACTTGGTGTAGAGATTCCGTTCGATCCAGTCGTCCGGCGTGCCGTGCCCGTACTTCTGCATCGTCTCGCGATTCTTCGATTCGGCGCGATACAGCTCCGCCCCTTCGAGCAGAACCTTACGTATGCCGCGCGTAACCGGGCTGTGCGGGTCTTCCTCGGTTTCGCACTTGGCGTGGTGCTTGCGGTGGATGGCAGCCCACTCCTTGGTCACCATGCCGGTCGTCAGCCAGAGCCAGAAACGGAAGAAGTGGCTCGGAATCGCATGCAGGTCGAGCGCTCGGTGCGCTTGGCAGCGGTGGAGGAAAATGGTGACGCTGACGATGGTGATATGCGTGGCGATCAGCGTAAATGCGAAAATCTCCCAACCGCTGGCGCCAGTAAGTCCGTTCGATAAAAAGTTCAGTATTGTGTCAAGCAAGGTGTTCTCAATCATTGATGCTCCAGAAATGGATGTACGGCCTGATGCCGTGCGTCAGACTCTTTCGGTCAACAGGCATGGACAGCCGGCCTGCATTTTTGCGCAGATTGTACGCGTTTTACGCGACCTCGGCTGACGGCGTCTTTTCTGTTGCAACAATTTCTTGCTGAAGTGGAAAGTTCAGGAATCTGACTTCGCGCTGAGGGTAAGGAACCTCGATGCGGTGTTGCTGCAAGGCCTTCCAGATTGCACGATTCACGTCTGACAAGACGTTTGAGCGTCCGTTCTCGGGATCGGCGATCCAGAAGCCCACCTCCAGCTCAAAACCATCCGCGTCAAAACGCGTCAGCATCGCCTGAGGCGCCGGTTCAACCGAGACTCGCTCCACTTGCGCGACGGTTTTCTGAATCAGATCGAGAACGAAATCAATGTCCGCTTGGTAAGAAACCACAATCTTTGTGATGAGCCGCAGCGTCCGGTCGGTCAGCGAGTAGTTCTGCACGGGGCCGGAGACGAGCATTTCGTTGGGCACGACTGTCTCGATCCCATCCGCTCCCCGGACAACCGTGTAGCGGGTATTGATCTGTGTAACCTGCCCGGCATATTTGTCGACCACTACGACATCGCCTATGGCGAGGCTACGCTCCAGCAGGATCACGAACCCGGACACATAACTGCTGACGATTTTCTGCAAGCCCAACCCGATACCAACACCAAGTGCGCCGCCGAATACCGACAGCACAGTCAAGTCGATGCCGACCAATGACAGGCTGATCAATACGGCCAGCAGGATGAGCACTGCCCGTCCCATGCGCGCCATCACGGCACGCAGTGACGAATGCATCGTCTCCATGCGCATCAGCCGTTCTTCCAGCAAAGCACCGACCCAGAGCGCAATCACCAGGGTGATAACAACTGAGGCCGCCGCTTGTACGATCACCAGCAAGGATGCCTTGTGCCGCCCGATCGGTACCACAGTCTCATCGAGATATTGCACCAGTTCCGGCCACAAACCCGTGATATAGAGCGCCACCCCGCCCCATACCAGGGTCGCGAACCCCTTCTCGAACATCAGCAAAAAGCCGCCCGCTGGGCCGCCCTTGGCAAATATGCGTCGCAGCATGTGGAAGCACAGGCGTATCAATGCGAAAGAACCCACCAGTGGAATGGCGAGCCTGAGCAAATTCACGTGATGCCATTGCTCGATCACGACCTTCGAGAGTGCGATGAATCCCAACGCCAGCAACGGCCAAAGCACACGCACGAAACTCTCGACACCCAGGCGCATCACCCTTAGCTGGACATCACGGCTCGCCAATTTCGGACGCAGCATACGTGCCACTACCCAGCCAAGGGCGAGGCTCGAAAGAAGTGCTCCAAGCTGCCATAGCAAGCCGGGATCCTGAAGGTCGGACCAAAAATCGGAAAGAAGACTGGAAAGCAGGTTTTGTTTCATTTTTTATATGGCACCGCATCCTGGCGATGCCGCTCCCAATTCTGTGCATAGCGCGCTGCAAGCGCAGGATTACCCCGTGCGATCAGCACGTTCTCGGCGTTCTTATGCTGCGCGGTCCAGGTGAAATTGAAGCTGCCGGTGATAACTGCAGCATCGGCTGTGCCGGCATCGACCACCATGACCTTGTTGTGCGCATTCTGATACCGCGTTTCCAGCCACACCGGCAGGCCGGCTGCAGCAAGCTGCTGCACCACGGAAGAATCGACCTCCTCTACCTGGCCCGCATCAAGCAACACATTGACCTCGATGCCTCGGCGGTGGGCAGCGATAAGCGTAGTAGCGATTTTTTTATTGGTCAACAAATAGGCCTGCACCAGCACCTGCTTCTTGGCACTGCCGATAACATCGATCACCTCGGTTTCGATGTCATCCCATGGTGCAAACACGGCCTGCACTGATCCTAGCGCCGGCAAACGAAGCGGCTGAAGAGGCTGCTGCAGATCGGCCGCGATAGCGGACGATCCAGCCAGCAGAATAATGAAAACGAAGCCGACGGCGAAAGACGCCCGACGGATCATTTCTTCCGCTCAAATACTGCGGCGAAGAAGCCGTCGGTTTGATGGATGTGCGGGACCAGCTTCAGGTAGTCCTGCATGTCGAGCGCAACCTTCTGCTCGGCCAGAACATCTTTCATCGGGACCAGGCCGAAATCGGGATGCTTTGCGAGGAATTGTGTCGCAATTGCCTCATTCTCCTCATCGAGCAGGCTGCAGGTCGCATATACCAGTCGTCCACCCGGCTTCACCAGGCGCGCCGCACTGGTAAGAATGGATGTCTGTTTCTCATTCAGCTCGGCCACCGACGCAGGTGTCTGGCGCCATTTCATGTCGGGATTGCGGCGCAAGGTGCCGAGGCCGCTGCATGGCGCATCGACCAGCACGCGATCGATCTTTGCAACCAGTCGTTTGACCTTGGCATCGTTTTCATGCGCAATAACCACAGGATGCACATTCGACAGGCCGCTACGTGCAATACGCGGCTTGAGCTTGGCGAGACGCTTCTCTGAAACGTCAAATGCATAGAGCCGTCCGGTATTGCGCATCGCTGCACCGAGCGCGAGGGTCTTTCCTCCGGCGCCGGCGCAGAAGTCCACGACCATTTCCCCGCGTTTGGCGCCAACAATCTGTGCAAGCAATTGGCTGCCTTCGTCCTGCACCTCGATGGCGCCTTCCTTGAACAAGGGAAGATTCTGCAGCGCCGGCTTCTTCTTTACCCGGATACCGAGCGGCGCATACGGTGTCGGCTCGCACAGTATCGGTGCCTTGGCCAGTTCGGTAATCACATCGTCACGCTTGGCCTTCAGCGCATTGACGCGCAAATCAAGGGGCGCAGGTTGATTCAATGCCCCGGCCAGCTGCAATGTCGCTGCTTCGCCGTCGCGGGCGATCAGTTTCTCGAGCAGCCAATCGGGGAAATTCGCGCGTAGTGTCAGTGGCAACGAGGCGCGATCGATCTGCGCGATGTGTTGCAGCCAGTCGATTTCTTCCGGCGACAAACCGCCGAGCGCATCGACACCCACGGCATCTGCCAGACCCAGCAGCGTCAGGCGGCGCATGGCCGAACCTGAGCCGGATTCCGCGAAACTGCCATACATCAGCTTGTTTCGCAAAACGGCATAGACACCTTCGGCAATGGCGTTACGCTCGCGCGATCCCAACTTGGGGTGCTCACGAAAATAACGGGAAACGATGACGTCAGCGGGACCGGTAAAGCGCAGCACTTCGCGCAATACTTCTTCGGCATGAGTGACGACTGCAGGATGCAATCTCATGTGATTCTTTCAGATTTTAGGCGGGTTACTGCGAGTCCGCGACGCGGACAAGACCATTGTCGATAGACAGCTTCCCCTCGACAAACCAGCGTACGGCGCGCGGGTAAATGATGTGTTCCTGTACCAGAACGCGATGTGCCAACGTATCCTCCGTGTCGTCCGGAAGCACTGGCACGGCTGCTTGGGCAACTATCGGACCATGATCCAGCTCCGCCGTGACGAAGTGTACCGTGGCACCATGCACCTTGACGCCCGCCGCCAATGCCTGGCGATGCGTTGCCAACCCGGGAAAACTAGGCAGCAGGGACGGATGAATATTGAGCATGCGGCCGGCATAGTGTTCAACAAAAGCCGGGGTGAGAATGCGCATGAATCCAGCCAGCACGACGAGGTCAGGCGAGAACCGGTCTATGGCAATACGCAAGGCCACATCGAATGCGTCGCGCGTCGGAAACTCTTTGCTGACTACCACGTCGGTGGGAATGCCATGTTCGGCAGCGAAGGCCAGCCCTTCAGCGTCTGCCCGGTTGCTGATGACGGCTGCGATCCGGCATGGCCACTGTTCGTTACGAGCTGCGCGAACGATTGCCTGCATGTTGCTTCCGCGCCCGGAGATCAGGATGACGATATTTTTCATGGCGCGCATTTTACCGTACCGGCCTTGAGCGCCCGAAACAAAAAGCCGACACGGCGGTCGGCTTTCTGGACGCGGGACGCAGAACGATTGCTAAACGATTACTGGAACGAGTAGAAAACGCGGAAAGCGACTTTCTTTTCTGCCCAGAATTCGGCGGCATCGCGGAAAACATCGAGCAGGGTTTCGCGCGCCTCCTTGTCGAATTTCGGTGTGTTCGGAAGCTGTTCGATGACAATCAGAAAGCCAGGTTGCGGACCGGCCTTGTACGCGAGATCAGTCAGGCAATCGCCTAAGGCATCGAAATTCTTGCCGAAGTGCTTAGGAAAATGAAAAGCCTGCGCAATACACGCCAAAACCTGCTGCTTTGTTGTTGCTTCTGCGCAATATGCGTAAAGGAAGTGCTGCCCCAAACGCGCTGCTTCTTCCTGAAGGTCGGTCACCCGGAATGCGCGGATCGACTGCACCACATTCGAGGGTACGGTCTTGAACAGGCTCATGTTTTCCTCCGCTCGTGCAATTAGCGTTGCGGGTTCTCTATGCAATGGCTCGATTCGCATTTCGTTACTCTTTAATGCGCCTGAAGGTCGCATAATGATCGTCGGTGTAGTAATACTCACCCGAGGTGGCCGGCTCCCCGCCGGAGACGATTCGTCGTGCCCCTCGGTTGCGCGCGCCCGGCGTCTTTACCGTGAATTCGTGATAATACCCGCGCTTTTGCTTAGGTAAAACCCCTTCATAGTTTCGAAAGACCGTCCCGTCCTTTGCATAAGGAAAGGGACCGCCCTTCTTAATCAGCGCCAGCGTATGCCGAGCTTCTTTTGGCAGATGGTCAACGGTAATGACGCCTAGAGAATTTATCTCTTTGGCAAAAACCGTCGCAGAAAGCAGAATGGCTGCCAGGAAAAACAGCCAGTGTCTCAGGAACTTAACATTCACGTGGATAGCCCGCTGACTTAATTAAAAAATTAACAATGCCGGCGTTGTGATACCGTAGGGTAACTGGTTGTCAATCGTGAAGCAAGCGGCGAAAAGCAAATTCGACGATGTTTTCTAGTCACATCTTCGACAGTTTTTTTGACTTTAATAAAGCTAAGTGAACCGATTTAAGTGCGGAAATTTCTTGCCGCCAGAACGCTACACAACGCCGGCCCTGATTACAAATTGTTGCAATAATTACTTTGGACGCAACACTTGTCGGTAGTCCACCCGCCGCTGCCTGACGTTAAATAGAAGCAGAATCCAAGGAGAACGTCATGAGCAGATTCTTATCCATTTCCCCATCACGGCTGTTTGCAGGCCTTGGCCTTTCATTGCTTGCCCCGTTCGCATTGGCAGGAGGAAGCCCGGATGTAAGCTGGTCCGTCACCATCGGGTCACCACTGCCGCGCGTGTATATCCCCGCCCCTGTCGTGTATGTGGAACCGCAACCGGTCTACATCCGTCCGCAACCTGTCTATGTACGTCCTGCGCCAATCGTGCACTATGCTCCGACCTACTATGTCGAGGAAGGTCCATACCGCAAGTCCAAGCACCGTCACTGGAAGCATCGCCACCACCATGACGATTAACCGGTATTAAGAGCAGCAAAACAGATCCCGTGAAGGTCTGTGCCGATAAGCAACAACTACACACCTACGATCAAGCACTTCTTACAAGCACATCCTCCTCACCATGTGTCACGGCGGATGTGCTCTTCTCCCCGAAAAATGCAAGCACATCGGCGCGGCGTGCCATTGCATCCTTGAGACCCAGCTGAATCAGTTCGCAGGTATAACTTGCTTCAAAGAGCAGATAGGATGCCAGCGCTGCACCGCTGACTTCAGTTGCACCAATGGCACCCAAGAGCATGCGTACGGGAACCGGCAGACTGTGCACATGGCGGCTTGCGATTTCGTCCAGCCGCTCCGAAGGAGCGATGATGAGCGTGTCGATGGGACGCAAGGGCGTTTTCGCCCGCTGCTCCTCCGTCAAGACCGACAACGTCAGGTTAATTCTTGTCATCCGCTCGATATCCACGGCAAGGCTGTCGAGGAAAATGCTCGACAGCGCATGGCCGCCAATTTGTGCCAGCGTCGGATACCGTGCCGGCTCGGTTGTTTCACGCACCGGTTCTGTGAGACGCCCAGCACCAATCACCAGTACCTTGTCGGCACCGAGGTGAATCGCCGGCGAAATCGGCGCGAGCTGGCGCATTGATCCGTCGCCGAAATATTCACGCCTGCCATGGCAATAAATTGGCGTAGCGGGAAAAATGAGTGGAATAGCCGACGAAGCCAAAAGATGTTCGATGCCGATCTGGCCACGCAGTGCCAAGCGCTGTGACCGGACCCAAGGCTGAATTTCGGCTTCCGACTGAAAGAACGTGAGATGACGTCCGGCGCTGTACGACGATGCTGTCACTGCGAGTGCATGCAATTTGCCGTCGATGAGCGCAGCATCCAGCCTCGGGAAATTCAAGACCCTGTTAAGCAGGGTGATCAGAGGCGTATTGTCAAGCAAGGCGTTTGGCGGGCTGGTTTTCCATTTTCGCAGTAGCCAGCCGAACGACAGCAAGGACAGCCACTTCGCCCCGGACCGTATGACGCCCAGCGAGTCGGCGCGATATACCTGGTCCGCAGTGAAATGCTTCCAAACCTTCAGCGTTTTCTGCAGGCCCTCGCCAAAGTTGTCGGCATGGCATGCCAGCGCGGTTGCATTGATCGCGCCGGCTGAAGTGCCGCAAATGATGTCGTAAGGATTACGCTCAGGTTGCCAGCCGGCTTCCTGCAATATTGCGGATACGCCTTGCAGAACGCCCACCTGATACGCTGCTCGCGCACCACCGCCGGTAAGGACAAGGCCCGTTTTCTTTCTGCTTTCCATAGCGAAAGATTAGCAGGCTCGCCTCCGTTTGGGAGGAAAGAAAAACGGGATCAACGAGAAATACAACGCCGAATTCAGTTCACTTCGCAGGGCCTCGGGCGAAAACGAATGGCGGCGCCTCAGTCTCCGCGGACAATCCCCTCTCGTCGCGGATCTGCTCCGCCAAACCACATTTCCTCACCATGGATATTGGCGCGCATGATGCCTTGCAAGCCGGAGGTCTGCTCCATCAAACGCACATTGTGCCCCTTCGCTTTGAGCTGTTCGACTAGAGAATCGGGAACGCGTCCCTGCTCCAGTTCGGTTGGACCGTTGCGGCTGCCGAAATTGGGCAGGCTGATCGCCTGCTGCACGTTCAATCCCCAGTCAAGCGTTCCGACGAGCACCTTGCCGACATAGTTGATGATGGCCGAACCACCCGGCGAACCAGCCGAGAGCACCAGCTTCTTCGTTGCCTTTTCGAATACCAGCGTGGGCGCCATTGAACTGCGCGGCCGCTTCCTGGGTTGCACCCGGTTGGCGATGAGTCCATTGGCATCTACAGCATCGAAGGAAAAATCCGTCAGCTGATTATTTAGCAGGAAGCCGCGAACCATCTGGCGCGAGCCGAATGCATCCTCGATCGTCGTTGTCATCGAAATCGCATTGCCATAGCTGTCGACCACAGAGATATGTGATGTCGACGGCCATTCGGGAGAATTATCGATACCCTGCGCCAGTGCGGTCGCCGGCGGCGTACCGGGTTTTGCCTGTCCCATTGATTTGTCGCTAATCAGTGCAGCCCGCGAGCCGAGATAGGTCTTGTCCAAAAGCGCCTTCGGGCTGCTGCCGGGAAGCGGGACGAAGTCGGTATCTGCCACGTAGCGGCCACGATCCGCATAGGCAAGCCGCCCTGCTTCGGAAAACAGGTGTACTGCCTCGGCATTAAGGACGCCGTCCTTCGGTGCATGCACGCTGAGGTTCTTGTGTTCCAGGATGCCGAGCAGTTGAGCAATGGCGATGCCGCCGGAGGACGGTGGTGGCATGCCGCACACCGTCCAGATCTTGTAGTCGGAACAGACCGGCTCGCGAAGCTTTGCGCGATAGGTGGCGATATCGGCGGCAGTCAACTTGCCAGGATTGGTCGGATGGCTCGCGACCTTCGCTTCAATATCGCGCGCGATCTGTCCGTGATAGAAACTGTCGGCGCCGCCGGCAGCAATTTCGCGGAGCACAGAGGCAAGCTCGGGGTTTTTCAATACGTATCCAGCGGGGCGTGAATTTCCATCCTTGTCGTAGAAATAGGCGGCAGCGACCGGATCCTTCTTCAAGTGCTGCTCGCTCTTCAACATGGCCGCAAGTCGCGGGCTGACCGCGAAGCCCTCTTCCGCAAGCTTGATGGCCTGAGCAAAGAGAGATGCCCACGGCAGCCGACCGTACTGCTGATGCGCCATTTCCAGCATGCGCAGCACGCCCGGCGCACCGACTGAGCGGCCGCCGACCACGCCATCGTAAAAACTGACCGGCTTGCCGTCAGGCTGCAGGAACAAGCTCTCTGTCGCCGCGGCCGGTGCGGTTTCCCTTCCATCGAATGCCTTTACAAGATTGCCGTCGAAGTGGAGCAGGAACGCGCCACCGCCGATGCCCGAGGACTGCGGCTCCACAAGAGTGAGTACCATTTGCACTGCGATTGCCGCATCAATTGCAGAACCACCGGCGCGCAATACCTGATAACCGGCTTCGGTCGCAAGCGGGTTGGCTGCAGCGACCATGAACTTCTTTGCCACCCACCCCGGTTTTTCCGTGTATCCGGTAGCACGTTCAGGCGCTTGCATTCCCGGCTGCTGCATGGATTGCTGAGCGCTCTGTTGATGTACCGATGTTTGAGGGCCGGCACAGGCGACGAGCAGAAGAGATGCAAGGACGACTGGCGTTATTTTTGTTGTGCGCATGTATGAGTCCGAAAAGAAAAAGGCAAGCATTACGCTTGCCTTAGTCTAGTTTGCCCGCTCCCGGCTGTCATGGCCACAAGTCGCCAAATTCATGGCGTTTTGCGTTTGCTCACCTGTGGCAGCAAAATTGCCCGCACCTCAGGGATGCAGGCAGTCTCCGTTTTACTTGGGTTGCATGCGGATGGCACCGTCCAGACGGATGGATTCACCATTGAGCATCACATTCTCGATGATGGTCTTGGCGAGAATCGCATATTCTGCCGGCTTGCCGAGGCGCGGAGGGAACGGCACCATGCGGCCAAGCGCATCCTGCACTTCTTGTGGCATGCCGAGCAGCATCGGCGTTTCAAAAATACCGGGCGCAATTGTCATTACACGGATGCCGTTGCGCGACAAGTCACGTGCCATCGGCAACGTCATTCCAACGACTGCGGCCTTCGAGGCACCGTAAGCGACCTGACCGATCTGTCCATCATATGCAGCGACCGACGCGGTGTTAATGATGACGCCACGCTCACCATCGGCACTGGCTTCTGTCTTGGACATGGCATCTGCAGCCAGACGAGCCATGTTGAAAGTGCCGACAAGATTGATGTTGATCGTCCGCTGGAATACATCCAGCGGGTGCGGGCCGTCCTTGCCGACCGTCTTCACGGCCGGTGCAACACCGGCGCAATTCACCAGTCCGCGCAACGTTCCCATTGCCACGGCCGTATCCACGACCGCCTTTGCATCTGCTTCCGAGGTGACGTCGCATTTGATGAAGCGGCCCTTCAGTTCCGTCGCGAGTTTTTCGCCCGGTTCCACCTGCACGTCGGCCAGCACCACCTTGCCGCCGTTGTCAACGATCATGCGTGCCGTCGCGGCACCAAGGCCGGACGCACCGCCAGTGATGATAAATACGTTGTCCTGAATCTGCATTTGCCCCTCGACTTGAAAAACGGAAATATTCTTACGTTTACGTAAACGTAAAACACGGCCAATTGTAGCCAATTTTGAAGTGGAAAAGCAAAAGGCAGCCGAAGCTGCCTTTTGAGTGCCGGACTTACCTCTTATGGTTTAGCCGGGGGAACGACAGGCGCAGTTGCCGTCGACGCAACCGGGGCGACGGTGACCGCTGGCGCAGCGGACGCATGTTCGCGTGTCTCCTGCATTCCCACTGCAGGCAGCAATGGCACCAGAAGAAGCGCAACGATGTTGATGATCTTGATCAGCGGATTGACGGCGGGACCTGCCGTATCCTTGTATGGATCGCCGACGGTGTCTCCGGTCACGGCTGCCTTGTGCGCATCCGAGCCCTTGCCTCCATAATTGCCGTCTTCGATGTACTTCTTCGCGTTGTCCCAGGCGCCACCGCCGGTCGTCATCGAGATCGCGACAAACAGACCGGTAATGATGGTTCCCATCAGCAAGCCGCCCAATGCCGCCGGACCGAGGATCAGGCCAACCAAGATCGGCACCACCACCGGAAGCAGCGACGGGATGATCATCTCTTTGATTGCCGACGCGGTCAGCATGTCGACCGCCTTATCGTATTCCGGTTTGGCCTTGCCTTCCATGATGCCCTTGATGTCACGGAACTGGCGACGCACTTCGATCACGACAGCGCCAGCGGCACGTCCCACCGCTTCCATTGCCATCGCGCCGAACAGGTAGGGGATCAGGCCACCGATGAACAGGCCGACGATCACCATCGGATTGGAGAGGTCGAACGATGTGCTCTTGCCGACCGAATCCAGCGCGTGGGTGTAGTCGGCAAACAGCACCAGTGCAGCGAGGCCGGCGGAACCGATCGCATAGCCTTTGGTAACCGCCTTGGTGGTATTGCCCACCGCATCGAGCGGGTCGGTAATAGCGCGCACCGAGTCCGGCATATCCGCCATTTCAGCGATACCACCTGCGTTGTCGGTAATCGGACCATAGGCATCCAGCGCGACGATGATGCCGGCCATGGACAACATGGAAGTTGCGGCAATCGCGACGCCGTACAGGCCAGCCAGCCAGTAGGCAACAAGGATCGCAACGCAGACAGCGAGCACCGGGTAGGCGGTTGCTTTCATCGACACGCCAAGGCCGGCAATGATGTTCGTGCCATGGCCGGTCGTGGAGGCCTCGGCGATGTGACGCACCGGCTTGAACTCCGTGCCGGTATAGTATTCGGTGATGTAAACCATCAGACCGGTCAGAACGATACCGACGACTGCGGAACCGATCATGGGCATGCGCATCGGTTCCGGCATGACGAGCCAGGTAACGACAGCAAAACCGATCAAGGACAGGCCGGCTGCCCACCAGAGTCCCGTGTACAGCGCCGACATGATTTTCTTGCCGGGTTTGGCCTTTACCATCGAGCAGCCTACGATGGATGCGAGGATCGACACGCCGCCAAGCAGAAGCGGATACAGGATCGCTTCTGTTTCTGCCCCCTTGACCATCAGCGCACCGAGCAACATCGTTGCGATCAACGTTACGACGTAAGTCTCAAACAGGTCGGCTGCCATACCAGCACAGTCACCGACGTTATCGCCCACGTTGTCGGCAATAACGGCGGGGTTACGCGGGTCATCTTCCGGAATGCCTGCCTCCACCTTGCCAACCAGGTCGGCACCGACGTCAGCGCCCTTGGTAAAAATGCCACCGCCCAGACGGGCAAAGATCGAAATCAGCGAAGCTCCAAAGCCCAATCCAATCAGCGGCTTGATCACGTCGTGTGCCGATGCACCGTCACCCGCGCCACGGACATTCAGGATCCAGTAGAAAAGGGCAACGCCCAGCAGGCCAAGGCCAACAACGAGCATACCGGTGATTGCGCCACCCTTGAAGGCAACATTGAGAGCCTCATTCATCCCCTTGGTTGCGGCCTGCGCAGTGCGAACGTTCGCCCGCACCGATACGTTCATTCCGATGAATCCGCATGCACCGGACAAGACGGCACCAATCAGGAATCCGAGTGCAGTGTTCAGGCCGATCCCGGGAAGGACGGCGAGTACGACAAACAGCACAACGCCGACGATGCCGATCGTGCGGTACTGACGTGCCAGATAAGCCGCCGCCCCCTGCTGCACCGCTGCAGCAATCTCCTGCATGCGCGCGTTGCCCGGCTCCTGTTTCAGAATCCAACTACGGGACATCAGTCCATAGAGTACGGCTATCACGCCGCACGCCACGGCAAACCACAGACCTGTTGCCATATCGATTCCTCCATGATGTTCACGACAAAGTTAAAACAACCACGACGTTCGGAGGACGGCGACGGCATACGCCCGTGGACAGATATGGGTATCTACCGTCGTCGTCCTGCGATTACTGCTTACTGCAAAACTTTCGTGCAAGCTTCGAATTTCGCTGCGTTGCACCAGCAAGTGCTTCGACTGTGAAGAAATGCATCCGTTGCTATTCTTGCATACCGGTTTTTGTTTTAGCGATTTCTACTGGTAATCTGTTCGGAATCTTTGATATGGATTAGATGCTGCATAGGGCATGACGAAAAAAAAGCGGACCCGAGGTCCGCTTTTCTTATTCTGCCAACGCAGCGAAGGCTTTATCCCTGATCGTTTCGACCGGGCCGACGCCCGCAATCTTGCGATATTTTGGCGCGCCCGGCTGGCCGGACTGAGCCCATTTGTTGTAATAGTCGACCAGCACCTCGGTTTGTTCGTGATATACCTTCAGGCGCTTTTGCACGGTCTCTTCTTTGTCGTCGTCGCGCTGAATCAGGTCCTCACCGGTGACGTCGTCTTTTCCTGCAACCTTGGGCGGGTTGAACTTGACGTGATAGGTGCGGCCCGACGGCTGGTGAACACGGCGGCCGCTCATGCGTTCGATGATCGCTTCGTCAGGAACGTCGATCTCCAGCACATAGTCGATTGCCACACCGGCTTCTTTCATCGCATCAGCCTGCGGAATGGTGCGGGGGAAACCGTCGAACAGGTAGCCGTTGGCGCAGTCAGGCTGCTTCAGGCGATCCTTGACCAGGCCAATGATGATGTCGTCCGACACCAGGCCTCCGGCATCCATCACCTTCTTGGCTTCCAGTCCAAGCGGCGTGCCAGCTTTGACCGCAGCGCGCAGCATATCCCCGGTGGAGATCTGGGGAATGTTGAACTTTTCCTTGATGTAATTGGCTTGCGTGCCCTTGCCGGCACCAGGTGCTCCTAACAGGATGAGGCGCATGAGTTTTTCCTAAGACTGGTTTTAAATTCTTTTTGCGGTGACGGGCAGACTTCTCCCAAAGTCATGCTTTTTATCACACGAACATTGCATGAAACTTACCACAGAATTCCGCCGATTCGATCCCCGGGGGACCGATTTCCGCTAATTTCCTGTTTTGTAATGCTGGCGGACGCGAGCCAGGTCCTCGGGAGTATCCACACCAGCGGCCGGGGCGTCCTGCGTGATATGGACGGCGATCGGATAGCCGTGCCAAAGGACACGCAGTTGTTCCAGTGCTTCGATTTGCTCCAGCGGAGACATTTCCAGCGTCGGGTAGGCCTGCAAGAAAGCGTTGCTGTAGGCGTAAAGCCCGATATGGCGCAGCGGACGGTAGCCAGCGGGTACGTTTTCCCTGGACTGGGCAAACGCATCCCTGTGCCAGGGAATGGTGGCGCGCGAAAAGTACAGCGCCTTGCCAGTCTTATCCAGCACGACCTTGACCACGTTCGGGTTGAAGATTTCGGCGACCTCGCCGATCGGATGCGCAGCCGTGGCCATTGGGACATTGGCGGATACCAGTGCGGCAGTAGCAGAAATCAGGTCCGGCGAAATCAGGGGCTCATCGCCCTGCACGTTCACGATTACCGCGTCCGATGGCAGCTTCATCGCTGCGGCGACTTCCGCTATGCGGTCCGTCCCTGATGGGTGGTCGGCCCTTGTCATGTGAACTGTCACGCCATGCGCATTGCATGCGGCAACAATATCGGCGTGGTCGGTGGCGACAATGATCTGCGCAGCGCCGGACTGCGCTGCGCGTTCGGCGACCCGGACAACCATCGGTTTGCCGCCGAGGTCAGCCAGCGGCTTGTTCGGCAGGCGGGTAGATGCCAGGCGAGCAGGAATAATGACGGTAAAAGACATGCTTGGATGCGCCGCTAGCGCTGTTGTTCTTATCAGCTATTGGAGGGCGCTGCACTCAGGTCGCGCGCTTCGTCAGCCCACATGATCGGAATGCCGTCGCGGATAGGATAAGCGAGTTTGTCCGGCTTGCAGATCAGCTCCTGCGCGTTCTTGTCATATTCGAGCGGGCCCTTGCAAAGGGGGCAGACCAGGATATCAAGCAGTCGGGCGTCCACGACATTTCTCCACTATTCGTTCAGCCAGCGCGCGATCGATGCGCGCCGTCACAGGTACGACCCACAGGCGCGGATCGTTTTTCATCGTATCAAGATGCATGCATTTTACTGCATCCTTCTCGGTGATCAGGATGATATCTGCCTGAATATCTGTAAATGGGTTGCCGGTATAGTCATAGTGGTCGGGTAGCGGCATCTCTTCAATCGTGAGCCCGGCCTTGCGCAGCATGGCAAAGAAGCGCGCAGGATTACCAATGCCCGCCGCCGCGACGATACGGCACGGGGGCAAGGCAGATAAGGCAGATAACTCCATGGTTTGCGATGGATCAGCAAGGCGTTCGGCAACATTGCCCGCCAGTTGCATGCGGATGATTGGGTCCGGGATTCCTTCAGGCACTCGTTCACTGTTTACCACCGTGAAGTCGCGCCGGCGCGAAGCAGGCTCGCGCAATGGCCCGGCCGGCAGGGTCCAGCCATTGCCGTTTCCCCGCTCGTCACACAGCACAATTTCCACATCCCGCTGCAGCGCATAGTGCTGCAGACCATCATCGGAAATAATGAGGTTGAGCTCGGGATGCGCCGCCAACAGAGCCTGCGCCGTCGCCACGCGGTTGCGCCCGACCATGACCGGGCAGCCGGCACACCGGGCAATCAGTGCCGGTTCATCGCCGACACTGGCAGGCGCCGACGTTGATGTAACTTCGACGGGAGTGTCATTACTGGAACCGTAGCCGCGTGAAATCACGCCGGGAACGAATCCGGCACGACGCAGCTCCGCAACCAGCCAGATAGTGAGCGGTGTCTTGCCAGTGCCGCCGATGAAGATGTTGCCGACAACGACGACAGGCACGGGCAGGCGGGTGCTTTGGAGTACGCCAGCCTTGTACAGCGCACGCCGCGATGAGGCGAGCAGGCGAAAGAGCAGGGAAAGAGGCCACAAGGTCCAGGCAAGCAGGCCGCGCCGCAGCCACGCACGCGTCAGGACGTCTTCCAGCCTGCCCGTCATTTTTTGCCGCTGGTCTGTGCGGCGAAGGTGACCTTCTCGAATCCGGCCAGGCGGGCCGCCTCCAGCACGTTGATCACGGTCTGGTGGGCTGCGGTGGCATCGGCATTGATGATAATGACCGGGTCTTGTTTCGATTGGCCGCGGGCGTTGGCGACATTCTTCAGCTCATCCGCCAGGCCGGCTGCGTCGCGGGCGGCGATTCGCGTGTTGTCGATCGCATAGCTGCCTTGAGCATCGACGGCAACGTTGATTTCCATCGGTTGTTCGACCGCCTTCTCGGCATCGGCCGTCGGCAGCGTGATCTGGAGCGCCGTGAACTTGCTGTATGTGGTGGTCACCATCAGGAAGATCAGGATCACCAGCAAGACGTCGATGAAGGGAATCAGGTTGATTTCCGGATCGTCGCGGCCCTTGCCTTTACGAAAGTCCATTGCCATGGGATGCCTTACTTGCGGTTGCCGTGCACGGTATCGACGAACTTCACAGCCTGCTGCTCCATATCGACGATGAAGCTGTCGACCAGGGCGCGGAAGTGGCGGTAGAAGACCAGTGCGGGCATCGCAATCGCCAGGCCGAAGCCGGTGTTATAGAGGGCAATGGAGATACCGTGTGCGAGTTGTGCCGGATTGGTGCCGACAGCGTTCTGTGCACCGAAAATCTCGATCATGCCGACCACCGTGCCGAACAGGCCCATCAGCGGAGCGAGCGTCGCAATGGTACCGAGCGTGGTGAGAAAACGCTCGAGTTCGTGCGCTGTGCCGCGCCCTGCCTCTTCGATGGATTCCTTCATTACGTCGCGCGGCGCATTGATGTTGCGCAGGCCGGCGGCAAGCACGCGGCCGAGCGGGGAATTTTGTTCCAGATTGGAAATGACGTCAGGGCCAATCTTGCCATTGTGATAGACACGGATGACTTCACTGAGCAGGTTTGGCGGCAGGATGCGGGAGCGTCGCAGGTACAATATCCGTTCGATGATTAAGGCCAGTCCGATAACGGAAGCAATCAGCAGCGGCCAGATCGGCCAGCCAGCGGCTTGAATAATGGCGAGCAAAAGTGGCTCCTTGGGTTAATTCATTCGGATGCAGAATGTAACGTGTTGAGCCCTGCTGGGCAAGCGCCGCGAAGCAACAATGCCCACGAAAAAGTTCTTCACAGAGGCTGTGGATAACACTGTGGGCAATTACTGAAGTAGATCCCAAAGTATCTGATTCAAAAGGGTTTTTGCTTGCTGCACAGAAATCATGCAGATTTACACATCTCTTTAAAATCAAAGACTTAGCAGATTGCGGAGTTGAATGTAAGCAATTGTGACACGCAGATGACGAGTTGGCGCGCCTGTGGACAGGTTTTGCCCCGGAAGACCGCATGAATACTAGAAGTACAACAGAAAACATCGAATCGGCGCCGCCGGTGCTGACGGTTTCAGCCCTGAACCAAGCAGTGGCGCGGATGCTGGAGCGAAACTTCCCGCTGGCGTGGGTTTCCGGAGAGATCTCCAATTTCACCCGCGCCGCGTCCGGGCATTGGTATTTCACCCTTAAGGACGACGCAGCCCAAGTGCGGGCGGTGATGTTCCGCGGGCGGGCGCAGTATGCCGGCTTCAATCCGCGCGAAGGCGACAAGGTGGAAGTGCGCGCCCTCGTGACCCTGTATGCGCCACGCGGGGATTACCAGCTCAATGTCGAGGCGATCCGGCGCGCGGGCGTGGGCAACCTGTACGAGGCCTTCCTGCAACTGAAGGAAAAGCTCAATGCGGAAGGATTGTTCGACCCGAAGCGCAAGCGGCCGCTCGCCCTATTTGCGCGGACCGTCGGCATCGTGACAAGCCCGCAGGCAGCGGCGTTGCGCGACATCCTGACTACCTTGCGGCGCCGCGCTCCGCATGTGCGGGTGATCCTTTATCCGGCACCGGTGCAGGGCGAAGGCGCGGGTCAGAAAATCGCACAGGCCATCGCAACTGCCTCGGCACGGGCCGAATGCGACGTACTCCTGGTATGCAGGGGGGGCGGCAGCATCGAGGATCTGTGGTCATTCAACGAAGAAGTGGTGGCGCGCGCGATCGTCGCGTGTTCGATGCCGGTCATCTCGGGCGTTGGCCATGAGACGGATTTCACCATTGCGGACTTCGCTGCCGACCTGCGGGCACCGACACCCACCGCTGCGGCGGAAATGGCTGCCGCGCCGCGCGCGGACTGGCTCGCTACACTGGAGGCGCACGCGGAGGACCTCACGCGCGCGTTGCGGCGGCAGCTGGCGGATGCATCCCAGACACTGGACTGGCTGTCACGCCGACTGGTCAGCCCGGCGGCTTACATTGCACATGAGCGGCTGAAGCTGCGCGGTTTGCAGACACGCCTGGCGCATGCAACGCGCACACCGCTGAACCAGGCTCGCTTTGCCATATCCCATTTGCAGACTCGCCTTGCGGCCCAATTTCCCAAAACCGCGCCCCACCGTGCCCGCCTTACCGAGGAAGCACGACGCATGACGACCCGCATGGCGGTCCAGAACGCGCAACGTCGCCAGGCCTTGGCCGCACTTGCCGCGCAGCTGGAACTGCTGAATCCGCAGCGCACGCTGGAACGCGGCTATGCGATGGTTCTCGACAGCAAAGGCCGGATCATCCGGGCGCCGAAAGACCTGCGGCCAAGGGATACGGTAACCATGCGTCTTGCGGAAGGATCGGCGGAAGTCGGTATTGCAAGTGTGCAGCCGACGCTCGACTGAGAGGCTGACGAGGAGAGATAAACCTGGTGTTTCCCGTCAGCTTTCCGCGGCCGGATTGCCGCCGGGAGTTCCGCCATCGCCTTGGCGTTGCATCAATGGACGGCCTCCTGCAGGTTTGCGGCAACCGACATACAATTGAAGCCTTTCAAAAACGACATTAACTGCAGAAATAGAAAGGAAGCACCATGGAACACACCCTGCCACCCCTGCCCTACGCGATGGACGCCCTGCAACCGCACATCTCGAAGGAGACGCTGGAGTACCACTACGGCAAGCATCATCAGGCGTATGTCACCAACCTGAACAACCTGATCAAGGGTACCGATTTCGAAAACGCTTCGCTGGAAGACATCATCAAGAAGTCCTCTGGCGGCCTGTTCAACAACTCTGCGCAGGTCTGGAACCACACCTTCTTCTGGAACTGCATGAAGCCCAACGGCGGCGGTGCGCCGACCGGTGCAGTCGCCGATGCAATCAACAAGAAGTGGGGCTCCTTCGACAAGTTCAAGGAAGAATTCACCAAGTCTGCAGTGAGCAACTTCGGCTCCGGCTGGACCTGGCTGGTCAAGAAGGCCGACGGCTCCGTCGACATCGTCAACACCTCCAACGCCGCCACGCCGCTGACCACGGCCGACAAGGCACTGCTGACCTGCGACGTGTGGGAGCACGCCTACTACATCGATTACCGCAATGCCCGTCCGAAGTTTGTCGAGGCATTCTGGAACCTGGTCAACTGGGATTTCGTCGCGAAGAACTTCGCTTAAAGGCTTGCGGCAGCTGTGCCGCCCCCCCCCGCTCCGACTTACGAGCGCAGCACCAACCTTCAGGCGGTGCATGAAGAAAGCCAGCGTATGCAACACGCTGGCTTCTTTTTTGGAGTGCTCAGTCCGACTACATCATCCCGTCGTCAGTACGGAAGCGCCGGATTGCGGCGTCGACCATGCCCTCCGTACTACCGCCGACCGTGTATTGTTCCCTCAGGTAGGTGGCATCGCTGCCGGTGTGCGTGGCTCTGTATAGATGCTCGATCGCCTGCAGGCTGCCGGCCTTCTCCGCGTAAGGTTCCATTTTCCGCAATGTCGTCAGGATGTCTTCGCGGATGGAAAGCGATTCATGGGTCTTGGGATGCACCAGAGTGCCATCCATGCCGAAGCGGCAAGCCTGGAAACGGTTGAAGTTGTAGACAAGATAATCATCCTCGACCGGCGGGGCTTCGGTGCGGTCAAGCAGGTAGCTGCACAAGGCCTGCAGGTAGCACGCCAGCGCAGCGGCCCGCTCCACATTCAGTGGCGTATCGCACACGCGCAGTTCGATGGTGCCGTATTCCGGCTTGGGACGGATGTCCCAATAGAAGTCCTTCATGCTCTTGACGATGCCGGTGTCTTCCATGCGGGCGAAATAATCCCGCCCGAACTGTTCCCAGCTCAGCAGGAACGGCGCGCGACCGCTGAGCGGAAATGCAAATACCGAATTGAGACGCGCCGAATTGAACAATGTATCCCTGCCCTGGAAATACGGCGACGATGCCGATAGGGCGATGAAATGCGGCACATAACGATTCAGCGAATGCAGCAGGAACAACGCATCATCGCCAGAGCCGCAGCCCACATGCACATGCTGGCCAAACACCGTGAACTGCTTGGCGAGGTAGCCGTACAGCGCCGACACTTGCTTGAAGCGCGGCTTGGAGAAAATCTTCCGTTCCGACCACTTTTGGAAGGGATGCGTGCCACCACCGCACACGCCGACATTGAGCATGTCGCCCGCATGTACCAGTGTGTCGCGAATCTTGCGTAATTGCGCGAGCAGCTCCGTGTGGTTGGTATGGATGTCGGTATTTATCTCGATCATGCTTTCCGTGATTTCCGGCGTGACATTGCCGGGGAACGGCTTGCGTCCCAGAAGATCGAGCATGTCCGGACTGGAATCCGTCAGATCGAAATCGCTCAGGCTGACAAGTTGCAGTTCCAGCTCGACGCCGAGCGTCAGCGGCGCGGATTGCTTGAATGGTTCCAATGGCATGCTCAGACCTCCGTCTTGTCCGGTGTTTCTTTTGCCCAGATCAGCGCCCGCTGCGTGATGACCGGACCGATCACTTCGAGCAGCAACACCATCGCCGACAGCGGCAGCAGCGTATCGATAAACTCCGCGCCAACGTTACGCGTCTGTTCAAGAAGCAGGATCACGAATACAGACATGGGCGCGAGCGCCATGCCGGCCAATGCACCCTTGCGCCACGAAATGCCGCTGACACGCGCAAAAGCGGCGACGCTAATGATCTTTGCCAGAAAGCGCGCTACTAGGAGCGCCAGACCGAGTACCATGCCGTCCACAACCTTGTCCCACGATAGGGTAGTTGCAACGAAGAAGAACAAGACAACGGTCAGCAAATCTCCCATCACACCAAAATTGCGCTGGGCCTGACTGAGTGCGACGCGGCGGTGCCGTGCGACGATCCCGAATGTCAGGGTAGCAAGTACGGGAGAAAAACCAAAGGCATAGGTGACGGCAACCAGCAGGATGACGGCAATGGCAAAGGCCAGCGTGGCATCACGCGCCAAGCTGCCCAGTCTCCTCAGGATCGCTGGCACGGCCACGCCAAACACGCCCCCCAGTGATGCCGACACCGCCAGCACAACGAGGCTGTTCCATGTCGCATGCAGGAGACTGCCGGACGTCTGGAAAACCCCGATGCCGATAATGACCTTGAAGGCGAAGACAGCCATGACGCAGTTCAACGCCGACAGGTGGACCACCCGTTCAGTCACCTGCCCGGAACCGCCTTGCTCATTCACCACCCGCAAGATGCCGGCCGGAGAGGTTGCCATCGCCAGGGAGGCGAGCATCAGCCCGGTCATTGGCGGCGCACCGAACGAGTCGGCGACCAGATACACCACTGCGAATGTTGCGGCCGCCTCGACCACACCGGTGACGGCAATCCATGGATTGACCCGCATCCAGTGCAAGTTGATGCGATAACCCAGCTCAAACAGGATTAGGCCGAATGCCACATTTGACAGCAGCATAAATGTGCCGCCCTCGATGTCCGGTAGCAAGCCGCCACCGACATTGGCAAATATGAAGCCGACCAGCCCGTATAAGCTGATACGCGGCAGCCCTGTCCAGCGATACACGAACTCCCCCGCCACCCACGCGATAGCGAGCGCGAAAGGCCATGCAAGCTGGGATACGGCTAGCAAAAAATCAGGCATGTTCTTCCTTCTTTAATCGGGCATGTGCCCGGGATTCAATCGTAGATGTGGTCATGCGATACGTGCCGCAAGACATGGCTTCGCCAGCCGGCCAATCAATTCGTCAAGTAATTGCACCATTTCCAGCCGGTGATGCAGGTGGAACTCCGCCGCACTATCGGCCGACTGCTCGACACGCACCGACAGCACGTCTTCACGCTGGAGCCTGAATATATCCTCATCCGTTGCATCGTCTCCAACATACAGGACGGCAGATGTCCCGGTCGCCTCAATGAGTCGCTCCAGCGCGGTACCCTTGGTGATGCCATCCGATGGCAACAGGTTGAACACGCACTTGCCGCCGATGACATGCGCTTCGGGCAACAGGCTCGAGAACAACTTCCCAAGATGCATTTCAGCCTTCTCGCGGTCGCGCGCCAACCGATAGTGGACCGAAAGCGAATAGGTTTTGTTTTCGATCCAGATTCCCGCCTCGAAAATTCCACGATCCTTCAACGCCCCGGACAGGTGTCGCTCCCATTCGATGCACACCTTCCGATATGTCTCGGCATGATGCTCCCAACCCGGAATTCCTTCAATCCCGTGATTGCCGATGACGAAATCCGGTAAAAAATCCAGCCTCAGTCCGATATCTTCCACAGAGCGGCCGGTAACAATCGCCACCTGTGCGCACTCGGAAAGCGTGGCGAGCCGGCGCGACACGGCCGCCGGTATGGATGCCCGCTCCGGCTCTTTCACGATCGGAGCCAACGTGCCGTCGAAGTCGAAGGCACACAGCATGCCGGGTCGGACGATTTGATCAAGGCGCTGCGCGCCGCATTCGAATAATGGTAAGGACATGTTCAGACTACCCGGCGTAAATGCCTGTGACTGTGTGAATGGATCTTCGACATGACGCGCTCGCGCTGGCGAAGACGGGCCGCGTCCACGAGCATATGACCGGCCCAGCGGTAAACGTTGAAATCCCGGACCAGCGTACGCATGCTGCGCATGCGCTCGCGCTGCTCTATCTCCGGCATCGTCAGAGCGCGGTGCAATGCCTCCGCGCCCTGCTCGATGTGATACGGGTTGATGATCAGCGCTTCATGCAGCTCTCGGGCCGCGCCAGTAAACTGACTGAGAACCAGCACGCCCTGCTCATCATCTCGCGCGGCGATGAATTCTTTTGCAACCAGGTTCATGCCGTCGTGCAGACTCGTCACCATGCAGACATCCGCAGCGCGATAGTAGCGCTGCAGCGCGTCCTGCCCATGATGCTCGGTCTTGAGAACAATCGGCTGGTAGCTACCGTTCGAGAAGCGCTGGTTGATGCGTTGTGCGAGGTTGCGTACCCGTGCCTCGAAATTCTGATATTCGTCCAGCGACGAGCGGCTCGGTGCCGCAATTTGCACCAGGCTGAATCGTCCAACCATGTCCGGATTGAGCTCCAGCATCCGCTCCACCGCCTGGAAGCGCTCGACGATACCTTTCGTGTAGTCGAGGCGATCAACGCCGATACCAAGCAAGTGATCCTGCGGCAGGCCGAGCAGCTTGCGGATGCCGGTGCGGCAGTCCGCAACACTCTCGCCTCCCATCTCCTCGTCCTCGGGCCATGCAATCGAAATTGGATAGTGCTCAACCTGTGTCAGCTTGCCGCCGAAGGTAATGGTCGATGCTTCATATTCGATGCGCGTTTCCAGATAGCGGTCCACCGTTTCAAGGAAATTCTTGCGATGGAACGGCGTATGGAAACCGAGGATAGTGCTGCCCAGCAGACCCTCGAGGATCTCCTCGCGCCACGGGCAGATGCCAAAGGATTCCGAATTCGGCCACGGAATATGCCAGAACGTGATGATGGTTGCCTTGGGCAGTACATCGCGCACCATCCGTGGCAGCAGCGCAAAGTGGTAATCCTGCACCAGCACCACCGGATCGTCAGTGCGGGCCTCGGCAATCACTGCATCGGCGAAGCGTTGGTTAACTTTCACGTACTGCTCCCAGTCCGTCGAGCGGAATACCGGCCGCACGTGCGCGATATGGCACAACGGCCACAGTCCCTCATTGGCGAAGCCGTAGTAATAGCCCTGCTCTTCTTCCTTCGACAACCAGACGCGGCGCAGCGTATAGCTGGGATGCCCCGGCGGCACAGCGACATGGTCGTGCCGGTCGACGACCTGCCTGTCCGCCGAGCCGCTTCCGTGGGCGATCCATGTGCCGGAACAGGCGCGCATGACCGCTTCGACGGCCGTCACCAGGCCGCTGGCAGGGCGCTGCACCTCAACCCCATTCGGCGTCGAGACATGGATGTACGGCTCACGGTTCGACACCACAAGCACCTGGTCGCCCGCGAGGTCTCCCTGCAGCAGGGACTTGAGCTTGTCTGGCGTCCACGACTGCGACGAACTGTTCTGGTGCTGCCGCTCGAGATGGTATTCATGCAGCAACGCGCGCAGGTCGCCCACCAGGGGCTGCATCTCCGGCGGCGTGCGTTTGAACGAGCGCGGCAGCAACTCGCCGCGCAGGATGCCCTTCACGCCGTTGACCCAGCCGCGCCAACTGATATGGGCGATGAACACGGTCATCAGTGAAATGACAATGGCCAGGACCGCAAAGAAATAGATCACGTATTTCTTCGTGTCGGCACTACGTCGCTCGATAAAGCTCATGTCATGCAACAGGATCAGCTTGCCGAGCTCTTGCCCATCCTGCTGCAGCGCGCTTGCGGCGACGTGCACCGGACCGCGCGGTAATTGCACGAGGGACTGGTTTGCGCCTTCCTGCTGCAGCAGGGCACCACAACCCAGCGATTCCGGATAGGTGGTCGTCTTGTACAGGAGCGCGCCATCGGCATCGCAAAACCCGATCGCATACAGGCGTTCGTCCTGCACCGCGCGCTCGAACAATTGCAGGATGCGCTTTTTCGATTTCTCGGGAACATAATCGCGCAACGGCTCCTGCAAGGTGCTCGCGAGCAGCTGTGAACGAATGTCGAGATCCCGAATAAACCAGCGCAGGGTCAGGCTGTCCATGAGGGGCACGACGATGTAGGCAAATGCGGCCAGCACCACGGCGAGCGGGACGATAAAGCGCAATGACAGGCGCAGTGATCGAAACGGCATGCGCTCCCCCTTTCTTACGTTGCCGCCGTGTTCATGACACGGGGTTTCAGTACGCCGGCCTGCCCCTCAGCATGCTGCGGGGCGGACGGGACGAGATGCAGCGTACGCGTCGGATAGGCAAAGCCGATGCCGGCTTCGCGGAAGCGGCGCAGCAATGCCAGGTTGATGCGCTGCTGGATATCCATGTGCTTGTTGTAATCGGGATCCAGTACGTAATAGACGACTTCAAACTGAAGCGAGCTTTCGCCATAGGACTTGAAATGAGCGCGGTCAAAGCGTGTGTCCGGCGCACTGCCCGCGACGATTTCCCGCACCATTTCCGGAATGCGTTCGACGTCTTCCAATGGTGTCTCGTAGGCGATGCCGAATTCGAAAAGGACACGCCGCTCCTGCATGCGTTTGTAGTTGCGGATGCGCTGCTTCAGCAGTTCGGTATTGGAAAAAATGATCTGTTCGCCACCAAGGCTGCGCAGCCGTGTCGTCTTCATGCCGACGTATTCCACCGTCCCCATGTAGGAATCGACAATGATGAAATCTCCAATGACAAAAGGCTTGTCGAGCGCGATCGATACCGACGAGAAGATGTCGCCGAGGATGTTCTGCACTGCGAGCGCAACAGCAATGCCGCCGATACCAAGGCTGGCCATCAGCGTCGTAATGTTGAAGCCCAGGTTATCCAGCATCACCAGCGCGGCCAGTACCCACACGAAGATGCGCGCAACCAGTCCTCCTAGCATCAGGTGCGTGGCGCCGGCTGGATTGATTTCGCGATGGCGCGCGAAGGCACGTTCGGCCGATACGGTTACCAGCCGGTTGGCCCACAGCGCGATCTGCGAAACGAGGATCACGATCCACGCGTAATGCAGCCACCTATCGTGGTTCGGTGACAGCTCCAGCTGGCTGACGCCGGCAAGCAGCGACACTCCCATCAGGAATGGTAGGCGTGTCGCATTGAGAAGCTGTTCCGGATAGCTGAGGAACTGCAGTCGTCCTGCGGCGGAAAGCCGGCGCAGCTGGCGTGCAATGAAGGCCTTCAACAGCAGCAAGGCAGTCAGCACAAGCGTGAATACCGTTGCTGCGAACATGGTGTCGTAAGACACGAAGTCAAACGCAGATGTCATGGCAACTCCTGTAAAACCGTACGACTACGGCGTTGCTGAATAGACAAGTCGCGTCCCGTCAGGGACGGAGCAAAGGAAAAGACGCCTCCTCGCTGGAGGCATGGAGAGGCCGGCAGCCTCGTTGCTAAAACATGGCCGGTGTTATCAACTACATCGTAAAGGGCAGCGGCTGCAGCCCGTATCCTTCATCAACCGCTTCGATGACATCCAGGAGGGCTTGCAAGCCCTTGTTCAAGTCCGTCAAGCTGTCCTGGTCCAGCTTGCGCAATGCCTCCGGCAGCAAGCCGCGCGCCGGTGTCGGTGCGCGGTGCAGGAGACTGGCTCCTTCTTCCGACAAGGTAAGTTTTACAACCCGCTGATCGCCCTCATCACGGGACTTGATCACATATCCGCGCTTTACCAATGCGTCCAGCAGGTTGCTCGTGGTTGTCTGGTGAATTGCAAGCTTGTCGGCAACCTCGCCGACGCGCAGTCCTGGCGCCTCATGCAATTCCTGCAATATCCAGAGCTGCGCACCGCTGATGCCGCATTGCTTTTCAACCCACGCCGAATGCCGCTGCGCCGCGCGAATGACAATCCGCAGCTTTTTAAGGGCATCGACGTGCACCATCTCGGCGATTTCAGTGCCTGGCGCGGCCGCACTACCCTTCTTAGTCTTGGTCGTCATTTTTAAGCTCCGGAGATATATTGCCCCAAATATATATTTGGAGCAATAAGTTTTGCCCAAATTGATTTGCAACCCTTGGAGCGCAGGCATTCCCCTTCCGCAGCCATAGTTTTCAGTACGGGCGAATTTTGTTATTCCTTTACTGTCGTTGCATGAGTCACGCCAGCAGCGAGCGGAGTAACGAACTGATACGACAGGCCGGCATTTGCGCGACAAACCGGAAAATTCACTAAGATGTAAGCAATATGTCAGCTGCAGGTGAAAAAGTTTCACTCCGCGTTCGGAAAGATAACCGTATTCTGGCGCGACCCATTCCATTCACCTCAAATTCGATGTCCCGATGATGAAGCCGCATTCGCATAACCCTGCCCGTCCGATCCGCAAGCTGCTTGTTGCGAACCGTTCCGAAATCGCGATCCGTGTGATGCGCGCCGCAGCCGAGCTGGGCATCCGCACGGTAGCCGTGTATGCGGCCGAAGACCGTTTTGCGCTGCACCGCTTCAAGGCCGACGAGAGCTACCTGGTCGGCGAAGGCAAGAAGCCGATTGCCGCCTACCTCGACATCGATGACATCATCCGCATCGCGAAGGAAGCCGAAGTGGACGCAATCCATCCCGGCTACGGCTTCCTTTCGGAGAACCCGGACTTCGCCGAAGCTTGCGCGAAAAACGGCATCGTGTTCATCGGCCCCAAGCCAGACGTCATGCGCACGCTGGGCAACAAGGTTGCCGCGCGCAACGCAGCGATTGCGGCCAACGTGCCCGTGATGCCGGCCACATCCGCTTTGCCGCACGATATCGAGGAGGCGAAGAAGCTGGCGGCACAGGTCGGCTATCCGCTGATGCTGAAAGCAAGCTGGGGTGGCGGTGGCCGCGGCATGCGCGTGATCGAGTCCGAAGCCGACCTGCCCGGCCAGCTTGAAGTCGCGCGCCGGGAAGCGGCGGCCGCCTTCGGCAACGATGAGATGTATCTCGAGAAGCTGGTGCGCCGCGCACGCCATGTCGAAGTTCAGCTGCTGGGCGATACGCACGGCAACCTCGTGCACCTGTTCGAGCGCGACTGCTCGGTGCAGCGGCGCAACCAGAAAGTGGTCGAGCGCGCGCCGGCTCCCTATCTCGATGAGGAAACACGCAAGGAACTGTGCGGTGCTGCCCTGCGTCTGGGCCGCGCGGTCAATTACACCCATGCCGGCACCGTCGAATTCCTGATGGATGCGGACACCAACCAGTTCTACTTCATCGAAGTGAACCCGCGCATCCAGGTGGAACACACGGTGACGGAACAGGTCACCGGCATCGACATCGTGAAGGCACAGATTCGCGTGTCCGAAGGGATGAAGATCGGCGAGCATGATGCGCACGAGGCCGGCATTCCGCTGCAACAGGATATCCGCCTGAACGGTCATGCGCTGCAGTGCCGTGTCACCACAGAAGATCCCGAGAACAACTTCACGCCGGACTACGGCCGGCTGGTTGCCTACCGCAGCGCGGCGGGTTTCGGCGTGCGCCTCGACGGCGGCACCGCCTACTCCGGCGCGGTGATCACACCGTACTACGACTCGCTGCTGGTGAAGGTGACCGCGTGGGCGCCGACATCGGATGAAGCGATTGCACGCATGGACCGTGCGCTGCGCGAATTCCGCATCCGCGGCGTGTCCACCAACCTGCCGTTCCTCGAGAACGTGATCAACCACGCGCTGTTCAAGTCCGGCGAATGCACGACGCGCTTCATCGACACGACGCCGGAACTGTTCCAGTTCGCCAAGCGACGCGACCGTGCAACGAGGCTGCTGCGCTTTATCGGCGACGTCGTCGTCAACGGCAATCCGGAGATGAAGGGCCGCCAGGGCATCGACGGCGTGCTTCCGTCCCCGATTCTTCCTTCGACCGGCAAGTCCGGCCCGATCGTGTCCGGCAGCCGGGACAAGCTCAAGGAACTCGGCGCAGAGAAATTCTCGCAATGGATGAAGGACCAGAAACAGGTCCTGATTACCGACACCACGATGCGCGATGCGCACCAGTCGCTGTTTGCAACCCGCATGCGCACCGCGGACATGCTGGCGATTGCACCGTATTACGCTCGCCTATTGCCGAACCTGTTCTCGATGGAGTGCTGGGGTGGCGCGACCTTTGACGTATCGATGCGCTTCCTGAAGGAAGACCCGTGGGAGCGGCTGGCGCAGCTGCGCGAAACAGTGCCGAACATCCTGTTCCAGATGCTGCTGCGTGCATCGAACGCGGTTGGCTACACCAACTATGCCGACAACGTGGTCAAGCACTTCGTGCAGCAGGCAGCGGCTGGCGGCGTTGACCTGTTCCGTGTGTTCGACTCGCTGAACTGGGTGGAAAACATGCGCGTGGCGATCGACGCGGTGCGGGAAACCGGCGCGCTGTGCGAAGGCGCGATCTGCTATACCGGCGACCCGTTCGATCCTTCCCGGCCGAAGTACAGCCTGCAGTACTACGTCAAGATGGCGAAGGAACTGGAAAAGGCTGGCGTCAATATCCTGGCAATCAAGGACATGGCCGGTGTGTGCAAGCCACACGCAGCCAAAGCACTGATTAAGGCACTGAAGGAAGAGGTCGGCCTGCCGATCCACTACCATACGCACGACACCAGCGGCATTGCAGCAGCCAGCGTGCTGGCAGCAGTGGACGCCGGTTGCGACGCGGTCGACGGCGCGATGGATGCGATGAGCGGGCTGACCTCGCAGCCGAACCTCGGCTCGATCGCTGCCGCGCTCGACCACACCGAACGTGATGCGAAGCTGGACAAGCAGGCCCTGTTTGCCATCTCCCAATACTGGGAAGGCGTGCGCCGGCAGTATGCGCCGTTCGAGGCAGACATGCGTTCCGGCACGTCGGATGTGTACCGTCATGAAATGCCGGGCGGGCAATACACCAACCTGCGCGAGCAGGCACGCGCGATGGGCATTGAGCACCGCTGGACCGAGGTCGCGCAGGCGTATGCCGACGTCAACCAGCTGTTCGGCGACATCGTGAAGGTGACCCCAACGTCGAAAGTGGTCGGCGACATGGCGCTGTTCATGGTCGCCAACGACCTCACGCCGAACGAGGTGAAGCATCCGGACAAGGAAATCGCATTCCCGGAATCGGTGATCTCGCTGTTCAAGGGAGAACTCGGCTTCCCGCCGGATGGCTTCCCGAAAGACCTCGAGCAAAAGATCCTCAAAGGTGGCAAGCCGATGGAAGGCCGCCCCGGCCAGAACCTGCCGCCGGTCGACCTCGCACAGGCAAAGGCCGATGCTGAAAAGGCCGTCGGCCGCAGCATTACCGAGCAGGAGCTTGCGTCCTACCTGATGTATCCGAAGGTATTCCGCGATTACGCTGAGCACCGCCGCCAGTATGGCGACGTCTCCGTGTTGCCGACGCAGGTATTTTTCTACGGCCTGAAGGAAGGCCAGGAAATCTCGGTCGACATCGACCAGGGCAAGACACTGGTGATGCGCCTGCAGGGCCGCACCGAACTCGAAGAAGAAGGCCAGAGCAAGCTGTTCTTCGAACTCAACGGCCAGGCGCGCATGGTGCGTGTCGACAAAGCCGGCGCGATCAAGCAAGTCACGCATCCGCGCGCGCAGGATGGCAATGCGAACCACGTCGGCGCACCGATGCCGGGCATGGTAGTGACTCTGGCGGTGAAAGCCGGGCAGAAAGTCGCGAAGGGCGACCCGTTGGTGTCGATCGAGGCGATGAAGATGGAAACCATGATCCGTGCCGAGCGCGACGCGGTGGTCAAGCACACCCATGTAAAACCGGGGGCCGTTGTTGCAGCGAAGGACCTGCTGATCGAACTGGCGGATTAAGTCTCGCAACACTGGAGAAAGGCCTGCAGATGCAGGCCTTTTTTATGCGCTCGCATCACGGCGCAGCAAATACCTGTAGGTGCTCACTCGGCCACTTCAACAAGGCAAGCATCGCCGAGTCGAACTGGCCGTCAAAGTATTTTTTGAAGGCAGGTCGTCGGGATAGCCGAAGATTTCCTCGATGGAGGTTCTTCTATCGCAGCGACTAGCTGGCCGCACTCCCTCAATCGGGATCCAGGCACGGGATGGGCGAGATAGGCCTTTGCCTCGTCCAGAGAAGAGATTGCATACAAGCGAGCGACCGCACTGTGGCCGAGGCCGGCGATCTGCGGGAGAATGAACCACATCGGTGGCTTCGCTTCTTGCCCGAATGCAGCTCCGAACATACCGTGCACATCGGCGCCTGTGCATCGAGAAAACTTTGCAGGCGATATGCGTCTTCCATGCTTCGCCCTTGGGGAGAATCAGCTGACGTTACTATGTCTGAACGGCGGCATGCGGCAGCAGCAGATTTCAACTACCTGGAAAAACATGATCTACGCAAAGTTTCTTCACATCCTGGGGTTCACCGTCTGGATTGGCGGCATGTTCTTCGCGTACATGGCGCTACGCCCGATAGCTGCAACGCAGCTTGAGCCGCCACAGCGACTCGCACTCTGGGAAGGCGTGTTCGGGAAATTCTTCCCATGGGTATGGCTGGCGATAGCACTGATCTTCACCGGCGGCCTCTTCCGGATGGCGCAGATGGGCATGCCGCCGCTCTACGTGATCGCGATGTTTTTGCTCGGCACCGTGATGACAGTCATATTCGCGATCATTTTCTTCGCGCCGTATGCACGGCTCCAGCAGGCCGTCGCGGCGCAGGACTGGAAGAGCGGAGGTACTGCGCTGGGACAAATACGCAAACTGATTGGAACCAATTTGATCCTGGGACTGGTTACGCTGGCTGTGGGCGCGCTCGGTCCGGTTACTGCCTGATCACATTGTCATATGCGTGGAACGGCCATGGGCCTCGCCGGATTGCGCCCCACTCCAGCTCACACAATATCCAGGAAACGGTTGCGCACTCTCACTGCCCCAGCTTTGCCCAAGTGCGGTACCAATCGCCAAACACAGCAAGTCCCTTGTCGAGCGGTGTGGCAGGCGCAAAACCAACCCAGTCGTGCAGGCGTGACGTCTCCGCATATGTCGCTGTCACATCGCCCGGCTGCATCGGAAGAAATTCGATATTGGCCTTCCGCCCCAGGACTTGCTCCAGCGTGGCAATGAAGTCCATCACCTTGACGGGTTGATGGTTTCCGATATTGAACACTGAGTGTGCCGGTGATTCTGCAGTGGCCGGAGTCGGCTTGAACAGCAAGCGGACCACGCCTTCGACGATGTCGTCGATATAGGTAAAGTCGCGCTTCAACTCGCCGTTTGCGAATACAGGAATCGCCTCACCCTTCATGATTTTTTGCGTAAAGCTGAAGTAGGCCATGTCCGGCCTTCCCCACGGGCCATAGACGGTAAAGAAGCGCAGCCCGGTCATCGGCAACTGGTAGAGATGGCTGTACGAGTAGGCCATCAACTCATTCGACTTCTTTGTTGCGGCGTAGAGAGAGACCGGGCTGTCGGTCTTGTCGCTTTCCTCGAACGGTACCTTGGTATTGGCTCCATACACGCTGCTGCTGCTCGCATACACCATATGCTGAATGCCATGCCGGCGACAGGCTTCCAGCATGTGGGAGAAGGCGACAAGGTTGGATTGAATGTAGGCAGCGGGATTCTGCAGCGAATAGCGTACGCCGGCCTGCGCGGCGAGGTGCACCACATGCGTTGGCCGGTGCTTCTCGAACAGCTGCGCGACTTGCTGTGCATCCGACAATTCCGCATGCACGCAGTCGATGGAACGCGGCGCCAGCAGCGAAGCTACGCGGTCATACTTTAGCTGCGGCGTGTAATAGTCGTTGAAATTGTCGCAGCCCAAAACACGGTGGCCCATGTCCGCCAAACGCGCAGCGACAAAACTGCCAATAAAGCCGGCCGCGCCGGTGACCAGAATCGTTGTTTCCATCTTAGTTCCCTGCAATGACCATGTAGGTCGCCTGTGCGGCAGTCCGCGAGCTATTCAGAGCGGCGCGGCAATTTCATGCTGCAGCCGCCCCCAGTTGCCTGTCATCCGTTTTCAACCGCTTCAGTTCGGCATAGAGTTCGACATAAGCCTTGACTACGGCTTCTTCACTATGGGCATTGGCAGCCTTGTGTCCTTCGTCGACCAGGGTTTGAAGCTCACTGTCAGAAAGCGCCAGCATCTTGCGCAGACCATCGGCCATTGCGTCGGGATCAGCAATAGGAACCAACAGCGCGTTCTTGCCCGGATCGATCAGTTGCTGTGCGCCCTCATTGCGCGTACTTAGCACCGGCAAACCGTTTGTCCAAGCTTCGAGAATCACGTTGCCCAATGGCTCATGTCGCGACGGACATACAAACAGGTCGGCCAGTCTGAAATACGGAGCGGGGTCGGCCTGCCAGCCTGCAAAGCGGACCCGCACCGACACGTTCAGTTGCTGTGCCAGTGCTTCGTACTTGGCACGCTCGGCACCATCTCCAGCAAGCACCAGCATTAGGGGCCGGCCACGATGTGTATCGGGCAGCTTGGAAAAAGCCTCGATCAGATCATGAAAGCCCTTTTTCTCGATCATGCGGCCAAGCGCAAAAATGACGAATGCATTGTCCGGAAGTTGCAGGGACTGACGCACCTTGGCTAATTCGTCCGCAGACACCTCACGCGGTTTCGGCACGAAATTGCCGATGTAGAAAATCCGCTCTTCAGGCAGCCCCTGTTTGACAAGGTAATCACAGATGTCGCGCGTGTTGCCCACCCAGGCTTCCGCATGGTCGTAATTGCCGGGAATCGAATAGTAACCACCGAGGCGCGCCACGTGGACCGCATTGCTTCCTGCCGGCAGGCGCGTGAGCCGGCTGGCACGGCTCATATAGGTCTGGACAATATCCGGTTGATGCTTTGCGATGAGACGGCTGAGTTGCCAGCGTGACCAGAGATCCCACTTCGATGCGAAAGGCAGATGCAGCTGCGTAACACCGGGAGAAAGGAGTTTGGAAACTGGTGCGTCAGGGCGGGTTATCGCGATGGTCTCGTGACCGGCTTTTGTTAACGCTTCAACCAACCTGACGAAGAAACTCTCTGCGCCACCCAGTTCCTTGCTGCCGATAATATGAAAAGTCTTAATTTTTCTTGCCAAGAGAGAAGATTTGAAGCGGCTATTCTACCCACTTCACTCATGCAGATACAATGATCTGCCCTCTCCTTGCCGCATGTTTGCGCTTATGGAAAGCTTAAGCTTGGAGTTGCGAATCAGTGAATCCCAGCGTCCGGTGCACAGGCAAGCCCAAACGGAAAAATCTACTTAATCAAATACGCGACACGCTACCCCCGTTCTGTTTCATTGAAAGCGCCATCAGCCCGAAAAACAATGCTCAAAACCGGGCGCGCAACCCCACAAAAAGCCGTCTTCCCGCAGCAGGCTCGAAGTACCGTTGGTTGCCTTCATTCACGATGACCGAGCCGGCGTAATGCTTGTCGAACACATTATCGACACGACCGAAGGCGACCACTTTCGCCTGCCCCAGCGCGAACTCGTAACTTGCACGCAGGTTAAATACTGCATAGCCCGGCGCGGCATCGGTATTTGCGTCATCGACATATGCCTTGCTCTCTGCGCGCATTTCAAGACCTAGCGCCAAGGGTTGCTGCGGCCGGAATTCAATCTGCGTAAACAGGCTGTGCCTAGGCGCACCCGGCAAGTGATTGCCTGCGGCGATGAGCGCGCCCTGCGCATTGGTGAATTGCTGGCGGAAACGTGCGTCGAGGAAGGTATAGCCGAGCTGCGTGCTGAACTTCGCCCATTTCGCCCCCCATGACACTTCCAGTCCACGGCGGCGTACCTTATCGACATTCTGGAAGATGGCACGGCCATTTTGCGTCGTCAGCGGTACGATCTCGTTGCTGCTGACGGCATTAAACAATGCGACATCAAGAGTATGGCGGCCGCCACGCAGTTTCATGCCGATTTCACCCTGCCTGCTGCGGGAAGGCTCCAGCGAGAAGTTCGGGCCCGATGCATCGGGCCGATAGGCGATCTCGGTCAAGGTCGGTGTTTCGAACCCGCGCCCGATATTGCCGTACACATTCAGGTCTTCGCTGGCATGCCATACCAATCCTGCAACCGGGCTGGTGTTGCGGTATTTGACGCTGCCGCTGTCGTCGGGGCTAAACGCCGTGACATAGCGATCATCAATGGACAAGCGCACCCGGCTGGTACGTATGCCGGCGATTGCATTCCACTGCGGGAGGAAGGTCCATTCGACCTGGCCGAATACGTCCCGGTTTTCCGCAGTGTCGACTTCGTCGCGCCGCAGGTCGCCGGCGGCACCATTATTGTTCACATAGCCGCGCCGCTTCTGGTCCAGTTCGTCCGCTTCGACACCAACCGTCCAGTTCAGCGGCAATCCATTGACTCTTGTCCTGTGCGCCCAGCTGAGGCCGATGCCTCGAAAACTATTGTCGAGATCGACCACGCCACCGGATGAGGTCGGCGCGCTGCCGCTGAAGGCAAGCATCTGCAGCACCTGCCGTGTGCCGCCGTAGGCCCGGGCATGCAGCGTATCTGCTGCGGACAGCGCATGATCGACGACCACACCGACCTGCTCCTGCTCGGCGCTTTTTCGTGTATCGAAGGTCAGTGCGCCGGGTACGACCTGGCGCGGATCCTCTTCAAACTGTGCACGTGTGAGTCCGAGCGGATCCTGCGCGTCCGGCTGGTCGAAACGATTGAAGATGCCGGTAATGGTGGTATCGCGCGAAGGCCGCGCCAATACCTTGGCATTGACCTGGGTGCGCTCTGCTGCACTGTGGTCGCGGTAGCCGTCGGTGGAATAGCGCGAAACGTCGACCATTGCGCCGATGGTTTCCGTTCCGCCGCCAAAGGATACGTTCAGGTGTTGCTGGTCATAGGACCCGGCACCGGCAGACACGCTCGCGAACGGCCTGTCCGGCGCAAGCGGCGGATCGACGGTAAAGACCTGGACCACACCCCCGGCGGCATTGCCATACAGTTGTGCGACCGGTCCGCGCAACACTTCGATGCGCTTTGCCGAGGTCAGGCTGGCAGCGGAGGGCTGACCTTGCCCGTCCGGCATCGTGGCCGGGATGCCGTCGACCAGGATGCGTACACCTCGTACGCCAAAGGTGGAACGCGTGCCGAAACCGCGAATGGAAACCTGCAGGTCCTGCGCATAGTTCTGCCGCTCCCGCACCTGAATGCCGGGCACGGCGGCCGTGAGTTCGGAGAGATTGACCAATGCAGAAGGCGTACGCAATGCATCGACCTGCACCGCATCGATGGATGCCGGTGCGTCAAAGCGGCGCTGCTCGCCACGGTTTGCCGTGACGACCACTTCATCGAGCCGTTTTGCGGGTGCCTCCTGCGCATGCACTGGGTGCTGCGCCATCCAGAGCATGGCAATTGCAACGTGAAGCGCTCTAATGCGTGGGACGTGAGAGGCCATGTGACGATCATAATATTTATGCAATAGCAACAGGCTACCCTCACTTCCATACATCGTTTTGATATGACGCACTGGCCGTAAATCCCGCCAACTGTCGCCGGACTTTACCCTTGACCACAGTGTTTTTCCTGCAGCACTGACAGTCTTTGTGTGACTCCGGCTTTCCATTTCATTAAAATACCGCCTTTGCGCGGCGCAGCATGCGCCCTCCACTAACTGCATCCGAAAAGGCACATATGCAACGATCCCTCGCAGTGACGTTCCTGAAAAAACTGAGTTTCGTCTTCGCCGCGCTGGCGCTGTCCAGCCTCGCCAATGCGCAACAGGTATTGCGCGTGTCCGCCATCCCCGACGAAGCGCCGACCGAACTGCAGCGCAAGTTCAAGCCACTCGGCAGTTACCTGGAGCAGAAACTGGGCATGAAGGTGGATTTCGTTCCGGTGACCGATTACGCCGCCTCTGTCGAGGGACTGGTGAACAACAAGTTAGACATGGTTTGGTTCGGCGGTTTCACATTCGTGCAGGCGAAAATCCGCAGCAACGGCAAGGTAGTCCCGATCGTGCAGCGCGAAGAGGATGAAAAGTTCAAGTCGGTATTCATCACCACCAACAAGTCCATCAATACGCTGGAAGACTTGAAGGGCAAGACCTTCACCTTCGGCTCCGAATCGTCCACCTCCGGCCACCTGATGCCGCGCTATTACCTGATCAACGCGAAAATCAATCCGGATGTCGACATGAAACGCATTGCGTTCTCCGGCGCGCATGACGCAACCGTTGCAGCAGTATCCGGCGGCAAGGTGGATGCCGGCGCACTCAACATCTCGGTCTGGGAAAAACTGGTAGCACAAGGCAAGGTTGATACAAATGCAGTGCGCGTGTTCTACACCACGCCCGGCTACTACGACTACAACTGGACGGTTCGTGCCGACATGGATCCGGCGCTGCGCAAGAAATTGACCGACGCCTTCCTTGCACTCAATGCGAATGATCCGCAAGGAAAGGAAATCCTCGCCCTGCAGCGCGCGACGCGTTTCATTCCCTCCAAGACGGAAAATTACGAACAGATTGAAAAGGCCGCCCGCAATGCCGGACTGCTGAAGTAATAATGAGCTTTGCATTACATGGCGTGACAGTACGCCATCCGTCCTCGCCTGCACATCATGTCGCGTTGGCCGGCCTGACGCTGTCGATTGCCCGGGGCGAACAGGTCGCGCTGGTCGGCCCGTCAGGTGCGGGCAAGACGACATTGCTGCATACGCTGGCAATCGCGCAGCGGCCGGAGGCAGGTAGTCTGCATGTTCTTGGCGTCGATCCGTGGGCGCTGTCCGATGCGCAGCGCCATGCCTTGCGAGGACGCCTGTTCCTTGCTCCGCAAACGCCGCCGCTGCCGCCGCGTCAGCGTGTCGTCACCGCCGTGCTGGCGGGACGCCTGCCGCAATGGAGCCTGTGGCAATCGCTTGCTTCACTGCTCCGCCCAGCCGATCCGCAGGCAGCCTTCGATGCACTTGCGCGCTTTAACTTGCAGGACAAGCTCTACATGCGGGTCGACCGGCTGTCCGGCGGCGAACGGCAGCGTTGCGCAATGGCGCGCCTGCTGGTGTCCAAGGCCGAGGCTTTTCTTGTCGATGAACCGCTGTCCGCGCTCGATCCGACGCTCGCGCAACAAACGCTGTCCGTATTGCAGCAGGAAGCCTCTGCACGAAACGCAACCCTTGTCTGCAGCCTGCATCAGGTGGAACTGGCACGCGCGAATTTTGCGCGCATCGTCGGTGTGCGCGCAGGCCGCATCGTCTTTGATGCGCCACGCGAGAACGTGACCGATGCCATGATCGAAAGCCTGTACGGCAATGAGCAGCGCAATGCTCCAGCGCACGACGCCGGCACCGAAGCGTCGCTTGCCCCGACCACGATCACGCGCTGTTTCTAGCATGGCGTTTCTCTCCTCGAATACAGCGCACCGCGACCCTGCATGGCATGGTCGAATCGCCGCCGTCGTCGTGACGCTCGTCGTCCTCTGGCCGCTGCTGGTTTGGAGCGAATTCAAGCCGTGGGTGCTGTTCGACGAACAAAGCCTTGCGGCAACCGGGCGCTTTCTCGCAGCTTTTATTCCACCGGCACACTCGTCCGAATTCCTGCAACTCGTTGCCGAGGCAGCATGGCAGACAATCGCGATTGCCACGGCGGGCATGACGCTTGCCCTGCTGGGCGCAGTCCCGATGACGTTGCTCGTAACAGAGCGGCTGTCGCTGTCACGGATCGGCACCGGCCGCATCCGGTTTGCCGGCCGCAGCGTGCGGCAGCTGGTGCGCTGGCTGCTGATCCTGCTGCGCAGCGTGCCCGAACTGGTGTGGGCGCTGCTGTTCGTGCGCATCGTCGGCCTTGGCCCGACTGCCGGTGTGCTTGCGATTGCACTCACCTACTGCGGCATGCTGGGCAAGGTCTATGCAGAAATCCTGGAGTCGTCCGACGCGCAGGCCACCGATGCGCTGCTTAATAATGGCAGCGGCCGGCTCGCCGCATTGTTATATGGGGCATTGCCGGAATCCGCCTCCGAACTGGTGTCCTATACCGTGTACCGCTGGGAGTGCGCGATCCGCGGCTCGGTGGTGATGGGATTCGTCGGTGCCGGCGGGCTGGGCCAGCGCATGGATGAATCGATGAAGATGCTGGCCGGCGATGAGGTGGCGACCATGTTGCTCGTGTTCGTCCTGTTGGTTGCGTGTGCGGATGGCGTCAGCAAGTTCTGCCGCAGGAGGCTCGCGTGAACGATAAAACCATGCCGCCGTCGACGCCGATTATTCGCCTGCCGACGCTCGTGCTGCTGGTCGGCTTGCTTGCGCTCGTGGTCGCGAGTTTTGCAACGCTCCCGCTACAGTGGCGCGCACTATTCACGCTCGATGCGACGCGCACCAGCATCGAGTTCCTGCAAGGATTTACGCCACCGGAGATGTCGCCGGCCTTCCTGCAGAAAACCGCGATCGCTTGCGCCGAGACGCTGGCCATGTCCGCGCTCGGCACTGCGATTGCCGCCCTGCTTGGCATCCTGCTCGCGCTGCCTGCGGCGGGACGGCTTGGAACCGCAGCGCGCGGCGCGACCCGCCTACTGTTAAATGCGGCACGTTCCATTCCCGAACTGGTCTGGGCGGCCATCCTGCTGATTGCAGCCGGCCTGGGGCCTTTTGCCGGCACGCTGGCACTGGCAGCCCATACGACCGGCGTGCTTGGCCGCCTGTTTGCGGACACACTGGAAAACTGCTCGCCCTTGCCCGAGGCCAGCTTGCGCACCAATGGTGTGCATGCCACACAAGCTTTCCTTTATGCAACATTGCCACAGGCGACGCCGCAGATCATGTCGTACACGCTGTATAGGTGGGAAAACAACATCCGTGCTGCCGCCATCCTCGGTGTGGTGGGCGCGGGCGGATTGGGGCAGATGCTGAAGTATCACCTGTCCCTGTTCCAGATGCAGCAGGCGGCAACGGTGATCCTGGCGATGCTGGCACTGGTGGCGGCGGTCGATGCGATCAGTTTCGCACTGCGCCGGGTGATGACGCGTTGATATCAACTATCCGTGCGGGAAAGACGGGTATTTGGATCCAGAAAATACAAAGCCCCGCACCAAGGCGGGGCTTTGCAAAGAAACGGGGTAGGTCTGCAGCAGGCTTAGCCGTTCACTGCGTCCTTGAATGCCTTGCCGGCGGAAAACTTCACGGTCTTGGCAGCGGCGATCTTGATTTCTTCGCCGGTACGGGGATTACGGCCGGTGCGCTCTGCACGCTTGCCACAGGCGAAGCTGCCGAAACCAACCAGTTGTACGGTCTTGCCTTCGGCGACCGACTTGACGATGTTGTTGATGACCGAGTCCAGCGCGCGCTGAGCAGCGACTTTCGACAGGTCGCATTCTGCTGCAATTGCGTCAACCAGTTCCGTTTTGTTCATAATCAATCTCCTCAGAAAAAGGCCTCGATTCTAGCATCCACGGGGCAATTCAGTCTGTATGAATTTTGCACGGCTGAAATGTTTTCATGGCCTTGCAGCCGAAACAACCCGGCCGGAACGGCTCCAGCATCAGTACCGATAGGCACGGTCGTTGTCGATACGTACCCGGCTGCCGACCTGCAGGCCGGCCACGCTGTCCTGCACGAGGGTACGGTAATCGCCGTTATCCATCCGCACGCCCACCTGGTAAGTGTCCCGTGCGGCATTGCGTTCCATCTGGTTGCCGACCATGGCACCGCCGACGACGCCGGCCACCGTGGCCAGCTTGCGCCCCCTGCCTCCGCCGACCTGGTTGCCGATCATCCCGCCGACCACACCACCGACGACTGTTCCAACGCCGATACCGTTCGGAGCTGCTTGCGGACGCACCTGGATCGAATCCACCGTCCCGATCATATAAGTCGGCGGCTGCGATTGCACCGGATAACTATGCACGGGAACCGGATAGGACGGCGCACTGCCCGATGGGCCATGATAGTCGGGGCTGGCACATCCGCTCAATGCAGCGGCGGCAAGCAATGCGGAAATAGTAAGTTTAAAGATGCTCATGGTGATCCTCGTAAATGAGGAATCCATTAGAAGGCACGCCGTCTTGCGCCGTCAGTGTCTATCGGTAAGGATTGAAACAACTTGTATCGCTGCTTTCCATTCGGCCAGTTCGCTCATCGGCAGCAATGTTGAGCGAACGCAGAGCATCGAACCATTCCCGTCCATCACAATCTCGATGCTTACGTCAGCATTGCGCCTCAGTACAGTGGGCAGACGGCAGGAACGTCAAACAGACCAAGACAGACCAGGACCGACGAAGAGGAAGAAAAGGCACAGGGGGTGACCTGCAGCCTTCAAAGATGCTCTGCATGAATACAACGACATCACAAGCAGGCCCGGGCAGAACCGGGCTCCAGCACCGCCGCGTTCTCGTCGTCGACGACAACCTCGATTCCGCCGACACGCTCGCCGTACTCGTCGGATTGCTTGGCGCGGAAGTTCATGTCGCGCGCGACGGTCCGGCAGCACTGGCGGAAACGGCATCATTCCATCCGGATGCAATACTGCTGGACATCGGCATGCCGGGCATGAACGGCTATGAAGTCGCACGCCGCATCCGCGCGATGCCCGGTTCCGATGCAGTGAAACTGATCGCGCTGACCGGCTGGGGCGAGGAAGAAGACCGCCGGCTCGCGCGTGATAGCGGCTTTGACCATCATCTCGTCAAGCCGGTCGATGTGGACGTCCTGAATTCCCTGCTCTCGCGCTTGTAGGTGCATCAGACTACGAGTGAAAGGCAACCGCTCGATCTACGCAGCCGCGCAATTGAAAAAGGCGACTCAACGAGCCGCCTTTCTTGCTGGTGTCTGCTGGAGTCAGAACTCTTCCCAGTCGTTTGCAGCTGTAGTGGCTGGCTTGCTGGTCGGTTTGCTGGTCGGTTTGCTGGCTGGCGCAGCGGTTGGCACTCTCGATCTGGCCTGCGGTTTTTCGAGCGGGACAACACGTGCAGTGGAACGCGGCGCTGCCGTCAGCGTATTCGTCATATATGGGTCTGGTCGATGACCCGTCGCTTGCGCAGTGCCCAGTTTGAAGATGCTGACGACCTCTTCCAGTTTTGCCGCCTGGTCTTGCAGCGCCTGTGCGGCGGCAGCGGCCTCCTCCACCAGGGCGGCATTCTGCTGCGTCACCTCATCCATCTGCGAGATGGCCTGATGGATTTGTTCGATCCCGGAAGTCTGTTCCTGCGAGGCAGTCGATATTTCACCAATGATGTTCGTGACCTTCTGCACACTCTCGACGATATCCGTCATCGTCTCGCCGGCGTCATTGACCAGGGCAGCGCCCGCTTCCACACGCTCAACCGATGTATCAATCAGCGCCTTGATCTCTTTGGCCGCCGACGCGGAACGCTGTGCCAGTGTACGCACTTCCTGGGCGACCACGGCAAATCCCCTGCCTTGTTCGCCGGCGCGCGCCGCTTCTACCGCAGCATTGAGTGCCAGGATGTTGGTCTGGAAAGCGATGCCATCGATCACGCTGATGATCTGCACGATCTTCTGGGCGGAGTCGTTGATCTCGCCCATGGTCGTGACCACCCGGCCAATCACCT
>Ga0196971_1000183_pt1 | contig 60097 bp, 49 predicted proteins | sample S1v_1013CmetaG_FD_148660 | JGI IMG/M metagenome (GOLD analysis project Ga0196971, IMG submission 148660) | Soil microbial communities from Anza Borrego desert, Southern California, United States - S1+v_10-13C | ecosystem: Environmental > Terrestrial > Soil > Desert | place: USA: California... | reverse complement strand
CGGTGGTATCGAGAGGAGTCATGTGGTTTCCCGTAAAGCGTCCGAGCGAGTTCCAGGCGGAGCAGGATCGGTGCCAACCGCGATGAGGCCCGAGCACAGGCGGGTTGGGGCGGGGGCGAGCGGTTGACCATAGGGGCGTGCTGCGGCAGATGCCGCACGGCACTGCGGCAAATGCCGCACCCGTAAGCACCGGATAGCGCTGGAGGCCGGCAAAAAGGCAGCAGCGGGTGAAACTCGGGTGAAAACGCTTAGGTCTCATATAGATGAGATCGCCGAAGCATCGGTGGCAGTTTAGATCGGTGGTCCGGACTTTGAGCCATGTCATTCCTTCGCCCTAGGGCGTATGGAAGTCACAGCGGAATTCAACTGAAAGGAGATGAAGCATGAACAGGGTAGTGAATGCATTTGGCTATGTTGTGATCACGATTCTGGCGACATGCGCCTTCGTGGGCTTGCCCTCGGTAGCTGCCCAGGAAAGAGCCGCCAAAGAAACGGCAGAAATGCCGTTGCACCATATTCACATCAGCATGATGAACCACGGCTTGGAAATGGTGGCGCAAGCGTCCAACCACCAGATGATCGCCGCTATGGGTATGGACCCCAAAGTCAGGGCGGACATCGACGATCTGGTCGCGAGCCATAGCAAGGAGATGTTTAGCGACGGCAAGTCTTTGATCCAGCGGGGTATGGAAGGGCCGGCCATGGAAAAGCTGCATGGAGAGGTCGGGAAGACCGGGCCGACGATGCAATACACCCATGATCTCGGGCAAGCGATGATGAATGTGGCCAATCTCCTGGAGGGCATGAAGCACGACTTTCCGAGCGACAAGGCGATGACCTTGCACCATATCCATTTGGCCATCAACCACGCTTTGGTGATGGCGACCGACGGATCCGAGCAGATCATGCTGGGGCAAATGGGCATGTCGCCCAAGGTCGATCCCGTTTCGATCGAGCACGGGCGGAAAATGATCAGCGATGCCCGCACGATCGTGAATCGGGCGATGCAAAGCCAATCGTATAAGGACGTGATGGGCGACGAGCAGCTCAAGAAGACGGCGAAAACCCAGGAGCTGGCCGACGCGAGTTTGAAGGTGATCGATCTGTTGGAGAAGATGCCCGGCGCCACCCCGACTAAATCCTGAAATGGGGACGGGCCCCTGCGGTATCCGATTTAGTCCTGTGCCGTATTAGGCGTTCAGCCAACCACCCGCTGGGCGGGTGGTTGGTTAGTTAGCTTCTTACCGATTCGTTTGCGGATAGAACCGTCACGAGCATTAAGGTTCGTTCAATTCCGCCTTCAACTCGGCAACCAGGTTTGCCGCGACTTGTTGCAGAGAATGCGTCTCAGCGAAGACGGCTCGTTGACGGAGATAACTGCGTTCGGCATCGAGCCGCGTTTCGAGTTGATCGAGCCAATCCTTGGTCCTCAATTCTTTAGCCGTTTCCGCCAAGCTTGCCAATAATTCGCGCGTAAAGCTCTTGATGGACCGGACATGCCCCGTCTCGTCGACGATGATGTCCGCCTCCACCCCTCGATGAGAGGCTCGGAAACAGTTTTCCTTTTCCGCCCACCAGTGTTGCAGCATGGCAGGATGAACGGCCTTTTCCTGCTCCCAGCACCGCAGCAGATAAACCTGAAGGGTCTGAACCAGCGCGGCCAGCATGAAGGTCTCTCTGAGGGTCGGCTGGACATCCATCACCCGAACTTCCAGCGTGCCGTAATGGGGACTGGGCCGGATGTCCCAATGGACGTCCCGGACGACATGGACGGCACCCGCCGTGCGGAGATTTTCGAAGCATTCGGCGAACTGACGCCAGGACGTAAAGCTCGGCGGCAGGCCGTAGTCCCGCATCGCTGCCAAAATGCGCTGGCGGAACGATGCGAAACCGGTATCCTGGCCCTGCCAGAACGGAGAGCTGGCCGAGAGCGCCAGGAGAATGGGCAGATACGGCTTGAGCAAGCTCATGACGCCGACTGCGGCATCGCCCGATGGCATGCCGACATGGACGTGCAGCGCATAGGTTTTCAGCGTGTGCGCCAGATAGACCATGCGCCGCTCCATCTCGACATAATGGGGCAACGGCGTCACGGCGGCGGGACGCAGCGAAAAGGGATGCGTGCCTGCGCCGCACAGCGCGAGATGCAATCCTTGGCAGCGGCAGTCTAGTTCTTTCACCAGGCCGGTAATATCCGATCGAAGTTCCTCGATATCGGCGCACACACAGGAATTGATCTCGACCGTGGACTGTGAAAACTCCGGCTTGATGCGGGGTTCTTCCGGAAAGCTCTGCAGCAGGGGAAGTATGCCGTCGGCCAGATCGAGCGTGTCCGGATCGAGTAATTGAAATTCGATTTCGATTCCCAAGGTGGGAGATTTGGAACCGGCGAATTCTAGCTCTTCATCATGCATACGACTCGATGGCATCGCGTGCCACCCGATCGAAAAATGCCGCCCCGATCTTCAAAGCCTCCTCGTCGAAATCGAAGGCAGGACTGTGCAAGGGAATGTGTTCCCATCCTTCCCGGCGTGCCCCGAACCGCACGTAACAGCCCGGGATTTCCTGGAGATAGTAGGCAAAGTCTTCGGATCCCATGCTGGGATATTCCATGAACACAAGATTCCGTTCGCCGATGATCTTTGCAGCGGCCCGGCGGGCGATGTCCGCTTCGGCATGCGTATTCACCACGGGTGGATAGCCTTCGTTGACGGTCACCTCCACTTGGGCGTTGTGAAGTTCGCCGATACTCTTGGCCATGCGTTCCAGACCCTCGACGAGATGTTTCCGTACCTCCGGCAGGGTGGTCCGCATCGAGCCGCGGAGCGTCGCCGTTTCGGCGATGACGTTGGGTGCGCTGCCGGCGCTGACCTGGCCTATGGTGATCACGGACGGATAGACCGGGTTCACTTCCCTGGATACGAGAGTTTGCAGCGCGACGATCAAGAGCCCGGCGACCACTACCGCATCCACGGCTTCGTGCGGTCTCGCTCCGTGCCCGCCGCGTCCTTGGATGCGTATGCGGAAACCGTCCGATTGGGCGGTAATCACGCCGGGAGCGACCATGATTTCGCCGACTCGGTAATGCCCGGTCACATGCCCGCCGAAGATCGCCTTGACGCCGGAGAGTGCCCCCGAACGAAGGATTACCCGCGAGCCGCCCCCGCGTTCTTCGGCCGGTTGGAAAACCAGCAAGACATTCCCTGGGGGCGGATCGTCCTTGAGCAGAGCCGCCGCTCCGAGCACCATCGCCATGTGTCCGTCATGGCCGCAGGCGTGCATTTTGCCCGGATTCACGGAAGCGAAGGGCAAGCCGGTGTTTTCGACGCCCGGCAAACCGTCCATCTCGGCGCGCAAGGCCACGGTGGTACCCTCGGGTTTGCCCGCGATCCGGGCCACGATACCGCCGCCGACGCCACCGTATTCATACGGAATGCCGAGATGATCGAGTTCCTCCATGATCATGCGGGCCGTGTGCACTTCCTCGAAAGCGAGTTCAGGATAGCGGTGCAGCAATCGGCGCAATTCCACCATACGGGGATAAATCCGTTCGACGTCGGCGCGCCCAGCGATGGTTTCTTCGTCCTGCAGTAGGCTCATCGAAAACCGGAAAAATAGAATCGACGCGCTGATCATCATTGTTCCGCCAGTGACGATCAGCCTTGGAAAACATGCATTCAGCAGAGGCCATGCTGCCTCGGCTATTACCCGCCAAACCACCGCTTCCGAAAACGAGTGAGGTATGGAGCTATTGTTCGAGCGGGTAGATTCTTCAGCTTTCCATAAACTCTAGATAGCCGCCGGGTTCCTTAGTTCCAGTCGTGCAGCAATCTCGCGGTCTTTTATAGGCATCCACCTCGTCTGGCGAGATTCCGACTCTCGAAGCCCTCGGGAAATAGGTCATTCACGGTCGATCTTTAGGTTCTGCCGGACGTGGTAAAAGTCGGAAAACTTGGCGGTCCGGACGTAGAATCTCGTAGTGAACGGATGTCTAACAGGGATCGGAGTCAATTTTCAGGATGGAATACGATGAATAAGTATCTGCTTATCGCTGCTGTAATTGGCGCTGTCATCACAGATCCGGCGCCGGTCGCAGCGCATGAACCCTTACTCAACAAACAGGATGTCCCTCAAGCGGTTCTAGCGGCTTTCCAAAAAGATCATCCTACGGTCAAGCGCGTCAAGTACGAGGAAGAGGTTATCGATGGCAAAGAGGCCTACGAAATCGCCTACTTCGACGAAAAGGGCCAAGAGCGGTCCGAGGTCTATAGCGCCGACGGCACTTTAGTGGAAACCGAGAAGGTCATTAAAATCGACGAACTGCCCGATTCCGTATCACAGGCGGTAAAGAATACTCATCCGCGAGCCACGCTCCAGCGAGCCTTTCAGGTTTCCAATACCAGCGGCACTGTCACGAGCTATGAGGTGGAAATCCGAGAGGGCAAAAAAGAGCGCGAGGTCGAGTTTGACCCTAATGGAAAGATCCTATCGCGCTGCTGAGGACCTCGAGGGGCGGTTCAAATAACCCGCTGGTCTTCGGCCAAGCGATCCTCATGGCTGGAAAACGTCTGCAAGTGCTTGCTGCTGTGCTGTTCCAGACCGCGCTGCATCAGGCGCTTCTTTCGTCAAATCTATATGTATGGAGTCCATATAGGCGTCGCGGACGATGCGCGACTCGCCGTAAGAACTTCCTATCGGATGACCGAGCTCAAACATTTCCAATGCCGGAATGCGCTATCGGGTCAAGTGATATCCAGTCGCCGCGTGAGTAAACCGGTGCCGATTGCGATCACGTCATAAGGTTTCACGGATATCGTCGCCATTCGCTTCATAAGCTTTCGACAGCCGCCTGGCGGACAGCGCCAACTTATGATGTACTCGCCGATCGCAGCTAAGGCAGGGCACAATCCAAAAGGGAGTAATCATGTTTCAGTCATTACTCAGCAAGAAACAAGTTTATTTGCTGATCCTGGTTTTCATTTTCGCTACGGCGTTTGTCGGCGGTTTCGAAATGCTCGGAACCGTACCGGATTGTTTCAGCATTTACACCTGGGGTGACTTTGCAGGGGAAATCGGACTGCTGGCGCTGATCGGATACCTGGCGTACTGCGTGGGCAAGGAAGGCTGATACGACGTGATGGCTGCCTAACTGCGCCCAATTTCTGGGTTATTGAGGATCAGCGAAATATTGACCCATTGACACGACGTTTTTGAGGTGTTTTCAGATACGACTTTTACTCCAGGTAACCTGATGAGCGCGTCAGCCTTGGGAAAAAGACGCGATTCCGGGAATGGCGCGTGTATCGGATACTCAAATCCAGGCGCCAGCAACGGCTCATCTGCCGCCCCAAGGCATCAGGGGCACGGTGGACAAGCTGCTGGCCGGTGCGCCCTCGATGATTTTCCGACTGATCGCCAGATAGACGAGCGTGTTGTTCTTGGCGTCGATCATGCGGACGACATCGGTTGTCTTGAAAAAGACCGATGTGTCTTCGGAAAAGACTTTCTCGCCGCTCTTCAGCCCGGGCGGTAACGTGATCGGTCCGGTCTGGCGGCATGCCAGGCTGAACTTGGACGGATCTTCCGCGAGTCCCACGGCGCCGGAAATGCCGCCGGTGCGAGCCTGACTGATATGACAAGTCACGCCGGGCACTTTGGGGTCGGAGAACGCATCGACGCAAATCTTGTGGTTGGCGCCGATCAGCTTCCAGACGGTGGTGACGCAGCCGATTTCCTCGGCCTGGACGTTACCGGCGAACAGGAGAATGAATGGAAGAACTTTCTTCAAGGACTATTCCTCTTGATGATCAAGATAAGGCGGTCTTGCCTCTATTTTTGTCGGCACTGAAACGGACACGGTATCTCGCCGCACCCGGATGGACAATCCTAGAAACGGCAGTTGACCGCTTAGATGGAGTAGAAAAGCCTTATGAATTCTGACCGTCCCGCCTTCTATCGATTTCACCACTTGGGTGAAGTCGCTACGCACCCGATTGCACGGCTGGCGAGCCGCCTGGCGGCGTTGCTCCTTCTTGCGGGAGACTACCCCGCGGCGGCGTCGCGCCCCTTCGACTTTGCTCAGGACAGGCTTTGCCATCCAGCCCGCCAGCCGCACACTCGGATGCGTCCAACTGCCGTTTCTAGAATCATCGATGCATCAATCCCAAGATGCCGACGACGATCAAATAAATTGCCACGAGATAATTCAACAGCCGCGGTACGAGCAAGATCAAAATTCCCGTCACCAGCGCGAGAGTCGGTTGCAAAGGCACGTACATAAGAATCCTCCTGCATAAATTCGCCAGGATGAGTCTAGTTGCTCATCCGAAGCCGGGCAACGCCGGAGGGGGACGGACCATAGCCTTTCATGATCGCCCGGTTCTACCGGGAACCGCCCGTACCTGAAATTCGCCGCCTTCGCTCCACACTGCGAACAGCGCGTCGAAGCCTTCTTCCCACGTCGGCGGCTGCCAACGCCTGAACGCGCCGCGAATCGCCTTTTCCGGAACCTCGCGGGGCGCCTTGCGCAAGGCATTACGGACCAAGGCTTCATCGAGTCCGACATGGAAGGCGTAGCCGATCACGCGAAATCCGGCCCGCTTAGCCGAAGGGATATAACGGGCGCGGTCCTCCCGAGTCAGATTGGTGTTTTCCACCACAAAGGGCTGCTTCGCTTGAAGACAGGCGGCAATCAGCAGCTTTTCCCGATGCCGGGTGCGCAGCATATCGAGATTGATTCGGATATGGGTATCGACAAAGTAGGCCTTGAAGAACGTCGACTTTCCCGCCGCTTGAATCCCGGTGAACACTATGGCTTCCATAAAGGCTGCGGTTCGCGGTCGAGTTTCGGAGATAATGCAATCGGCGATCGGCGTCGACGCCGATCGCTATCGGTGAAGACCGCTGCCTTGCGGGCAGGGCTTCGATTTCCATCCTAGGGCGCCGGCACCGGGGCCGGTGGGGTAATCGGAGCAGGCGATGGGCCGCCACCCTCCTTGGGCGCCAAAGTCCTCAAGTCCTCGTATTCCTTGGGGCTGAGCTTGCCATCGCCGTCTTGGTCCAGCGGCGTCAGGTATTCCGGTAAACCGGGCACAACCCTGGATTCGTCAGCGGAAATGTATCCGTCCTTGTCTTTGTCGACCTCGGAGAAGGCCGGGGGATATACCGGTTCTGCCGCTTGCACCGACAGGGCGCTCAAGCCGATGGCCAACAGTGTCCGGACAATCGGAATCGGTTTAGTTTTCATCGGGCCTCCTTACCCTATCCGGGTGGAATATGCACCGGACCTCAGCCCATACCGCCTCATCATCGAGGCATGAGCTGGAACCGAGTGCGTTTGATCAAGTTTATGGATTAATTCCGCCGCCATCGAAGTATCTTCGAATTAGGCAGCACCGGAGAGCCGAGTCCGCCGTTCCGGTGCTGCCTTTTGCGCGGCTAACCCGCCTTCAGCCAAGAGCTGCACCAGCCGTTGACGTGCACGAGTTTGCCGCCGAAGATGCTGCAAGGACGCCATTCGCCTTCGCCGGCCTGGAGGAATTTACAGTTGTGACAGAATTGTTGTTCGCCGGGCGTGCCTGCTTTCGTCGGACGGTTGGCCTTGGTTGCATCCTCCACATAATGGAGCGACTTGGCCATGGGGTCGTCCGGCGAGAGCTTGGGTGCGCCTCCCGGAGCCGCCTCCTGCGCTTGTCCCCGCCGTATAAATCCATTGAGCGAGACCGTCACCATGGCGGCGATGGCAGCCTTGAGGGCTTGGCGTCGGCTTGGATGAAACATCGAATCTGACATGGCACTCTCCTTGAACCAAGTGGTACGGTTGTTTATCGAAGCTCGCCGAAGCGAGCTGATCGATCAATCGGAAATTCGAGCTGATTTCCGAGTGAACAATGCCTTTGTGGAAAGTCGCCGTCAAGTAATGGAGCGGGCGGCAAATCGGACATTGAGAGCATTTCGTCGTTCGGCATGGCGAGCGTGGGGGCGCGCAATCCGCGCCACAACCATCGCCACGAAACAGCCCAGGCCAAATGGGGCGGCAACTATTTGGTCTAAGGTTTAAAAGACAGCGTCCTAAGGGAAATATCGGAACATGGCGAAGAGCGGCTGAAGCTCCCGATATCGTCGTCACCCCTTTGGGAATTTCTGCGTTTCATGCGATCGATCCTGTCAAGGGAATTTTTGAGCGTGCCGCCTCAGCATCGTGCCGATGTCATTCCGAGGCGCCAGCGTGAGAGGGTGCGCTGTCTCGGAGACGTAGCTATGAATGAGATCATCGAGTCGATGGAACAGGACTTGGCGGTGCAATACGCGGCGGCCTTGCAGGACTATCTGACCGGGAATGGAGAGAGCGCGTTGTTGCACGCGCATCAACTCGGACGCCAAGCGATCGCGAAGAAAATGAGCCTCGCGGTGGTGGCCGCGATTCACCATAGGGCCTTGGCCCGGCTGTTGCTCCAGCCGATCGAACCCGAGGCGGGCGTCAGCCTTGAACGGCGAGCGGAAATGTTTTTTCAGAAGGCGCTGGCACCGTTCGAGAGGGTGCTGCGCGGCTACGACGAGGCCGCCACGAAGTTTCGCCGTCTCGCCAAACGCTTGCGGCAGGTCAACAAACGCCTGATGGCGGCCGATCGCGAGAAGGACCGAATGATCGCCGAACTCCAAAACGAACGGGATGCGCTGCGCCGGACCCATGCCGAGCTCGCAGAGAAGACTCAGGCGCAAAGCACGGAGCTGGCCGAAGCCGGCGAAGCCCTGCGCGCGGAAGTCGCCGAGCGCAAGCTGTCGGAAATCGCCTTGCGGGAAAGCGAGGCCCGATTCCACGTCATCTTTGAAAGAGCCGGCATCGGCATGGGGTTATTGGAAAAGGACGGACGGGTGCAGGAAAGCAATCTGGCCTTGCAGCAGATGCTGGGCTACAGCAGCGAGGAGCTGTACGGACGCATCCTGTTCGACTTCAGCCATCCCGACGATCTCGAGATCAGCACCCAGTCCTTCAAGGATCTGGTCGAAGGCAAGTACAAGCACTACAAGCTGGAGAAGCGCTATATCCGGAAGGACGGCTCGCTGCTTTGGGCGCGCAAGATCGCGTTCGGTGTCTACGGTTTTCGCGGCGATCTGCAGTTTGCCATCGCCATGATCGAGGACGTCACCGACAGCAAGAGTGCCGAAGAGTCCCTGCGCGAAAGCGAGGCGAGGTTTCGCCAGATCGCCGAGATCACCTGCGAATGGATCTGGGAACAGGATGAAAAAGGCCGCTACACCTATTCCAGTGCCGCCGTGAAGGCCATTCTGGGTTATCAGCCCGAGGAGATCCTCGGCAAATATTATTACGAGCTGTTTGCTCCGGAAGACCGGGACCAAGCCGCGGCACTCGCGCCCGAGACGATCGCGCGGAAGCAAACCTTCCTTCGCATCATCACGCGCTACCGGCATAAGGACGGGCACGACGTCTTTGCCGAGTCCACGGGCACCCCGATCCTGGACAGCCAAGGCCGTCTGCTGATGTGGCGCGGCGTGGATCGGGACGTCACCGAACGCAAACGGTTCGAGGATGCCTTGAGACTCAGGGACCGGGCCATCGAAGCGTCCAGCGTCGGTATCGTCATCACCGATCCCTACCAGCCGGACAACCCCATCATCCATGCCAATCCCGCATTTATCCGATTGACGGGATGCCGCCGGGAGGAGGTGGTCGGCCAAAATCCCCGATTCCTGCAGGGCCCCGGTACCGATCCGAAAGTGGTCGAACAAATCCGCCAAGCTTTGCGCGAAGCGCGCGACTGCCACCTGACGCTGAAAAATTACCGCAAGGACGGCACTCCGTTCTGGAACGAGCTGTTCATCTCGCCGGTCCGGGACGAGAAGGGAAAATTGACGCACTTTATCGGCACCCAGACCGACGTCACGGCGTTAAAGCAAATGGAAGAAGAGCGCCACGAGATGGACATCGCACGGCAAATCCAGCTGTCGCTCCTGCCGAGAGTGCCGTTGCAGCTGGACGGGGTTCAGGTGGCGGGCTATTGCCTGCCCGCCGTCCACGTCGGCGGCGATTATTTCGATTATTTCACTCTGGAAGACAGCCTCGACATCGTGATCGCCGACGTGTCCGGCCACTCGGTGGGGGCGGCGATGCTCATGGCGGAAACCCGCAGCACCTTGAAGATGGAGACCCACTGGCTTGTAAGAGAGAAAGCCGCCGGCTTCGCGAATGGTGCTGCGGAGACCTTGTCGATCCTGAACGATCTTCTGTTCGAGGATCTCGATCGGGCGGATTCGTTCATCTCCATGTTCTATGTCAAATACGATGCGGCGCGTCGTGAGCTGACCTATGCCAACGCCGGACACAATCGCCCGCTGCTGTGGCGCCGGCGAGGCGTCTGCGTGGAGCTGGACGCCGAGGGACTCATCTTGGGCGTCAAGAAGCGCGTGACTTTCGAAGAGAAAAAAATCGCTCTGGAAGAGGGCGATGTCTTGCTGCTGTATACCGATGGCGTAGTCGATGCGCGGAATAGAGCGGGCGAATTTTTCGGCACTCGTCGTCTCCTCGATCTGTTCGTCGCCCACGCGCAAACCACGCCCGAAGGCCTCATCAAAGTGGTCGTTCACGAATTGGAGGATTTTTGCCAAGCTTCGTCCTTCGATGACGATATTTCGCTGGTGGCGCTAAAAGTCATGTAATTTCAAATCGCTTTCAATGAAGGTATTCATTTTTGTGGGGGTAGGCCGCAAGGCCGTGACCCGACGAGCGGCCTCGGTTCGGTGGGTTACGCGGAGCCTGTCCCGAGCGGAGCCGAGGGGCTAACCCACCCTATGTCCACTCGAATGCCGATTGGAATAACCTCGACCGGGCCGGCGATGCCTACGAACGGCATACGCGTGCATCATCTACTCGGTCTTCGGGCGTTTTGCTCCTCTGTACCCGCCTTGCGGTCGAACGTCCGCTCGTAGGCTTTCAGCAGGGTTTCGCTGAATATGCGAAAAGCTTCTACTTTGTCGCTCGTTTGGTTGTTGCCCAGAGATTTCTGCTCCGCTTCTTTGCCGAAGCTGTCGGTATACGCGTCCTGCATCGTCCGGCTCAGCAGATAAAATGCCATCCATCGTTCTTCCCGTTCTGCCGGAACCCTTTTCTTTTCGGCCGCCGCTTTCTCTTCCGCTTTCTTTGCCGCTCTCTTGGCCGTCCAGCCAAAAATCCGGTCAAGGCTTTTCTCCGCCACGACGCCGAGCAGGAGGAAGGCGGCAAAGGCGATGCCGATCCACTGCCAGTCATCCGGCCCAAGCGCTGCCACCTCGAAGAGCTCGCTCGCCGGTGTGTAAAGGACCGCCGCCTGGAGAGCCAGGCTCAATACGACGGCGGCGACCAGCCACCGGTTCGAGAATATCGGCAGGGCGTAACGCGCCCGAATGACCTGGATTCGGACCAGCTCGGCGACGACGATGAAGGTGAAGAGCTGGGTCTGCGCCCGAGCCAGCTCGCCGGTATTCCCGAGTCCGTGGAAAAACAGCGGCAATCCGGTGGCGGCCATGATCAGCCCGATGCCGAGGATCGAAGCGATGATGCGCCGATCGAGCACCGGCTCGCCGGCTCCGCGCGGCGGCTGTTTCATGATGCCCTCCGTCTTGGGATCGGCGCTCAAGGCCAGCGCCGGGAGCCCGTCGGTGATCAAATTGATCCACAGCAGCATCACCGGCGTGAGGATCAAGGCCTCGCGCTGCCCTTCGAAGAGCCGGGGAAACAGCGTAGTGCCCGCCAATACGCCCAGAAATACGATCAGGATCTCGCCGGCGTTCGCCGACAGCAGAAAATTGACGAACTTGCGGATGTTGTCGAAGATGCCCCGGCCTTCGGCGATGGCATCGTGCAGGGTCACGAAATTGTCGTCCTGCAGCACCATGTCCGAAGCTTCCTTGGCCACGTCGGTGCCGCGCCGCCCCATGGCGACCCCCACGTGGGCGTTGCGGAGGGCCGGGGCGTCGTTCACCCCGTCGCCGGTCATGGCCACCCGATGGCCGCTCTCTTGGAGCGCCTTCAAGAGCGCGACCTTGTGATGGGGCGACACGCGGGCAAAGACTTCGGCTTTCTCCGCGACTTTTCGGAGCTCTTGTTCGGAGAGACGGTCGAGTTCGGTTCCGGTCAGGGCGCCTTCCGGGCTGAAGCCGATTTGCGCCCCGATGGCCTTGGCCGTCGCCAGGTTGTCGCCGGTGACCATGACGACCCGGATGCCCGCGTTCCGGCAGTCCTGGACGGCCTCCTTCACCTCGGCGCGGGGAGGGTCGATCATGCCCTGCAGCCCCAAAAAGACCATCTCGCTTTCGATCTCGTCCTCGTTTCCGCCCGTATCGCGCACTTCCTTTTGGGCAAAGGCCAGGACGCGGAAGGCGCTGTCGGCGAACTCTTGATTTTTTTCGACGATGGCCTGCCGTGCCTGCTCGTCGAGGGGCTTGGCTTCCCCGTCCTCCCATACCGAGCTGCATCGCTCCAGCACCACCTCGGGCGCGCCCTTCATATACGCCATCGGCGGTTCTTCCTTGGCGATCACCGTCATCCGCTTGCGCTCGGACGAGAAAGGAATTTCGCGGAGGCGTTCCGCCTTGGCTTCGATGCCGGCCTTGGCCGCCGAGACCAGAAGGGCGACTTCGGTGGGATCGCCGGAATAATCCTTGGACTCTCCGGATTTTTCCGCATCGTTGACGATGGCCCCGCATTTGAGGAGCGGTTCCAGCGTCTCGGCGGGCGCGGATTCGCCGTCCTGACGGAACTCGCCTTCCGGCTGGGTGCCTTCGCCCGTGACCTCGTAGGTCCGGCCGGCGAAATAAAGCCTTTTGACGGTCATCTGATTTTCGGTGAGCGTGCCCGTCTTGTCGGTCACGATCACGTCCACGGAGCCGAGGCTCTCCACGACCGACAACCTTCTAACCAGGGCGTTCTGCTTGATCATCCTCTGCGAGCCCAGTGCGAGGGCGAGGGTCACCACGGCCGGCAGGCCCTCCGGCACGGCGGCCACGGCCAGGGTGACGGCCACCAGGATGATGGTGACGATCCCGGTCTCGGTAAAAAAATACTGGACCGCCGCCACCACCAGGATCAGCCCGAGGATGCCGTAGCCGATCTCTTTGCCCAGGCGATCGACTTCTTCCTGGAACGGCGTTTTGTGCTGCTCGGCGCTCTCGATCTCCGAGGCGATGGCGCCCACTTCCGTGTCCATGCCCGTGGCCACCACCACCGCCTTGCCGCGTCCTCGCACCGCATCGGTATTCATGAACAGCATGTTGCTGCGCTGGGCCAAAGGCGCGTCCTCATCCACGGGTTCCACGTCTTTGGGGACCGTCGCGCTCTCCCCGGTCAGCGAGGCTTCCATCGTCTCCAGACTGTGGGATTCGAGCAAACGGGCATCCGCCGGAATCCGGTTCCCCTGATCGATCACGATCACATCGCCCGGCACCAGCTCGGTCGCCGGCACCGTGACCTTTGTTCCGTCCCTGAGCACCCGCGCCTGGGGCGTGGAAAGCTCCCGGAGCGATTGCATCGCCTTTTCGGCCCGATAATCCTGAACGAAACCGAACAGCCCGTTGGCCAGCACGATGACCAGAATGAGAATGGCCTCGGTGTATTCCGGTTCCGCTCCCGGCAAGAAGCCTACGCCGACCGAGAGGATCGCCGCCGCGAGCAGAAGGTAGATGAGAAAATCGTTGAACTGGGCCAGCAAGATCCTGAGCGGAGAGATCTCCCGTCCTTTCCGGATCTCGTTGGGACCGTGTTCCTCGAGGCGCCGCCGGGCCTCGTCGGCGGAAAGGCCTTCGGCTTCGCTTTTCAGGTCCTGAAGGATTTGGTCTATGGGTTGATTGTGCCAGCTCATGTTTGAGGTCCTTCTCTCATCTTCGACCGCCGGAAAAATGCCGGGTGCGTAACAATCCGCTTAATTCCGTTCGGCATTCGAGTGGACATAGGGTGGGTTAGCCCCTCGGCTCCGCTCGGGACAGGCTCCGCGTAACCCACCGAACCGAGGCCGCTCGTCGGGTCACGGCCTCGCGGCCTACCCCCCCACAAAAATGAATGCCTGATTGAAAGCGATTTGGAATAAGTCCATTCGAGTATGGACTTACGCATGCCCGCTCAATTGCACCCCTTGCCGACTGAGAACTTACGCCATAGCGCCGGGTCTCCTTTAGTAAGCCCATTGCGGAAAGGAGTGGCCATGCGGCGCAGGATCGAGGACACCGTCACCGTGATTACCGGCGCTTCGAGCGGCATCGGCCGGGCTACGGCCTTGGCGTTCGCGAAAGAAGGAGGAACCGTGGTGGTGGCGGCCCGCCGCAAGGCGGCCCTTGAGGAATTGGCGCAGGAGTGCGAAGTAGCCGGCGGACACGCCTTGGCCGTACCGGTCGATGTGACCGATGGGCAGGCGGTCGAAGCGCTGGCGCGCCGGACGATCGAAACCTTCGGGCGAGTGGATGCCTGGATCAACAACGCGGCGGTGACCCTGTTCGGCCGTTTCGAGGAGATTCCCGCCCCGGATTTCCGCCGGGTGATCGACACCAATCTTTTAGGCTACGTCCACGGGGCACGGGCCATCCTGCCGCGGTTTCGGGAGCAGGGGAGGGGCGTGCTCGTCAATGTCTCCTCGGGCGTCGGCAAAATACCCCAGCCTTTCGCCGCCGCTTATGTCATCAGCAAGTACGGCATCGTCGCGCTCTCCGATTGCCTTCGGCAGGAACTCTGGGACGCGCCGGACGTTCATGTGGTCACGGTGCTTCCGCCGGCAACCGATACGCCCTTGTTTCAGCAGGGCGGCAATTACATGGGGCGTGCGGCCAAACCCATGGGGCCGATCTACGATCCGGAAAAAGTGGCCGAAGCCATCATGTCGGCGGTCCTGGCGCCGCGCCGCGAAGTGATCGTGGGCGCCAACATCCGGGCGGCGATCGTCGCCCAGCAACTCATGCCCGGGCTCTTCGACCGGTGGGCGGCTCGGGTGGTCGAAAAGCAGCATTTTCAAGAGCGCAGCCTACCGCCGACCTCGGGCAATCTCTTTGAACCCATGCCCGAATACGCCAGCGTGCGCGGCGGCTGGAAAAAGCCCCGGCAGCGGCCGCCCGTTCCGTGGATGGCGCTGGCCGGGACGCTGGGCCTCGGTGTGGGTTTCGGACTCGCCGCACTCAGAAGACGGTCGTGATCGAGCCGCGGGAATTCCGAACCCTCTGGACCGAGGTCAACGGCTTGCCCGTTTACGCCTTGGTCTCGGTCCATTCGCCGGTGGAAGCCAAGGCGGTGGTATTAGTCCACGGCCTGGGGCTGTCGGGCACGTATTTGATGCCCACGGCCAAGGCGCTCGCCCGCGACTACCGGGTCTTCGTGCCCGACCTGCCGGGCTTCGGCCGCAGCGGCAAACCGGATCATGTGGCGGACGTGCCGGAATTGGCGGACGATCTCGCCGCCTGGATGGCGGTCATCGGCCTAGAGAAGGCGGCCTTGCTCGGCAATTCCTTCGGCTGTCAGATCATCGTCGAGTGCGCCGTGCGACATCCGGAGCGGGTGGAGCGCGCAATCCTGCAGGGACCGACCACGCCGCGCGAGGAGCGGACCTGGTTCTGGCAGTTCGTGCGCTGGCGCCAGAATCCGAATCCTGACATGGGGCCGATCGCGCGCCGGGACTACCGGGGCGCTGGCTTAGGCCGCGTGCTGAAGACCTTTCAGTATTCCCTGGAGCACCCGATGGAAGACCGGCTGGAGCGGATCCAGGTGCCGGTGCTGGTGGTGCGCGGCGGCCGCGATCCGATCTGCCGCCACGGCTGGGCCGAAGAGGTGGCCCAGCGATTGCCCCAGGGGCGGCTCGTGGTGATCCCCGGCGTCCACCATACGCTGGTGTTTACCCATGCCTTGGAGCTCGCCCGGGTGTGTCGTCCGTTTCTGGACGGCGAAGAGCTTCCGCCATCGGCTCTGCGGACGACCCGTCCGCCCCAGCCTACCGCCGATGCGCCCGAAAAGCCGCCCTTGGCGCAATTCGATTCGGCTTCGGCCATGGTCCGCGCCCTCGGAGCGTACCTGAATGGCCATGACTTTCCCCTCTTGGGGTCCTATCCGCCGTGGACGGAGCCCGGCTGGAAAGCCGTCGGCGCTGTGGTGAATGCCTTGCCCGATCCAGCGAAAAAGCAGGTGTACATCTGGAGCGGCCGAAGCGAAGCCATCGAGCCGGAACGTTTGGGCGCCGTCCGGGCCGAGAGCCTGGCGGAGTGGAGCGTCGGGCGGTATCCGCAGAAGCCTTACCCGGCCGTCATGATCGGCTCGTCGAACGGCGCGCTGTTTCATTTGTGCGCCATTCTGGGTATTCCCTGGCTGCCGCAGACCTTCCTGATTCTGGTGCAGCGGAGCGGCATCGACCCGGCTCAACCGAAAGCCGAACTGGAATGGGGTAAAGGGCCGGGTGCCCGGCTGCTTGCGGCCAATCCCGACCTCGTCCTGCACCATATGCACGATCCGAATCAGGATTATCTGATGATCCAGCGCATGAGCTACTTTCGGGTGAAATTCCGGCGCTTGGTGCAGACCTACCGGCGTTTTCTGGTCGAGACCATGGAGCCCGGCGCCACGATTTTTTCGGTGGAATGCAAGCTCGGCTGGCCGACCGTAGAAGTCGGGGAGCGTCATATCTTTCAGACCGGCGCCCTGGGCGGCATCCCGCCCGAGGAGTACCAGCAGGGCAGCGCCCGCCTTGCCGAATTTCTCGAACGCCAGGGCTCCGATCCCGAGCAGTGGGACCCTCCCGCGCCCGACGGCGAGCGCCCCGAAGCGGAATGGGGCTTCGAGCCGGCGCTGCGGCAGGACATCGAGCGTGTGGCCCGCGACCACGGTTACCGCGTCGTCCGCATCGTGTTCGATCATCCGGAAGACCCGAGCCCGTTGGTTGCCGATTTTTACCGCGCGTGGTATCGGCGCCGGAAGCTTCCGGCCAATCGTCTCCTCATGGCGAATTTCATCCTCATGGAGCCTTATTGGACCGTTCGGACCGGTTCGGTCCCGTTCTGGGCCGTGTTCAATGTCGAGCGCTCGGCCGAGACCCTTAAGCGCTATCTGGAGTCGAACGACGCTTACGATGAGATCTATCTGATGCTGTTTTCCCACGGCGTGAATTCGGTGGGGGTGGCATCGATCGACCGTTGGCGGTCGCTTCTGAAGCGAGCCAAGCATCGAGGCGCATTCATCGGAGTCGACGAAGAGTCGTATCCAAGAGATTTCGCCACCTTCGCCCGCTATCACTCGAGTCTTCAGTACGTCATTCCAGCCCGCTATCCCATTCCCGGTCCCTTGAGCCTCGCCGAGTTCGAGGCCTTTCTCGATCGGGCGGGGGATCGGTACGCCGTACGTTGGCTGACCGACCGGATTTCGCAATTTCACTAAAGGAGTAAAAGCCATGCTGTTTCGAACGGCTATCGATATCGAGAGCGCCCTTAGGGGGATTCTCGAAATCAAGGGCAACGAGGTCGACGTGGTCGATGCCGACAAGCTCCGGGAAAGGTGCATCGACCGGCTGGTCTACAACGCCGTCTTTCATGAATCCGAAGAGTTCAGATATTTCCTGCAATGGCTGATTCGGGAAGCCGCCGCCAAGCAGGTCATTTATCCGACGTCCATCCAGGGACTGCACGAGGCGGCGATCCTCGGCGTGGCTCCGCCTTTCACGGCCCCGGCGCTGAGTCTTCACGCCCTGAGCTATGACGTGGCGAGGGCCTGTTTTCGCGCGGCTCGGGACACCGGCGCGGGCGCCTTCAGTTTCGGCTACACCGATGAAGTCGCCGGCTACGGCTTCCAGCTGCCCGCCGAATATGCCACGTGTATTCTGGCAGCGGCCATTCGGGAGGGATATCAGCGCGCCGTGTTCCTCCAAAGCGATCACATTCGCATCGGTCGCGCCAGCTATCTGGTCAGCCGGGACGATGAGATCGATAGGCTGAAGGATCGGCTCGAAGAGGCTGTTACGGCCGGATTCTTCAACATCGATCTCGACACCTCGAGCCTGGCGGATTTCTCCCGCCCTGGCCTCCCGGAACAGCAGCAGCAAAGCAGCCGGGAATGCGCCGAGCTGGTCGCGTTTATCCGCGAGATCGAACCCGAAGAGCTTTCCATCGATATCGGTGCGGAGATCAAGGCGATGGGCGATGGAAATTTGACCGCGGATCAGTTTCGCACCTTTATGGAGGGCTTTTACGGCCAGCTCAATATTCCGGGCGGCAAGAAGGATCTTTCCAAGATCGTCGTCCTGGTAGGCGACACTGAGGCCGATCTCGAGCTCGTCCGGGAGATCGGCGAGATCGCCCGCCGGGAATATGGCTTTAGTCTCGCGGTGCGCAGCGGGATAACGCCTATTCCGGAAACGCTGTTCCCGCAGTTTCCGGGGAATAACATCGGCGAACTCCACCTTTCGGCGCCGTTCGAGGACCTGATCTTCGACCACGAGGCGTTTTCCCCGGAGTTGAAAAAGGACATCTATCACTGGATCGATAACGAATGGCCCGGAGAGCGGCAAACCGGCATAGGCGACGAAGCGTTTTACCGCGCGACCCGCAAGCGGGCGCTGTTGCCGTTCAAGCAAGCCCTCTGGGATTTGTCGCAGGCGCAGCGCGACCGGATCATGGCCGATGTTCAAGTCAAACTGGTCTCTTATTTCGACGCGCTCAAGGCAAGCAATACCACGGGGCTGGTCCGCGACACCGTCGACATCGAAAAAGTGGGGTTGCCGGCACCGGCTTCCGGCTATAGCCATACGGCGGAGACCACGTTCAAGGCTCTGCTGGAGCGGATGGGCGGCACTCGGCCGATCACGGTAGGACCTCGATAGCGCGGGAGCGGGTTGGCAGAGGGGCATGGACACTGCCGTTTTCTGTCGAGCAATGTATTCGAACTGGCCGCCAATCACAGCCCGTTCTACTCGAAAACGACTTGCCGGTAGGGTGGGTTAGGCGCGCATCGCACGGAGCCGGCAAAGTTCCTTTGGCGTTTCCGCGCGCCGTAACCCACCAGACAGGTCTGCGGTCACGGCATGTTTCGCGAGAGTGCGCGCCTAACCCACCCTACGCCAGATGTGCCGCAGCAAGACCCGAGCGATCTCGCCGGAACCGAGCCAATTAAACCTCGGTCCTACTTTCTTTGCGGACTGGTTTTATCACCGTTCGGTCGGATAACAAACCGGTCGCGAATCCGAGAGAAGCCTTCCAGTGAATGGAACAGGCGGAGACGAACGAAATATACATGGCAAGGAATACAGGAGGTTCATCATGAACGCGATTCAGGAAATGCTCAGAGCGCATCCGCACCCGGCCGTAATGGGGCGTGGCGTGGACATGGGATTATTGTCTCAGACAGCCAGCGAACTGTTCGATTGCGCGCAAGCGTGTACCGCGTGCGCTGACGCCTGCGTCGGCGAAGATCAGGTGCAGAATTTCAAGCGATGTATTCGGATGTGCCTGGATTGCGCGGACATCTGCGTGGCAACGGGCCGGCTCGTTTCGCGCGAGACCGAATCGGATATGACGATGATGCGCAGCCAGCTGCAAGCCTGCATGGTGGCCTGCGGAACGTGTGCCGAGGAATGCGAGCGGCATGCCTCTCGTCATGAACATTGCCGTATTTGCGGTGAGTCGTGTCGCCGTTGCGAGCAAGCCTGCAACCAGCTGGCGGGCGCGATCACGATGTAACCGGCATGGGTTCCGTTAAGGAAGCTCTGATTAAGTCCTTCGACAGGCTCAGGACGAACGGTAACGTATGGATTCCGTTCGCGGTGAGTTTGTCGAACCACGAGCGGAATCCACTTGTTCAGAGATTCCTTAAGAAACGAGCGGTTCGGCGCCGGGAATAGGCCGGATTGTTCGTGAGAAATCTGTGTAGGGGGTGCGCTCCGCTCTTGGGAGGCCGGAGCGCACTTCCCACTGAGCTCTTCCGGTATGAAAATGAATACGCATAGCCCAGAATCGGAATCCGCTACCAACTAACCCCGCCCACCGCTTGGCGGCTGGAACGGTCCTACGGAGCGCCGCCATGAGACATCATACCCATTCCGAGCCGCAAGCCGCTCCCGCTCGCCACGTTCCGGCCGATCGCCGTGAAGCCCATCATGCGGAACATCACGATCATACGGCGATGGTGGAGGACTTCCGCCGCCGCTTTTGGTTTTCGCTGGTTCTGACCGTCCCCATCCTGGCCCTCTCGCCCATGATCCAGGAGTGGCTGGGCCTCGAAGAGCGGCTGGCGTTTCCGGGATCGGCGTATGCCCTCTTCGGCCTCTCGACGGCCGTCTATCTCTATGGCGGCTGGCCCTTCATCCAGGGGTTGCTCAACGAACTGAAGCAGCGTCAGCCGGGCATGATGACGCTGATCTCCCTGGCCATCAGCGTGGCCTATTTCTATTCGAGCGCCGTGGTGTTCGGCCTCTCGGGCCAGGTGTTCTTCTGGGAGCTGGCGACCCTGATCGACGTCATGCTGCTCGGCCACTGGATCGAGATGAAGTCGGTGATGGGCGCCTCGGGCGCCCTGGATGCCCTGGTGCGGCTCATGCCCACCGAAGCGCACCGGCTGCGGGAAAACGGCGGAGTCGAGGAAGTCCCGGTCACCGAACTTCACCCCGGCGACCGGGTGCTGGTCAAGCCGGGCGAAAAAATCCCGACCGACGGCCTCATCGTCGAGGGTCGGTCGAGTTTGAACGAATCTATGCTGACCGGCGAATCCAAACCTATCTCCCGCCGCGAAGGGGACGAGGCTATCGGCGGCGCGGTCAACGGCGAAGGGGCGCTGGTGCTGGAAATCCGGAAAACCGGGGCGGAAACCTATCTGGCGCAGGTCGTCGAAATGGTGCGGCAGGCGCAAGCCTCCCGTTCGCGGGCGCAAGATCTGGCGAACCGCGCCGCCCAATGGCTGACCTATATCGCCCTCTCGGTCGGAACGCTGACCCTGGTCGTCTGGCTTCTGTTAGGGGAACCCTTCGAATTCGCGCTGGAGCGCAGCGTGACCGTGATGGTCATCACCTGTCCGCATGCTCTGGGGCTCGCCGTGCCGCTGGTGGTGGCGGTGAGCACCTCGCTGGCCGCGCTGAGCGGTCTTCTCGTCCGGAATCGGGCCGCCTTCGAACGCGCCCGGAACTTGCAAGCCATCGTGTTCGACAAGACCGGCACCCTCACCGAAGGCCGCTTCGGGGTGTCCGACGTGGTGCCGCTGGCGGACATCGACGAGGCCGAGCTGCTGCGGCTGGCTGCCTCGCTGGAGCAACCGTCCGAGCACCCGATCGCGCTAGGCATCGTCCGGGCGGCCGAAGAGCGTGGTCTCCGGCTGGCCAAGGCGGAGGAATTCCGGAATCTGACCGGCCGGGGCGCAGAAGCGCGGATCGAAGGTCGGATGATTCGGGTCGTAAGTCCGGGGTTTGTCGAGGAGCAGGGCTTCGATTTTCGTGACGAGCGGTCGAACGAGCTGGCGGGGCAGGGCAAGACGGTCGTCTACGTGCTGGACGGCGACCGGGTTCTCGGCGCCATCGCGTTGGCCGACATCGTCCGTCCGGAATCTTTCGAGGCGATCGCGCGGCTCAAGGCGATGAATATCCGCTGCCTGATGCTCACCGGAGATAGCCGGGCGGTCGCGGCGCACGTGGCGGGGCAACTCGGGCTCGACGATTTCTTCGCCGAAGTCCTGCCCCACGAGAAGGCCGCGAAAATCCGCGAGGTGAAGTCGCAGGGCCTGATTGTCGCCATGGTGGGCGACGGGGTCAACGACGCGCCGGCCCTGGTCGAGGCCGATCTCGGCATCGCCATCGGCGCGGGTACCGACGTGGCCATCGAATCCGCCGATATCGTTCTGGTGCACAGCAATCCGCTCGACGTGGCGGCTACGCTCGGGCTGTCCCGCGCCACCTACGGCAAGATGGTCCAGAACCTCCTGTGGGCCACCGGCTACAACGCCGTGGCCATTCCCCTGGCGGCCGGCATCGCCGCGCCGTTCGGATGGGTGCTGTCGCCGGCGGTCGGGGCGGCACTCATGTCCTTGAGCACCGTGATCGTCGCCATCAACGCCAAGCTGCTGGAGCGCTACCGCGGCAAGCTGGCCGGCCCGGCACAGGCGGATTGATCCGAGCGGTGATACGGTGGTTCCGTGACGGGGCGAGAGCGAAGGGCGAACGGGAGTTTCGTAGGCCGGAATAAACGAAGCGTTTCATGCAGCACTTCCCTGTGCTGCACCCCATGGGCGCTTCGCGTGCCAATCGGCTCTCCTGCCGATTGGTCCGGCATTTTCGCTGTTCGCCGGGAAGGGCTTGCGCTTTATCCCGGCCTGCAAAACTGGAGGATGAGCGCATGAAAACTCGCGCTAAGAACGAGTATCTCCCGTTTATCTTTTGAGTGAACTGCGGTCTAACCCCGCATGAAGGCATGAATAGCCCGAAATGACGCCTGCCGATGCCACACGTGAACTAGGAGATCGATATGAAACATTCCCAAGTCCTCAGCATCGTCCTGTGCTTTGCCCTAGGCGCCGCCAACGTGCTGAACGCGGCCGAATCCAGGGCGGCAGCCGGCGGTAAGATATACGTCACCGCCTGGTTCGGGGGTGAAGTTGCGGTCCTTGATTTGAACACCGGCAAGACGATCCGGACGGTCAAGGTCGGTGTCCATGATCACAATATTTTTCTGAGTCCCGATCAAAAATCGGCCTGGGTCACCAATAACAACGACGGTACGGTTTCCGTCATCGACACGGCTACGGATCAAGTGAGCCGCACATTCCGGGTCGGAAACGGTCCTCGCCATTCCTTCATCAGTCCCGACGGGAAGGAGGCTTACGTCACGACCGAGTTCGATGACGCCGTTGCGGTGATCGATCCCGGAACCTATGCGCCGCTGGCCACCGTCAAAGTCGGCCGCATGCCGCACTTTGCGCTCGTAGCGGGCGGCAAGGTGTTCGTCAGCAATTTCGGCAGCGCCGACGTGTCGGTCATCGATCGGGCCAACCGAAATGTAATCGGCACTATACCGGTCGGGCTCGGGCCTTTGGGGGCCGGTTTTGCCAAGGACACTCAGCGCGTTTATATCGCCTGTCATGCCGCCAACCAGGTAACTGTCATCGACGGCAACAGTCTCCAGGTCATTACGAACATCCCCACGGATGCGGGGCCGGTGCAGGTGACGGTAACGCCCGATCAGAAATATGCCTACGTGGCCAATGACGGCGCCGGCACCGTGCAGAAGATCGATCTGGCCAGCAACGCGATCGTCAAAACCGTCCCGATTGCGCCCAATGCCGGCACCCACGGCATCGGCTTCGCGGCCGACGGAAAACTGCTGCTCGTGACCAATACCGGAAATAACACGATCTCCGTGATCGACACTGCGAAGGATCTGATCGTTAAGACCCTCAAAGTCGGCACGGCACCGGAAGGCATTGCGTTCAAGCGCCCTTGAGCGGAAATCGGGAAGGTCCGAGCCAGCCTGAGTTCTGGGCGGAACGTTGTGGAATTCGGGACTTACACGTTCGGCTAGGCCACTCACTTCAGCCTTAGGAAGAAGGGAGTTCCTCAACTATGCAGCGTCATCTCAAATTTCGCTGGATTGCCGTCCTCGGTTTGATGCTTGCCGGGACGAGCATCCCTACGGTTCTCTGGGCTGAGCCGCCCCTGCGGGCAGTGTTCATCGCCCGCCACGGTGAAAAGGCCACGGCACCGCAGGAAAATCCTCCACTCAGCCCGGCGGGTCAGGCCCGCGCGCAGGCACTCCTCGAGACGCTGCGCGATGTCGGACTGACCGCCGTCATTACCACGCAGCAGCAGCGGACGCGCGAGACCGGAGCACCGCTCCTAACCGGGCTGCACCTCCAGCCCATGATCGTTCCAACATCGCCAGATCCGTACGAGCATGCCCGAGCGGTGGCTACGACCGTGCGCCAAGCCGGCGGCACGGTTTTGATCATCGACCATCAGCTGACGATTCCTCTTATTGTCGCGGCGCTCGGTGGACCCTCCGTGGCGACCATGTGCGATATCGAGTTTTCAAACCTTTACATTCTCGTGCCTGCCGGCTCGACCCGCATAGCGCTGTTGCGGACCCACTATGGCACGCCGGACCCGCCCCGCGCCGAGGGATGCCGCATCACGCCGGTCTCACCGCCCTAAGCCGACATCCGAGGAAGAGCGTTCCTGATTCACAGTCGCCGGCCTGGCTCCGTTAAGACGGAAAACATAGAGGGCGGCCCCTCTCGGCGCGCCGTATAACGCCGGGGCAAAGCCTTTGAGCCAGCCGCCCCAGCCTGAGGGAACGGCGATGTACTGCCGGCCGTCGACACTGTAGGTGATGGGGCTGCCGTGTATGCCGCTGCCGGTCTGGAATTGCCACAAGGGCGTGCCGGTGCGGGCGTTCCACGCCTCGAACTCGCCGGTTGCCTGGCCGACAAACACCAAGTCTCCCGCGGTAGCGAGCAGCGAAGCGAGCACGGGATGGTCGGTCCGCCGCGACCATCGCTCTTCCCCCGTGGCCGGATCGAAGGCTTTGACCGAGCCCGATTGCGGCCGGCCGCGGTTGTCCACTTCGCCGCCCATATACTGCAAGCTTTCCCGAAATTCGGTGGAGGCGGACTTGAAGAGACCGCAGAGTTCCACGACCGGCGTGTACAGCAGGCGGGTCTTGGGGCTGTAAGTCGCATGCGGCCATTCCTTCGCGCCGGCAGGACCCGGACAGATTTCCGTGCCCGAGGCCGTGGGCGTCCGCTGGACCTGGATTTTCCCCGTGTGGCGATCGATGGCGCCCCAGGTGGTGCGGGCGAACGGGGTCGCGGAAACGAAGCGGCCGGTCGCCCGATCGAGAACGAAGAAATAACCGTTCTTGTCGAAGTGGGCCAGATACTTGCCGCCGTCGCGATCGAACAGAATGTTCTCGTTGACGCCGTCGTAATCCCAGACATCGTGCGGAGTCCACTGATAATGCCACTTCAGCGCGCCATCCTCGGGAGTAAGAGCGAGCACCGAATTGGTGTACCAGTTGTCGCCCGAGCGGACGCTGCCGTCGAAGACCGGTCCGGGATTTCCGGTACCCCAGAACACCAGGTCCAGGTTGGGATCATATGTGCCGGTGATCCAAGTCGGTCCCCCGCCTCTGGCCCAACTGTCTCCGGCCCAGGTTTCGGAGCCCGGCTCGCCGGGTTTCGGCACGGTGTAGCGCCGCCAGAGATGCCGTCCCGTAGTGACATCGAAGGCGTCGAGATGTCCGCGCACACCGTATTCGCCCCCCGAACTGCCGACCAGCACCCTATCCTTGACGATGAGTGGCGCGAGCGTCGCGCTTTCTCCGGATCGGACATCGGCGAAGAGCTTGTCCCAGATCGGCTTACCGGTGGCGGCATCGAGGGCGATGAGATGTCCGTTCGGGGTGACGAAGAAGACCTTGCCCTCGGCCACCGCCACCCCGCGGTTCACGTTGCCGCAGCAGAGCGGCACGTCCAGCGGAATGGCGTGCTGGTATTGCCAGAGCAGCCCGCCGTTCGCCGCATCCAGTGCCCACACATAACCGTCGGGCCCGGTCATGAACATCACGCCATCGACCACAAGCGGCGTGGCCTCGAAGGCATAGGTGGCTGGCGCCGCGGTGAGGCCGATGAGCGGGTGCTGGAAGACCCAGGCGACGGTGAGATCCTTGACGTTGCCGGTGTTGATCTGGTCTAGCCGGCTGTAACGCTGACCGTCGTAGGCGCCATAGTAGGTGAGCCAATTGTGCGGTTCGGCACGGGCCTTGACGAGCCGTTCAGAGGTCACGCTCCGCACTACGGGCGGCGCACTGCCCTTGAGGCGTGCATTCATCTCGGTAAGGGCATGGCCGCGCTCGGTTAAAGGGTTCTTCGGCGGTTGCGTGCAGCCGGCGAGGAGCAGCGCGGAGAGAATCGCGAAGGCGAGTAAAAGCGAGCGAGCAACGTCCATGATCGGCCCTCCTCAATCGTCCTGCGGTTGGGGTTGTGGCGGCCGGTCGAGCCGCGCTTCCTTGGGCGTGTCGCCATAGACCCAAATGAAGCCGAGCATGCCCCGTCCCGCATGGTTGGCGACCGGACAGCCGAACCAGTAGAGTCCCGGCTGGTCGAGTGCGATCTTGACTGTTCCCCGGCGCTGCATCGGAAGATACAGAACCTGTCTGCCACCGTTGCTGGGCAGGAAGGCTATATGGACCGCCTGGTCCTGATTGTCGAACTCGAGTTCCAGTTCGCCGGCATGCGGCATCACGATGAACGCCGGCTCCCAAATGTATTGATCCTTCGGCACACGCACCTGGGCGCGCAGGAGCCCGTCCGCACCCGCTCTGGCCCGGGAGAGGCCGCCGAGCGCGTAAATCTTCGCGACCAGATGATCGTTGGGATGGTCGACCTTGGGCAACTCGTTGACGAGCGCGGCGACCCGCGGATTGAGTTCTTCGAGGACACTGGGCCGCAGCAGCCCGACATAATTGCAGCCGGCGAGGGCAAGCCCGAGCACGGCCACGGCGCTAGATCGAACAATCTGTGGCATGATCACGTCCCTTCTTCCCTATAGGGCAAGTGTCTATAGCGATAAAGGCACGGCCGGAAAAAAGATTGAGCAACGATTTTTTCTCGAGTGTCCCGTCCTTTGAGAAGCACTTCTTTGAGCCGTGCCGCCACGCGCACATGACTGGCAGATACATATTGTCTACCGCAGCGGTAGCCATGTATCTGCCGATCCTCAACTGCAGCATGCAATCAGAGGTAAATGCGATCGCAAATACTGCTTTGGCTGTTGATATTTCGAATTTTCCGAATCGGCTTAAGTTCCCTCTTATGCAATTTTCGGCGGGTTTCTGCCGTAACTCGTGAACTGAGCACCCGTTTTGACAGACGGTCTGCCGTATCCGACGGTCGGTAATCCTTTACCCAAGCAGACGTGCGCGGCTTTTCTCGCCGCCGAGTGATTTTAACCGTCGATGCGAAACGGTCACTCGTTGCCTTTCGGCAGAATCTGATACGTGGTGAACATGCCGGCGTCGATGTGATCCGCCACATGGCAGTGGAAGAGCCATTCTCCGGGGTTGTCGGCGTTCATGTCGGCGGTCACCATGCCGGCCGGGAGCAATTGCACGACATCTGTCCGTTGCGCGGCCGAATGGCGGCCGATCGTGACGGTCTTGCCATGCCAGTGAGGCGTGTGGAGGTCCACCTCATTGCCCATCCCGAGCAAGTGCCAGCGCACCTTTTGGCCCTCGCGCATCACCAAGCCTTTCAGATTGCCGAAGATGTACCCGTTGATGCTGTGCATCAGGCCGGGTTCCTCCCCGCCGAGCTTGTCGAAGATGAAGTAAGCGGTCACGAATTCCTGATCGACATCCTTCGGGGTTCCATCGCGGCGGGCCTCGCCCTTGCGGGTGACGATGATCGGCCCCAAGAGCGCGGTGTTGGTATCCCTGGGTTCACCGATATGGGAGTGATACCACCAAACCTTGGAACTGAGCTCGCCCGGCGCCGGTCCGCTGTCCTGATCTGCGATCCAGGTATAGTCAAAGCACTGACCCGGCAGGACTTCGGCCCCGCTGCCGGGACCGGCGCCGGCATTCGCGCCGAAGTAATGGGCACCCTCCTGGTCCTTGGTGTAGCGGAGGCCATGGGGGTGCATGCCGTAGGAGGCGCCACCCTGAGTGCGGTTGCAAAAACGGATCTTGACCGTGTCTCCGACTTCCGCGCGGATGATCGGACCGAGGATGCCCAGCCACTCGGGTTGGGGCACCGGGGTTTTGAAGCCGGCATCTTGATACTGGATGAACCGGGTGACCGGAAAGCTGTGACTGTTGGTCCACGGCTCCGGGATGTCGCAGGGCGCGGCCTCGGGATGGCAGTGGACCAGATTTTTCCCCGAGGGAGCGAAATCCCACATGCTGTCTTCGGCCGCGATGAAGTACTGACGGGTCTGGGCGAAAGCAGGGGTTGCGACCATCATCGCCAACGGCAGTGAAAGGAAGGCGACCGGGTGCAGGCGGGTCGGTTGGGCTTTCATGAATTCGTCTCGCAGGAATATTTCCGGCTTTAATTTATATTTTTTATAGAGTAAAAACAATAATCATTCGCATTAATATTGGTATCAATTATCATCAAAGCGACCAGCACCGAATTGCCCCTGTTGGGTGAGATGCTTAGCTGTTGTACTGTTAGTGTGGGCAGACAAACTCTGCCGCTTCCGAATCGCTTTGCGCCGCCGGCAATGAAGATAGAGTCCGCTGCCGCTCAAACCGAGCAGTATTAACCCGAACAGGGCCATGACTTTAGGGCCGTGCGTTCCCCACACGCGGCCGCTATGGAGCGGATACAAGAGATGGGGCCAATGGGAGAAAGGCGTGACGATCTTGAGGACCCGGCCGTCGAGGTCCAGATAAGCCCAGCCACCATCCCGAAACCGGAGCTGCAAAGGCGTGCTTTCGTCCGCCGGGAAATAGATCCGTTCCAGAGGCGCCGCGGGATAGGCGCTGGCAGCGCTGGACAAGTGATGGGCAATATTCGTCGTCACCGCCGGCTCGCTGCCGGCAAGCCGGGGCGGCGGGGCCAGCCATTGTTTCAAGGGTCCGGCAAAATTGAGGAGACTCCCCATGACGGCCAGCACGGCGAGGAACCCGCCTAACATCAAGCCCAGATCCCGATGCAGGCCCCGGAGCGTGAGAAAATTCCGCCTCTCGGTACGATCGGCTGGACGCCGTTGCCGAAGCAAGAGGCCGACACCCCAGAGGATGGGAACCGAAACCCCGGCGGCGCTGGCGATGATTTGTCCCGGGAGTCCCAAGGGTTTGCCGCGATGCAGGGCGTAAAGAAAATCGAGTCCGTCCTGTTCGGCGGCATCGCGCACGGCTAAGGTTTGGCCCGTTCCGGGATGGATGAATGCCAAACGCCGGTCCGGCCCGGCCAATTTGGCCCGAATGGCACACTTCGGAGCCGTGGGCAAATAGAGCACCTCCAATCGATAGTCCGGATAATCGGCCTGGATGCGCTGAGCCAAGACGGCGGGGGGTAAACCGGCTTCGACCGCTTGGTTCAGGCGGTACGGCGGTTCCGCGTAGCGAAGCTCATCGTAGAAGCCCAGCAGGATGCCGGTTGCGGCGATGATCATCAACGGCAACGCCAAAGCCGCTCCCAAGTAGACATGGGTTTTAAACAGCCATCGAATCATTCCGGCACCTGTCGCAGGATTACGCTCTGAAGCCTTCCAAATGAGCCTTGAGCCCTCGAAAGGCAACGCTGCGATCATCGCCCAGCAGAAAGGCGCGGACGCCGCGCTCGCTCCAGCATCCCCGCTGCCCTGGCAGACGGGGAACCGCGCAGAAAGGAACGCCATGGCTTTGGCAGGATTCGGCTATGCGCTCGATCGCCGCCTGTACCAATGAATGCTGAGGCTGGCCGGGCACGCCGTAAGACTGGGAGAGATCGATGGCGCCTTCGAGCACCAGGTCTATGCCGGGCACGGAGAGGATGTCATCGATCCGCTCTACGCCCTCGCGGTCCTCGATCATGACCGCAACCAGGATCTCGGCGTTGGCGCGCTCGAAATAAGTCGGCAGATCCAAGCGGCCGAATCCGGTCGTTCGGCCGCCGCTGATGCCGCGTGCGCCGAAAGGGTGATAGCGGCCGGCCTTGACGATAGCCTCGGCCTCGCCCGCATTTTTTACATGGGGCACGACGATGCCTTGTGCGCCGCAGTCGAGAGCGCGCAGGATGACGTCCGCCGCAACGCCGGGCACTCGCACCAGCGGCGTGATGCCGGCGCACTCGGCCGCTCGCACCGTGTTTTCCAGCGTTTCCGGATTGGTGGAAACGTGTTCCAGATCGAGGATGACGAAATCGTAACCGGCGTATCCAAGCATCTCCACCAAGAGCGGCGATGGGATGGAGTTCAAAAGACCAAATACCGTCTCGCGTTCTCGCAAGGCGTGCTTGAGCCTATTGGTTTGCAGCATGGCGGTTTTTCTCTAAGGGCAGATAGATGTGGGCCGGATGGGGGTGACGCAGAAAGTCGTGATGAGAGATATGCCAGGCGTAGGCTCCCGCATAGGGAAAGATCAGCACGTCACCGACACGGACGTCCGCCACGAACGCATCGGTGGCGAGCACATCCTTGGGCGTGCACAGCTGTCCCACCACGGTAATTTTGGCGTCCCGGATTTCGGGGCGCGCAACCGGATACGGCCAGCGCTCCACGGGCAGCACGAAAAAGGGATGGCTGTGCCCTTGAGCATAAGGCGTGCGGAAATGATGGGTCCCGCCCCGCCCGACCACGAAATGGCGGCCGAGGCATGGCTTGATATCGATCACGGGCATGACGTAATAGCCGCTGAATCCGCTGATATAGCGGCCCAGCTCGAAGCGGATGCAGTATTGCTCCATCCCGTTTTTTTGAACCAGCTGCCTAAGGCCGGCGCTGAACGCGGGCCAATCGAATTGCCGGTCCGGTTCCCGATAATTGATGCCGATGCCGCCGCCGACGTTGAGGTGCCGGATGTCCAATCGGTGTTCTTCCTGCCACTGCCGCACCTGGCGGAAATAAGACGCGAGCAGGCGCAGATGGGCCTCCGCGTCCAGTTGGTGGGACAACAGGTGAAAATGGAAGCCGCGGAGACGGATCTCGGGATGCCGGTCCAGCCAGGCCAGGCATTCGGGCAGCCGACCGGCCTCTATGCCGAATTGGGTCGCGCGGCCACCCATGGTGAGCGAGGTCGCCGGCATACCGTCCAGAATCAGGTTGAGGCGCAACAGCACCGAAACGGATTGCCCGGCCTCGCGCGCCAGCCAGGCCAGCCGCTCGAGCTCCCAAAGGCTCTCAACGTGCAGCAGCTCCACGTTGTCGCGCAGGGCGGCGGCGAGTTCCGAGTCCAGCTTGCCGGGTCCCCCGAAGATCACCGGGATTTCCCGGAAGTGTTCGCGCACCCAGGCAAGCTCGCCGCCCGAAGCCACTTCGAAGCCGGCGACTCGAGGCGCCAGCGTCTCCAGGATCGGCAAATCCGAATTGGCCTTGACGGCATAGAACAGCTCGCAACACGAGGGTAGCGAGGACACCAAAACAGCGACATGGCGGCGCAGCGCTTCCAAATCGTAGATATACGCGCAGCAGGGCTCGTCGGCTTGATGCGCCAAGTCTTGGACGGCGGCGGCGACCCGGTCGTGGTCGATCTTCATCTACGGCTCTCCGGCTTGGGCCAGGGGATGCGGAAGCGGCACATAGCCGGCGTCGCGATCGGGGCGCTTGAGAAAACGGTTGATGAAGTTGGCCTTGGCCGGTAGCGGCTGGCCCGCCAGAAGGGCGTTGATGCGCCCGGCGGAGCGGAGATCGCCGTAGCGCCACTGATACTCACGGAGGTGATGGCGCAATATCGTCCATAGCCGCCTTTCCAGCCTAGTCCCCATTTCGCCGAGCTGGGCGATGGCTTCGCAGAAATTGTTGACGAACAGGCAATAGGCGATCCGGTTCCACCCTTGCTCTTCGGAATAGAAAAGCGCCTGCCGCGCCCGCTCGCCGACTCCTTCCAGCCCATGGGGAACCAGCCGTTCCCGCACTAGCTTGACCCCTTCGAAATCGCGCAGCCACGCGCGGCTGGGCCTCCCGCCCCGGATGCCGACCAAGACGTTCTGCAGATGCGGCTCGAAGATGATGCCGTAACTGAAGAAGCAGTGGAGGACGGGATAGAGGAGGTGTTCGACATAGGCGTCGAACCAGCTTTCCGCGGCGGCAGCTAGCGGCAGCCCTTCGCGCTCGGCCAACCGATTCACCAGCGCCATGAGCCGCGCCCGGCCTAAGGAACGGTTGCCGAACAGGGCTCCCGCCAAAAACGGTGTTTCGCCGTCCGCCAAGCGGCCTAGCCCCTCCCGCAGGATCAGTCCGAAGCCTTCGGTCACGGCCCGATTCTCCTCCCTATCCGAGCCATGAAGATCCAGCGAAAGGTAAGCCGGTTCTTCGAGCACCCTAAATTCCGGAAAAAGTCCCTGAATGGCGGGCAGGTATTGCCGCATGATTCGAGTCACGGCCAAAGCCCCCTCCAATTCGTAATGGGCATTCTTGCGCACGCAATTGGTGATGCGGACGTTCAGCGACAGCTTATAGAAATAGGGGTTATCGGGATGAAACAGAGTGCGGATGGAGGAAGTCGGAAAATAGGCCGGACCTTGCGTTCCAAGGTCGCGCAGCCGATCCGTACGGAGTGCCGCCCGAACCGATGCAAGGCCGAGTAGGTGGCGCGCCTGCCAAGGATGGACCGGCACCAGAGCGAAATCGTTGTCGGTTTCTAAACCGGCCGGCGCCCGAAGCCGCACCAACTGGTCCGCCGATTCAGAGAGCACCGATTCCTGGATCAAATGCTCGCGGCGCACGGCGAAGTAGTGCAGCGGAAACGAGGTCCGCAGCTCCGGCGAATAACGCCGTAGATCCTCCGGCGAAAAGCCTTGGCGGCTCTTGGGCGCCGGGTGGAAGGCGTGGCCGAAGGTCAAGGACTGTTCGGATTCCAGGTAGGCTGCCAGTGGTTCGGCTGGAAAATCCTTGGGCTGAGATTCCGCCAGAATGGTTGCCGTGACGGCCACGCTATCCCGAATCTGCTCCATCAGCTCGGCATTGAAAGGCAACGTATGCTGCAAGGCCATCTCCCTGAGCAGCAGGGTCGAAAGCATTGGCCAGTCGAGGAGTGTCCAAGGCCGCCCCGGCGATTTGTAATAAGCTTGCGAGCGGTAGCGGTAATTGCTGGTAGGCGACGGCGCATCGACTACCATGAGCAGTCGGCTTCCGATCGAGGGCAGCAGAACATGCATGACCTGCCCTCCGGTAAGGTGCAATGCGGCACGCAAGGCCAGTGGCCAATCGCTTTGGCCGAACAGGGGTCCGATGCCGATCTGCCCGGACGGTCCCGCTACTTCTCGGCAATAACAGTTCAGCAGATTTTCCATGCAGCGCTGTCCGGCCTGATCTTCGGCGGACAGGATGCGATAGGCGGTTTGCAGAGCTCTTTGCGACATGATCATCTCCTTAGGTGTTGCCGCTGGATAACGGGAAGCAGGTCCGGCCTGCCGTATAAAAAGCGGCGACGGCGACCACCGCCGCGCCGAGCAGAAACGGAGCATGCAAGCTCAAGGATTGAGCAACGAGACCGGCGGCGAGGCCGGCGGCCACTCCGGCCCATTTGGAGCTGCTGTCCAGACGGCCGAAGGTGCGGCCGGCCGTACGGTGATGAGCCACGCGGGCCATCAGGCTGTGCAGGGCGATAAAGCAGGCGGTCATGGCCAGTCCCATCAAAAGCCGTCCGAGACCCAAAAGGGCTGGCGTTGAGGCTAGTGTCTGCCCGGCCAAGGTGGCGGCTAAGAGACCAAACCCCAGCGTCAGCGTCAGCTCGGGGTGCACCGGTTCGAGACAGCGGCTCAAGGGAGCGGCGCTCAGCAGATAAATGAGATGGGGCAGACCGAACAGTAGCCCGGCAAGTGTGGCGCTCAGATCGGAAAAAGACTTTTGGGCAAACGGGATGAAGTAAGGAAAGGTCACCACCGTGGCGAAGATCAGGGCGAACTGCAAGGCGCAAAGCCGGAGTAGCCCACTGTCCGCCAGCACGGAGCCCGAAGTGTCCTCCACTTTAGGGAAAGTCGCCGGAGATCTTTCCGGAAGCCGCCACAAGAGCAGCGCTGCCGAGAGCGGCAGCAGGGCCAGATAGCAGTAGATCCGAACCGGCGAATCCCACGCCATAAACGGCCCGAACACCGCCGGAGCACCCGCCAGTGCGGCGCGCGCCGAGCCTTGCGTCAAAGTTAGGCAGCGGCTCAGCTGAGCGCCGCTGACCACGGTCGCAAGGTAAGCATTGGAGGCGGCGAAGGTCCCACCCAAGATCCCTTGCAGGGTAAGCGCCAGAAAGAATGTCCATGGGCCATCGCTGAGGCCGGCGAGCAGAAAACTTGCCGCGAGGCCCAGCTGAGCGCGCAGCAGGGAGATTTTCTTGCCGATTCGATCGGCCAACGCCCCCCACCAGGGACCTGCCAGCGCCGCAAACACGGCGGGCACGATGTAAAGTCCGCCCACCAGGTAAGTCTCATCGCTGTGAAATGACTTCTCGAGGATCACCGCGAAAAAAGGCGGCAGCCCGAGGGCGGCGAAGGCGGACACGAAGTGACAGACGAGCACCGGGATCACCGTACGGCGCTGAAGCGGCGTCATGACGAATCCCGGAGAAAATTGGGGGCGGTTTTGCCGTAGAACTTATTGACGTCGGCGGCGCCGGTCGCTTGCTTGGTTTGCAGGCTTGCGGCAGTGAGCAAATATTTGAGGTAGTGCCGGTCGTCTTCCAATAAAACCTGGCGAGCCAGGCGGGTGTCTTCGCCCTGATCCTCCAGCTCGGCCAGGATAGCTTCCAGCTTGGCGCGAACCCCCGCATAGAGGTCGCCGGCCGTCCATCGCCCGGTGGCGATCAGCCCTTCCAGCGGTGCGGCGATGTTGAGCTGAAGGGTGATGGTCACAAACATCTGGGCCAGCGCCAACTCGTCATCGACCGCGATGCGGCGGTCCTGGAGACGCTCGACGAACTCCCCGAACTCGGGCCAGCGCTTTGTCAGCATGACGCCGTGAATGCGCGGGGCATCGTTGTCCTTGAGCAGAAGGCGGAGTTTCGGGGCCTCCCTGCTCAGCACCAAGATCGAATTCTGCTGGTTGGACTCCAAGGCGATGCCGTAGCGTAGCCACAGCAAAAGATGCAGGCGCAAGGTGAGATCCCAATACGCGTTCAGGAAATCCTCCAAGCAGCCATCGAAAAAGCGTTCCGCCACCTCTTCGATCACCAACCGTCCATCGGGTGTCGCGGCCGCCAAACCCGCGACCGGCAGCAAGGTGGCGTGTTCCAATCCTGCGGGATAACGGCGGAGGATATAGCCGAGGAACGGCAGATGATCGACATGGGCGCCGCGGCTTTCGTCGGTCAACAAAAGCTGGCCGGCCAGCCGCGGTTCCCGTTCGGCGATGCATCCGAGCAGGGTCTGTACCGTATGCCCGTCGGCGATGGTGCTGGGTTTGATGGTGCGGATGTTCTTGCCGCCCAGGGTGCGGATAGTGAGGGGCAGCTTGATATGCATGCCGGGCTCTTCGCGCACGACTACGGTGCGCACCGAGAGGGTCGGCAACACTGAAACATGGCTTTCCGGAGCGGCGATGACTTTCGAGCGAAGCTCATGCACGTCCAACAGACGGTCCAGTTGTTGGTCCCAGAGGAATGGATGAGCCGGCAGCAGGGCATAATCAGCCTCGAGGCGGGATGCCAGCCCCACGTCCGCAAACGATGGCCACCAAGCGTCTGCACTGAGAATGGAAGTGCCCCGGCAGAGATCTTTGGCGACCGCTAGCCAGCGCAGCTGGAACGGTCGCTGAAATTCCGGCCCGTAAGCTGAAAGATCGGCCGCTTCGAATCCCAGTTTGGCCCGCGCCGTAGGATAAAACGGGTGATCCAGAAAGGAGGCGAGGCGCTCGTAATAGAGCTGGCGCTCAGGCCAGTAGGGACTGTCCGCCGGCGTGCGCGGCGCCGTGCGCAACTCGGCGAAATAGCGCCTCCGCTCCGTCTCGCATAGAGTGCCGTGCTCGATCGCCGCACGGCATTCCGTTTCGAAATCGGCGAATAGCGTGGAGGATTCCTCATCCAGAGCTTGACGGAAACACGCCAGGATGTCGGCGATGTTCCATAACCTTTCATACCGTCCCTCCCGCTGCAGAATGAGGGGCAATTCGTTCAAGGTCCACTCCTGAAGCAGCCCCTGACGGCGCACCGGAATCCATAAGCAGCCGTTCCCGAGATGGTCCGCGACCAGCCATTGGTTCGGCCGTCCGCCTTCCGGTAAGGAGGAAAAGAGGGTGGGGCCGGAGCCAACCAGCCGGCCTCGGCTGACGATCTCCCGGACGTTCTCCCGCAGCAGGGCATCCACGACCCGGCGGCAGATGTAGTCGGCCTGAGAAAATGGCGGCAGCGTTTGCGGTGCCGCGCTCATGATTGAAACTCCCAAGACAGGGATGCGGCCGCCCGGTCCATCGCTCGCCGTATGAGTTCGCCCTTCGGGCCAACACCGCTGAGGACGCCGAGGTAATCCTTATTCGAATGGCTCAACGTAACGGTATCGCCGGTTCGGCGCAACGGCCGAAAAGCAATCTGCACGCCATCCTCTCGCTGGGTAAAACCCGGCGGCGCACTCAGCAGCCGGCCTTCCTGTCCCGCCGGAAAATAGCGGATCTCGGCGATCCGGGCGGCCGGTTCCAGAGCCGGCAGAGGCTCTCCCAGATGCAGGCGCAGCACGATCTCGAAGAGCGATATACCGAGGATCTCCTGGAGCAGAAAGTCCCGCCGGTCGCCGATACAACGGTAATTGATCTCGATCAGGTGCGGACCTTCGGGCGTAGCGACGAATTCCGTATGGCAGGCGCCGAAGCCGATGCCGAACCCTCGGATCTGTTCGCATACCTCCCGTAACCACGGGATGGCACCGCTTTCGTTCCAGCAGGCTTCCAGCTCAATGAAATGGGGCGGTAGCGAAAGGGCCACTCGGAATCCGCCGAGCACGTTCAGGTCCTGTCCGTCGCCGAGCGTTTCGAGGGTATAAAGGGGGCCCTCGATGTATTCTTCAAGCAAGACGGCTTGGCTCGGCTGAGATTTCCAGAGCGTTCGGCAGTGACGTTCCAACTCGCTTGCATTCCGCACCAGGCCGACCTCGAGGCTCGCCACTCCTTCCCGCGGCTTAGCCACACATGGGAAAGGCGCTTCGGATGCGAGGCGCGCCAAGCCGCTCTCATCCCACACCACGGCATGCCAAAGCGGATCGATGCCTTTCGATTTCAGGGCGTTCCGCATCTCCGCCTTATTCTTGGCCCGATAAGCAACCCGCCAGTCTTTTCCCGGCAGGCCGAAGTAATCGGCCGCAATGGCGGTGCTGGTTTGTAAATGGTCGCTGTTGGAAAAGATGGCCATCGGTTTCTTTCCGCGCCGGGTAATCGCCTCGATTACGGCAATGGGATTGAAGACGTCGCAGGCGACCACGGCATCCGGATAGGCCGGCAGCTCGTCTCCTCCGAAATGCTGCCGATGCGCTTCGGCTTGGTCGGTCAGAAGCACGACCGACAGACCCAAAGCGCGAGCCGCGGGCAAAAAGCCTTCGTTCACCGAGTCCGTTGGGACATGGGCTAGCAGAATCAATTCAGACATGGATTTTCCTTAAAGTTAAAGATCGAGCTGTAGACTGAGCATGACCGAGCGCCCCGGTCCCGGCACTCGGCCGAGGCTGGTGTCCACGCCGCGGAAGTAGTAGTTCTCGTTGAACAGGTTATTAGCTGCCAATCCGGCCCGGAGGTTGGTTCCGTCGATCCGGAAATCCTTCGTGATCTGAGCATTCCAGACCCAATAGGACGGAATCTCGCCCCGGCTGCCCGTGGCGTCCTCCTGCTCGGTATTGGCGGCATCGGTGAAGGCGGAACTGAGATACAAGCCATTCACGTTGACGTTGAAGGTGCCGATCCGGTAGTTACCCTGCAGGGTGAATTGGTGCGTAGAACTGAAGGGCACCCGATTGCCTTTGAAGGCGACCTGGGTGGCTCCGCTGAACACGTTGTTGAGCTGCTCCGTATCCACGTAGGTGTAGCCCGCCTTGAGATCCAACCCCGGAACCAACGAGGGGCTCCAGCCCAATTCCGTTTCGTAACCCTGGTGGCGGGCTTTGCCGAGGTTGCGGAATTTCGTGGTGCCGTTCTCCACGACGGCGACGATCTGGTTTTCGAAATCGAATTGGAAAAAGCTGAAGGCGGCCGACAGCTCCGGCAGCGGCGTCAAACGCAAGCCCGCCTCGTAGTTCCAGGCCTCCTCCACGCCGGTATCACCCTCGAGAGTGATCTGAGTGAACTGAACCGGCTGCAGGGATTTGTGCAGGTTGCCGAACAGGAAAACCTTGTCGGGCCAAAGATGGAAACCCACATCAAGGCCCGGCAGAAGTTCGTGGTTTCGGCTACCGGCTTCAGTTCCGTTGAGCTTGTTGCGGCTGGTTTGTTCGATCCACTCCACGCGCAGCCCCGGCGTGACGCTCAGACGTTGGTTCCAAACGCCCAGCGTATCGCTCGCGTATAGCGCAAAGGCATCGGTGGCGAATTGGAAATCCTGGGCCCGATTGACTTGCCCGGTGCTCAGACGGCGCCGATCCACCGCTTGGTCGACCTCCTCGCTGACATAACGTCCGCCCAACGTGAACTTGTGGTCCAGCCAGCCGGTGGTCGCGCCCACGGTCAACCGCGGCTCGGTGCCATACACGGTAAACGTGCGCGGACTGGTTTGCACGCCGTTGGATAACCTGGACGGATCGAGATTGCACGAGGTCGCGGCACGGTTCAACAGGCAGCCGACGGTAAACTCGCGGTCGCTGGTGTGGGCGAAATTGCTCCAGTTGAATTCGGCCGGCGTGCCGAAAAGATCGAAGTTTTGGTTGTAGATCAGGTGTCCCCGTACGGTGTGGCCCTGGAACTTGTCGAACGGCCGCTGCGACTGGAAGCGATCGTCACGATAGGCCCCGGGCGAGAGGCCTCCGGGCAGTTCCGTGTCGGTGTTGTAGTATTGCAAGCGGGCTTTAAGGGAAGCAGTGTCCGTGAGGAACCAATGGGCATCCGCGATCAGGTTCTCGACCTCGGTGTCGGAATGGGCCCGAAAGGAATCGCCCAATACCGTGTTTGCCTGGAACTGCAAGCCCAGCCTCTCGGTGACAAATCCGCCGACCCGCAGATAGCTGTCGGTCAGGACATTGCCGGTTTCGCTGGCGATCGTCAGCGCTTCTTTCAGCGTGGTGCTGAATGTTTCCGGGATCGGCTTGCTGATGAAGTTGATGACGCCGCCGACGTTGTTGGGCCCATAGCGCACCGCCACCCCGCCCCGCGCCACGTCGATGCTCTCCACCGTTTGCATGGTCAGCGGAAACAGCGAGAGTCCGGTCTGCCCGTAGGGAGCGAGAGCAATGGGGATGCCGTCGACCAGGACCAGCGTGCGCTGGCTGCGTCGGGGATCCAGGCCGCGTACACCGATATTCGGCAAAATGCCGGTCCCGCTCTCATCCTGTACGCGCACACCGGGGACCAGCCTCAAGGCATCTTCGACGTTGCGCATGCCGGCTTGGTGAAGCTCGCGCTCGGTGATTGCCGTCCGGGCGCCCGGATAGGCTTTGACCGCATCTTCCATGGGCGGTCCCAGCCAATCGCCCGTGACTTTCACCTCGCCGAGCTGGGTGGCTTCCAAGAGCGCTCCGGTCCGGTTCGAGTCCGTATCCTGCTGGCGGGGTCTTTCATTGGTCCCCTTTCCCTCGGTTTGAAGATCCTGATTGGATTCCTCGCTAAGCGCCGGGAGGGCAAAGGAGGCGAGTCCAACAAAAATAGCGGTGGTGACTCGGCAAGAACGGTATCGCATCGCTTGAAGGGTCCTTTTTTGTTTTTATGTGGCCGGCACTTTCTGCTTGCGCGGTAGATCGCCTCAACTAGTAGAGGAGAATCCGTGCTTTGCAGTAATGATGGATATAATGTAAATGATAAGGATTATCATGTAAACACAGGGCGGATGAAGTTCATGGACGCGCCATCCAAAGGGAGTATTTATTTCGCCGGTTGGTGGAAATTTGGCGATCTTATGATGGTCATGCCGCCCTAAGAGACAGTTTCTTTCGAAGACCCCGGCTTCCGCCGGACAAGACCGATCCGGAGATGTGGCTCTAACTTGAAACCAGATAGGGAAAGATTTTTATGGACTTCATAGACTGGCGCTTACCAAAGGGCCGCAACGTTCGCCGGAGCCATCGAGCTTTGGTCATACAACACCAGATTCGAGCTCTACACATCTACTTCCTGGATCAGGGCGGTCCGTGAATGCACTTACTGTCAGGATCAATAAAAAAGCCCTGGGGACGTCCCCAGGGCGAGAAATAGATCTTGTTGCAGAATCGCTTAATGAAGGGCTTCCGGCCGTTCGGCGGGAGCGGGAGTCACCGCAATCTCATGGGGTATTTTCCGGCTCTCGATGAGCGTTTTCATCCGCATCAAATCCGCGTCCATCTCGCTCCTCGGATCGGCGCCGAACAGCTGGGCCACGGCATGGCCGAGCGCCCCGGCCGGCGGGTTGTAGCTCATCCTGACGTGGATCCGCGTCCCCTCGGGAGTCGGCTCGAAGCGGATTATCCCTGCGTGCTCGACGGTGGCGCCAGGCAGGGTCTTCCAGGCGATTTCCCGATGCGGCACCGAGCGGGTGGTGACGGCGTCCCATTCCACAGGCACTCCGGCGGGACCCGCCACGATCCAATGCGAGCTGCCGTCCTCTCTAACCCGGATTTCGCGCACATTGGACATGAATTGCGGGAAGTTCTCGTAATGGGCCCAGAAATCGAACACTTCTTCAACCGGCGCGGCGATGTTGATGGTTTTCTGGATATCCACGGCGCGGCGGCCTGCCTGAACGCCGAAGATCCGTTTGAGCGGCTTATTGGTGAGCGCCCTAAGGAATAGGGTCGAACCCGCCACGCCTAAGAGGATACCGAACGGGTCCCGATGTCTGAAGGCATTGATCGCGATGCTGCCGCCCATCGTGCCGGCTATGGCTCGGGTGGCCGGCGCCCAGTTCTCCTGCAGGACGTCGGGCTGTATTCCGCGGCGCGGGACTCCGCCCTGTAGAGCGGGGACATTCTCGGCGGTCGAGTGCACTTCGAGCTTATCGTCCACGACGGAAACGCCGCGTACCGACCACACACACCGGCACAAATCTTTGTACTCGTGTGACAGCACCGGACCGGACAGCGTCACATGACCGTTGTGAGCGGCAATCTCGATCGCGTGGGGATGCGACGTCACACGTCCGATCTTGGAGCGTATCCGATTGACCAACACGTCGTTGGACACCGGGCGCGATTCAAACCGCGATCTAAGTTCGGCCGCGAGACCCATCGTTCGGTTCCGGAGGTCGCGTAGAGTCACCTCGATCGCATCGGCGAGATGGCGCGCGCCGCTCGCAGCCTGATCACGGGCGAGAGCGCGACGATACCGGCCGCGATCGGGATCGAACAGATACATCAGTGCGGCGCCCAGGGCCGCGCCATAGAGTGCTGGGTTCCTCTTCATAACGTTCTCCTCGGAGGTCGATCCGTGCTGCGCGTTTTTCCTAAGTAATGAGACTAGTTCTCCAGAACGGGAGTTGCGCGAAGGCTACAAAACTAGGGAGTTTTCATAACGTGATCTGGTCGATATCGGAATTGCCGGATCTTTTGAGGTACTGTCTATGGACGATGATTTGGCGGAAGCTTCCGTAAGCCGGAAGGGCCCGCACGCGGATCTGAACGCGTGGTTCTTCGAGCCGGTCGATCGGTTCCGCCGCGAGCTCGGGATGTGGTTCGATCTGACCGGTTTCGGGCCGGAAGAGACGCCGTTTCGGACGGTGATGACCGAGCCCGGACTCACGCTCAGAGGCTATAGTCCCGCATCTGACGTAGGTCCCGTCCTGCTCATCATTCCGGCTCCGATCAAGCGCGCCTACATTTGGGATCTGGCGCCCTGGGCCAGCGCGGTTCGGCGCGGGCTGGAGAGCGGGCTATCGGTTTATCTGGCGTGTTGGGAGCGTCCCGGCCGTGTCGGGCAATCCTTCGGTCTAGCCGACTATGCCGACCGGTTGATCCTCGACAGTGTCAGTGCCATCGAAAAAGAAAAGGGGACTGGACCGCTCTTCCTGGCCGGGCATTCCCTCGGGGGAACCTTCGCCACCTTTTTTGCGGCCCTGCATCCGGAGCGGGTCAAAGGATTGGTTCTTTTGGGCGCCCCGCTGCATTTCGGCCCGGAGGTGGGAACTATCGACCGGTGGATCGCCGCGGCACCGCCGGCGCACTATTTAACCGCTGCGGCAGCTCCTGTGGCCGGCTCGTTGCTCAGCGGATGCTCGTTCCTCGCGGATCCTTTGACCTTCGGTTGGCAGCGCCTGTGGGACGGATTTCGAAGCCTCGGGGACCCGCGGGCGCAGCGGACCTATCTGGCTGTCGAGCGGTGGGCATGCGACGAAATGGCCATGGCGCCCGCGCTCTTCGAGGAGATCGTCGAGTGGCTGTATCGCGAGGATCGGTTTATGCGGGGAACCTTGTCGATCGGCGGCCGAAGGGTCGCCCCGGAGCTCGTCAAGGCATCTCTTCTCAGCGTGGTGGACCCGCATTGCCGTGTCGTCCCGCCGCAAGCGGTGCTGCCGTTCCACCACGCGGCGCGGAGCCGGGACGCCACGGTCCTCTGGTATGGCGGCGACGTCGGCATTTCTCTCCAGCACGTCGGCATGCTGGTCGGGCGGGAAGCGCATCGGACCCTGTGGCCCGAAATCATGCAGTGGCTTCAGATCCGCGCAGGCTGAAGCCAATGGGGACGAACGCGACCTTGTCTCCTCGGATTTCCGGGGGCTCGTCAGTGACACTAAGGCCGTCCGGGACATGCCTTATGAACAGTTACCTACGAAGTCGAGCGTATTTCGGAAAGCGTCGAGGTCGAGTTAAATGAATCCCACTTTCATGCAGGCGGTGCATGTGGGCCCGAAACAAGAAAGTTTCGGTCAGGATTGCGGGATGTTGCGAAGGGACAGCGGAACTCGCCGGGAAAGGCATCCCAATATTCAATGGAACAAGGCTATAACTGGATCGCCAGGGCAAGGCTTTGCGGTCACGGAAAGTTGATCGCAACGGACAAGGATGTCCGGATCCAGTTTCCTCCTCTCTCTGCCCAGCCCCCGGCAATCCGCGGAGCGGAAAAATTAAGGCAAAAATCCGAGGAGCCGGGCCGCAAATCTCTGCTCAAGCTTCGATCTCACGCCCGTCGTCCGTGATTTCCGTCGTTTCAACCGGCTTCATCCTAGTCTCGGACAATCCCTCGAGCGATCAGCAGTTCCCGAACGGCGAGCGTGACGGGATAGACTTCCTGATTCCGATCGCTGCCCAGCTCGTCATAAGCGCGCTGCTCCGCTTCCACGGCCATGCGATCCTCGGCAAATACGGCTTCCGCAAAATGCCGGAGCAGCGGCCATAGCACATAAATCGAGCCGGGAATGCGGGGCTTTCGGATCATCAGAATGCCGATGCTCTGATTGGTTTTTTCGGCCTGGTCTTTCGGCACGTAGACCGACCAGAGACGGACGCTTGGACTGTCGGAATCGCGTCCCCCGATTTCCAGCGTTTGATAGGGATACTCGGTACGGATGGTCATGACGTCGTATTCCTTTTCCGCACGATCGCCTCCGAACGAGAGAAGATCGGACCCGGAATGCCGCCGCCCGCCCAGATGATGAAAGTGATATTTTGTTTCGAACCAGCCGTCGCCCTTCGCTGTGCCGAGCAGTTCCGGCTTGACCTTGCCCATCAAGCGCCGATGCAGGAATTGATGATTCATGTCCATCAGGTTCTCGTGCATGAACGAATAATGGCAGTTGACCTGACGGGAAAAGTACATGGGCTTGTAATCGGGCGAATCATGAAGGGAAATATCGGGTAACGGGATTCGTTCTGCGAGCTTCGGATCGCCCGGAAACACGAAAATCAAGCCGTAGGCTTCGCGGCAGGGATAACGGCGCACGCCGGGCGGCACGGTGTCGGGTTTCGCATAGGGAATCGATGCGATTCGCCCGTGCTCGTCGTAACGCCAGGCGTGGTATCCGCATTGAAGATGGTCGCCGCAGACGACTCCCTGGCTCAAGGGAAACTGGCGGTGGGCGCAGCGGTCTTCCAGGGCGAACACCTTGCCCGATCCGGTCCGGGCGATGGCGATCGGCCGGCCGGCAAACGCGGCTCCCAAAATCTTGTTTTTCCCGAGTTCGCGCGACCACGCAAGCGGATACCAGAAATCGGGATTGATTTTCACCTTGCGCAAATCCGGCTGCGCTCGGAATTTTCTGAGCTGGCTCATCGGGCGCCTCCCATTCAAACGAATCCATTGAGAACATCATCCATCCATGGCGAAAGGGCCGGAATCGCCGTCGCTGGCGGACGCGCGGTCGAGTATCGCGCGAGATGCCGGCGAGTCCCGTTCGCGAGACTAGCGTTCGGAGCCCTCGGCGCCCAAAAGCCGTTCGATCTCGGTCTCGCTGGGATAAGACGCCTGCGATCCGTATCGGGTTACCGCCAAGGTCGCGGCCGTGACGGCGAATCGGGCGGCGTCGCGGCTGGTGCGGCCTCGCAGGAGGGCTACCGCGAGAGCGCCGGCGAACGCATCGCCGGCCCCGGTCTTATCGACCACATCGACCCGTGGCGCCGACAGACATTCCTGAGTCTCTCGGCTGATCACCACGCAACCGCCTCCCTGGAGTTTGATCAAGGCCGTCCCCACGCCGTACCGCAATAACGCGCGACCGGCCCGAAACCCGTCCTCCGGCGACTGAATCTCGATTCCGGTGAGCAGCTTGGTTTCGGCCGGATTGGGGGTGAGGTAATCGACCAGAGGAAAAAGTTCTAACCTCATCCGTCCGGCCGGCGAGGGATCGAGTACGATGGGCAGTCCGCAGTGTCTGGCGGTGAGCAGCGCCGCCGTTACGATGTCGTCGGACACTTCGAGATCGGCGACGAGCACGGAGCCGAGTGGCGCCTGATAAATCGCCGCGGCAACTTCGTCAAGGTCTTCCGCGACCCAGGCTTGATTGGCATTGGCGGCAAGAATGATCCGCTTATCGCCATCGGGTTGCACGAGGATAAAAGCGGCGCCGGTCGGTTGGCCTTCCACCGGCTTGGTAAGGGTGAGATCCACACCGGCTCGCCGGAGCGGGCTCAAGGCTTCCTCGGCCAAAGCATCATCGCCGACGCGTGCCAGCAAGCATGCATCGACACCGAGTCGCCGGGCGATGAATGCGACGTTGGCCGCCTTGCCGCCGCCCGCCATCAGAAAATCTTCGGCCAGCAGCGTTTCCCCGGATTCGGGCCGATGCTGCGCCCGCATCTGAAAATCGACGTTGATGCTCCCCAGCGAGATGATGTGTGCTCGATCCATGAGAGATAGTCTCCGGTCGATATCCGAACGAACAGAAGCGGACCGAAGCGACGCGGCGTAATCGCTTGCTGTCCGAAAGCTACAGTTCTAAGACTGTATTAGCGCCGGCTTGTTCAGGGTTTCGGCTATTTATCGGCGGCGCTCGGAGCCGCCTTTTCAAGTACTAAACAATACCGAGACGGGAACGTACCCGCGGCCCGGATTTTCTAAGGATTACCGGGCAAGCCGCCCGATGAGGGACTGAACCGTGGCGATTGAAACCTTGCAGCAACTGATTCGGCAGCTCGACGGGTATGGCGGCAAGCCGGCGATCGTGGCGTTTCTGAAAAAGCGCACCGAGACCTGGTCCTACGGGAAAATCGCCCGCTCCGTGCAGCGCTTGGGGGCCGGGCTCGGCAAAACGGGATTGCGACCGGGCGACGCCGTGGGGCTCTTTGCACCCAATAGTCCCGATTGGGTGGTAGCCTGTCTCGGCTCGATCGAGGCCGGGATCGTGCCGGTTCTGATCGATGCCCAGATGGGCGACGAGGACCTCCGGCACGTGCTGGCCGACAGCGGCATCCGCTGGCTGTTCACGACGCGGGGCCAGTTTCCGCGCCTGGAGCGCCTGGATCTCAAACGCAATCTCGATCCGATCCTGCTGGATGCGGAGCAGGGTGACGAGCTGGATTGGCGGCGCTATTGCTCCGATGCGGAAACGTCGGGCATTCCGGCCGCACCGGACGACACCGCCGTCCTCTTCTACACCTCCGGGACGACCGGTCCTCCCAAAGGAGTGCCGCTCAGCCATCGGAACCTCGCGAGCAATCTCCAGGCCATACTCGATCTTCACGTGGTCGGAGAACGAGAACGCTTTCTGTTGCCGCTGCCTCTGCACCACGTCTATCCCTTCACCATAGGCTTGCTGACGCCGCTCGCCGCGGGGGTTCCTTTCATCTTTCCGCTGTCGCTGACGGGGCCCGAACTGTTGCGGGCGCTCAGAGAAGGGAAGGCTACATTCCTGGTGGGGGTTCCGCGGATGTACGAGGCGCTGTTCGGCGCGATCGAAACCCAAGTCCGGCAGCACGGGGCCTTGGCGGACAAGCTGTTTCATGTCGGCCTGGATCTCGCGAGCGCGCTGCGCCGGCATTCGGACGTTGCCATCGGCCGCCACCTGTTCCTTTCGCTGCACCGTCAGTTCGCGCCGGATCTGCGCATGATGCTGTGCGGCGGCGCGATGCTCGCGCCGGACCTGGCGTTCAAGCTGGTCGGCCTGGGCTTTGACCTGGCCACGGGTTATGGTCTGACCGAAACCTCGCCGGTGCTGACGTTCAACGTGCCCGGCCGGGCCCGTTTCGATACTGCCGGGGCGCCGCTGCCCGGCGTCGAAATCCGCATCGCGGAACCCGAGCCGCCGGCCGAACACGGCGAAGTGCTGGCCAAGGGCCCCAACGTGTTCTCGGGGTATCGAAACCTGCCCGACAAGACCCGGGAGGCGTTCACCCCCGACGGCTTTTTCCGCACCGGCGATCTCGGCTATCTGGACGACGGATATCTGCGCCTCGTCGGGCGCGCCTCGGAAATGATTGTGCTGCCCGGCGGCGAAAACATCCGCCCCGAGTACGTCGAGGAGATTCTGAGCCAGGGCCCGCACATCAAGGAAGTCGCCGTGCTGGAGAAAAAGGGCCGGCTGGCGGCCTTGATCGTCCCGGCGCCGGCCGCGACCCGCGAGGGCGGGGACCTCGAAACGCTGATCCGCAAGGACGTCGAGGCGCAGTCCGGACGATTGCCCTCGCACAATCGGATCGGCGATTACGTCATCACGCCGGACCCGCTGCCCCGAACCCACCTCGGCAAGCTCCGGCGGCACGAGCTCGACGAGATTTACGAGAAGGCCAAACAGAAGGGAAAGGCGGCAAGGGAGACGGGGCCCTTGCCGTTCGAACGGATGGCGCCGGAAGACCAGCAATTGCTGGAGGCACCGAACGCCCGTCAAATCTGGCAATGGCTGGCCGAGCGTTTTCCCGACGTGCGGCTGATGCCGGATACGAATCTCCAGCTGGACTTGGGCGTGGATTCGCTCGAATGGCTGACGCTGACCCTCGAAATGGGCGCGGCCACCGGGGTCGAGCTCGACGAGGAGACCATCAGCCGGGTGCAGACTGTCCGCGATCTGTTGCGGGAAGGCGCCGAGGCGGGCGGCATGGCGGGCGAAGCCAAGGACCCGTTGGCGCGGCTGTCTCAGCCGGAAGCCTTGGTGGACGCCGATCAACGTGCCTGGGTCGAGCCGCCGGGAACTTGGTCGAGCGCCTTGGGCGTTCTTTTGTTCGGCTTCGACCGCTGGCTGATGGAGCGGGCGTTCGACGTCAAGGCCGAGGGACTGGAGCACCTGCCGAAGAATGGGCCGTTCATTCTGGCGCCGAACCATGTCAGCTATCTCGACCCCATGGCCATTGCCGCGGTCCTGCCCCGGGAACAGCTCCTGAGAACCTGTTGGGCGGGTTATACCGGGGTCATGTTCCGGAACGCGTTGATGCGGCAGGCCAGCCGCTCGACCGGCACGCTGCCGGTCGATCCCCGGCGGGGTCCTTTGGCCAGTCTCGCCCTGGCCGTATTGGCGCTCAAACGGGGCAACAATCTGGTGTGGTTCGCCGAAAGCGGCCGCTCCGAAAACGGAAAGTTCCGGCCGTTCGAGACCGGGATCGGTCTGCTGCTTCGTGCGGCGCACGTGCCGGCCGTTCCGGTCTGGATCAGCGGGAGCTATATGGCGCTGCCGGTGGGGAGTTGGGTGCCCCGTTTCCGGCCGATCGAGGTCCGCTTCGGTCCGCCGGCGACGGCGGACGAACTGGAGCGGGAGGGCCGGGGCGAGCGTCCCGAGCAGCGCATCGCCGCGGCGCTGCATGACCGCGTCGCGCGGCTGGGTTCGGGCGCAAGTGCCGTTTGAGTAGGCTCGGCATGTCATGGTTCGGGATAGGGTAGCGGAGAGGGGCGAATGGCCAAGGTCATGAATGTGGAGAAGCAGATTTGGGATGTTGAGGGATTCGCGGTGCGCATTCTCCACCTGGACGGCCGTGACGTGCGCGGCGATCGGATGGGCCTGCCGCCGTATCCCTTCGAATCGCCGGCGAAGAACGATTTGAGCGTGGAGAAATGGAAGGCGACGCGTTTCCGCCAGACCTATCCGGGCTTTCAGGTGGAGGTTGTCGATTCCGACGGTGCAGCGGTACACGGCAATACCCGGCTCGGGACCGTCCGGGACACCTATCTGGATGAGGAGTGGCAGGACTTCTCGGCGCCCAGAGAACAGGCTCACGCCGATTCAGGAGGGAATCATGTTTCTAGAGACCATTAGATCGGAAGGACTTTCGCATTTGTCCTATCTCTTGGGCGATGAGAGCGCCGGCGTTTGCGCCGTCGTCGACCCGCGCCGGGACATCCAAATCTATTTGGAAATCGCCAAAGACCGCGACGTTCGCATCAGCCATATCCTGGAAACCCATGTCCACGAAGATTTCGTATCGGGCAGCCGGGAGCTCGCGGCGCAGACCGGCGCGACGATTTACGCGGGCGAATCGAACGAACGCACTTTCGACCACGAGGCCGTCAAGGACGGCGATACGATTCGGGTCGGAAATCTCTCATTGCAGGCGCTCCATACGCCGGGGCATACTCCCGAGCACGTGTGTTACCAAGTGAGCGGCGGCAAGGGCGCCGAGGCACCCTGGGGAGTCTTCACCGGCGACACGCTGTTCTGCGGGGACATCGGCCGCACCGATCTGCTCGGGAAGGAAGAGGCCGACGGAGCGACCCGCCGGCTCTATCACTCGCTCTTCGATAAGCTCCTGCCGCTGGGCGACGAGTTGACGATCCATCCGGCGCACGGCAAGGGTTCGCCCTGCGGCGGCAATATCGGCGACCGGCTGATCAGCACGCTGGGTTACGAGCGGCGGCATAATCCCAAGCTTCAAGCCGATAACGAGGACGAGTTCGTGAAGGACCAGCTCGGATCGCTGCAACCCGCGCCGTTCTACTACGCCTATCTCAAGGACGTGAATACCCACGGGCCTCGGGTGCTGGCCTGCGTGCCGCCGATTCCGATGCTGGAGCCTCGCGTGTTCCAAATCGAAATGGGCAAGCCCGACACGGTGGTTCTCGATACCCGCGAAATCGAAGCCTTCGGCGGAGGCCATATTCCGGGCGCCTTGAACATCGCCTTGCGCGAGGAGTTTCCGATGTGGGCCGGCTGGATGCTTAGGCCTAACCAGCGGATTTTGTTGGTTCTGGCGGAAGAGGACGATCTCGAAGAGGTCCAGCGTCACCTGCTGCGCACCGGGTTCGAGAAAATCGACGGCTATTTGGCCAAAGGCATGCGGGGCTGGTTCGAGGCGGGATTGCCTTTCGATCGCATTTCGGAAATGAGCGTACACCAGCTGAAGGGATGGATCGACAGCGGCGGGAGCGATCTCCAGGTGCTGGATGTGCGGAGTTCCGGGGAGTGGCGGCAAGGCCATGTTCCGGGGGCGCTCCATCTCTATGCGCCTTTCCTGCCGGATCACCTCCATTCCTTCGACCGCACCAAAGCGATCGCCACGTATTGCGGAAGCGGCTATCGGTCGAGCATCGCGGCAAGTCTTCTGAAACGCGGCGGATTCAAGGAGGTGTACAACATTCCGGGCAGCATCAGGGCGTGGAAGGCGGCGGGTTATCCGCTGCAAGTCCCGTGAAGCTAGCGAAGATGAAAGAGGACGATCAGCCCGCCGAGATAGAGCAAAAGTACGATGAAAGAATCGATTCCCATCTTCAAGACGACGTAGTTCCTCCGCATGATCAGCCCGGCCAGGTAGACGGTCGTTACCGCGATGCCGAGAAGGATGGCGAAAAGCGAGAATCGCCCCGCCTCATTAAGGATAGGCTGCTTCGAATACGCGGCATCCGCGAAAAACAGGAGCATGACCGAAAACAGGTTCGTGCCGAAGGCGTCGGCGAAGGCCATCTCGTACTGCTTCAGGCGAACGGCCGCAAGCGTGGTGCTCAGCTCCGGCAACGACGTCGAGATGCCGCCCAGGACCATTCCGACAAAGCTCGCGCCCAATCCGGTCTGCTCGGCCAGCGCATCGCTGGTCCGGGCCAGAATATATCCGGCCATCAGGATGGCTGTGCTGGCGACCAGAATTCGCAGGATCAATGTCCCCATGGATGCCCGAACCGGTTGTCTCGATCTTTTACGTTCGATAGCGGCTGATTCGAGCGCGGCCGGGGGCGATCGCGAGGCGTGTCTGGGTATCCAGGGCGTGCTCCGCTCATAGTGCTTGATGAGCCATATGAACAACAGGTAAAGCAGCAAAAGCGCGCTGGTCCAACCGCCGATGCCGGTGTTCAGGACAGGGCGATCTCCCGCAATCATGCCCGCGGCAGCCACGGTAAGAAAGAGCACCACCAGCGCCCCCTGAAGCAGAATGATAGGATGGACCACATCGACGGACAGAGGCTCCCAGCCCTTGATCGCGTCCACGATGGCGATGATCGCCATCGTGACCGCAATGCCGCCGAGCAGCATATTGATCGCCAGCGGAGCGTTACCGATGAGGGAGGCTGAAACGGACGTGGCCGTCTCCGGCAGCGAAACCACGCCTCCCAGCAGCAAGGTGCCGATCAGCGCCTGCTGCCCCTTTAGCCGATCGGAGATCAGCTTGGCATAGTGCGTCAGCCGAATGCCGGCATACCAGACCACCGCCCCGGCCATCGCGAAAAGAACGGCATTCCATCCCGGCGCAAGGGCATCAAAACGGAGCATGTTCATTCGAAATCGTCCCAAGGGCGCTTAGGCCGGCAGGGATTGCGGTTCGGTAGTGATAGAGCCGCATGATCATGAATCCGCCCACCGTCTGATATCGGCCAGGACGGCCGCGATCAAGCCGGGTATCGCCCCGGCCACGGGTGCGCTCGGGACGTCCGCCGGTCCGAACTCGGCCGTGGCCGGAATTTCGATCAGGAAGATGATGACGTTCGGAGGCAATTCGTTTAGGGCCCGGCCCAAGGCCAGGGTTGCCGAAAGTCCGAAGCCGTGGCTGGAGCAGGGCTCGGAACCATCTTCGAGATTCTGCGCATCCAGGCGCCGGATCGTGCCCGGTGCCGCTCCCGATTGCGCGGCGTCGATCAGGATCGCGAGACTCGCACCTTGCATGGCATCGAGGAGATTGTTGCCGACCGGGTCGCAGATTTCGGCCGATGCGAATCCCTCGGGCAGGGCCCGAAAGCCGGCCGATCGCATCAAATTTTCCACCGCGATCCAGCCGGCCCGGTCGTCGCCGAACGGGGAACCCAAGCCTAGAACGCGAACCGGCGTCATTCCCGAATCACCTTCAGTTTCAGGAAGTGCGTGGCGCAGGAGATGCACGGATCGTAGTTGCGGATGACCTTTTCCCCGTGCAGCCGCAATTTGTCGTCGCTCCGGTCCAGGCCGAAGGCTTCGATCGAGCGATGCAGATCCTCGGCGATGCGGGCCTGGTTCTGGCTGGTCGGAGGGACGATGCGCGCCTTGAGGATTTTTCCGTCCTCGCCGACATCGTACCGGTGCCAGAGTAACCCGCGCGGGGCCTCGGTGCAGCCGAATCCGCTGCCGGCGCGGGTATGGCCGGAGACGAACGGGACGTCGGGCTCGTAGTTTTCCAACAGCCGTATGGCTTCCACGACGGCGAGGTGAATCTCGACGGCCCGGGCCAGCATGCTATGGAAGACGTTGCGGGAAGGGAAGGGAATGCCGGTTTTCGCTAAGGTCGAGCGCACGGGTTCCGGCAGCCGGTCCCAATTCAGGTTGAGCCGCGCCAAAGGGCCGACTAGATAAGGCCGCCCTTCGAGCAAGGAATACAAGGCGGTCGAAAGGGCTTCCTGGTGTTCCCTGAAGTGGTCTTCGTAACGCTCGACGGGAATATCGAGCCCGGTGTCCGAGACGATACGGCCGGAATAGAGCGGGTATTCGCTCGGGTGCCGCAGCGCCACGCTGACGAAATCCTGCCGGTCTTGAGGCACCTCGACGCTTGCGGTCCAGGCGACCAGGCTTTCGGCGTCCGGCAGGGCGGAACGCAGCCGATCCAAGAGCGTTTTTACCCGGTCTTTCGGCGGCGCAGCGTGAAATCCGCCGATCCGCACGCCCACCGGATGCACCGAGCGCGCGCCGAACAGCCGGATCAGTTCGTTGCCGAGGCTTTGGAGGCGCAATCCGCGGCGGACTTCGTCGGGATAGTCCCGCGCCATCTCGGGCGCGCTGGAATAGCCGAAGAAATCCGGCGCCGCCAGCAGATGGATGTGCAGGCTATGGCTCGAAATCCACTCGCCGCAGTACATGGCCCGGCGCATGGCCTCGATCCAGGACGTCGAGCGCCAGCCGAACAGGCTTTCCAGGGCCTGCACCGCGCTCATCTGATAGGCCACCGGACAGATGCCGCAGATGCGCGCCACCATGTCGGGCACTTCGAAGGCTTCGCGGCCCTCCAGAAACTTCTCGAACAGGCGCGGCGGTTCGCCGATGTGGAATTTCAGGTTTTCGATGCGGCCGTCGCGGATGTGGAGATCCAGGGCGCCTTCGCCCTCGACCCGCGCCAGGACGGGGACGTTGATCTTGATCTCGCGGCGCTCGCTCATGGCTTCTCCTTCCAGCGTCTGCCGGCTTCGCGGAAGGCTTCCGCGTCGCTGTTGATGTAGAGGAAGCGGCGGGCGATGCGCTCGGCGGGCATGCCTTTCGCCTGGAACCAGCGGCCCCAGGAATCGCCGTTGATGTTCTCCGCCGGGCCGTAGCAGCCGTAGCAATCGCGGCCAATGCCGGGGCACAGCACGCCGCAGCCGGTGCGGGTGACCGGCCCCATGCAGTGCTGCCCCTTGGCGACCATCACGCAAACGATGTTCTTGCGCTTGCATTCCATGCAGATCTTTTCGTTTTCGTCGCGCGGTGCGGCGCCCAAGAGCAGAGAACGGAGCGCGGTCATGACCTGGCGGGTGTTGACCGGGCATCCCCAGAGCTCCAGGTCGACGGGCACGTTGGCGGCGATGGGCGTCGCCGTGTCGAGGTGATCGATCTTCGAAGGATCGGAATAAACATCGGCGAACCATTGGCCGGCGTCCGCCAGATTGCGCAACGCCTGCACACAGCCCGAGGTGGCGCAGGCGCCGATCGGCACGAGGAATCGCGTGTTTTCGCGGATGCGGCGGATGCGCTCCTGTTCCTCCGGGGTGGAGATGCTGCCCTCGATGAAGGCCACGTCGGCCGGTGCGTAGGTGTCGACGACGCCGGCCTCGGCGAAATGCACCACGTCCGCCAGCTCGAACAGTTCCACCAACTGCTCGCCAGCGTTGAGGAAGGCCAGCTGGCAGCCGTCGCAGGAGGAGAATTTATGGACCGCCACGCGCAGCTTTCTGTCCATGTCAGAACCCTCGCACGCCCAGGAGGGCTTTTAATTCGGGATAAGGGAACACCGGGCCGTTGCGGCACACGAAGGGCGCGCCGATCATGCAATGCCCGCAATGGCCGAGGCCGCAGTGCATGTTGCGCTCCATGCTCAGCCAGATGTCGCCGTCGGCGACGCCGCGCTGGCCGAGCTCGTAAATGGAGGCGCGCATCATGGGTTCGGGGCCGCACAGGAATACGATGGTCTCGCCGGGATCGATATTGGTCCGGTCGAACAGCGCGGTCACCAGCCCCTGATCCCAGGTCCAGCCCGGTCCCGCCACTTCCGCGGCCAGCAGCACCTGGGTATCCGGCAATTCCCGCCAGCGCTGGTACTGCTCGTGCCAGATGAGGTCGTCCGAGCGCTTGACGCCCTGCATGATCAACAGCCGCCGGAAGCGCTCGCGCCGCGCCGCGATGTAGCGGATGACCGAAACCAGGGGCGCGCAGCCGAGGCCCCCGGTGATGAGCGCGACATCTTTTCCCAGCGCCTTCAGCAAAGGCCAGCCGCGCCCGTATGGTCCGCGCACGCCGATCCGATCGCCCGGCTGCAGCCGGCTGAGCGCGCGGGTCACGCGGCCGACAGCGCGGATGGTGTGGTCCAGGGTTTCGGTCTCGTCCGGATCGGAGACGATGGAAATCGCCACCTCCCCGACGCCATACAGGTAAATCATGTGGAACTGGCCTGGCCCATACGCGTAGCTGCGCCGGGCGGCCGGATCGGTAAACCGCAGCCTGAGGGTGAAGATGGTCGGCGCTTCCTGGATGCGTTCGACGATTTCGGCTTCCCGTGGCAGATAGGGGTTTTGCATGCGCGCCTCGATCAACGGCAGATGACGGCCAGTTCTTCGGTAATGTCGATGCCCACCGGGCACCAGGTGATACAGCGTCCGCAGCCGACGCAGCCGGAGCGCCCGAACTGGTCGTGCCAGCTGCCCACCTTGTGGGTCAGCCATTGCCGGTAGCGGGTACGGGTGTCGGCACGGATGGTGATGCCGTGGATGTAGCTGTGACTTTGGGTGAAGCAGGAGCCCCATTCCCGGTAGTGTTCGCTGCGCCGGCCGTCGAGGCTCGGCACTTCGGTCTCGTCGTGGCAGAAGCAGGTGGGACAGACCAGGGTACAGTTGGTGCAGGAGAGGCAGCGTTGCGCCACCTCGTTCCAGCGGGGATGATCCAGCCGGGCGAACAGCACGTCCTTGAGATTACGGGAAGGCACGCCCTTGACCTGCCTTTGGGCGGCGCTTTCGATCTCCCGGTCGACCGTTTCCACCTCTTGGACGCTGGCGTTCCTCACCGGCAATCCGGCGAGAACCTTCTCGCCCTTGGCGCTTCGCGCTTCGATCAAAAAGCCCTCGTCCAATTCGGACAGCGCCAGATCGTAGCCGTAGGTCGCCCGCGGTCCGTCGCCGGTCGAGGCACAAAAGCAGTTGAGGGACGGATGGGTGCAATTGACCGCGATGAGGAACAGGTTCTGGCGCCGCGCCGTGTACCAGGGATCGGGGTGCTCGGTCTGCATGAAGTGCTGGTCGTAGACGTAAAGCGCAGCCAGGTCGCAGGCTCTGACGCCGATGACGGCCACGGGCTCGGCTTGCGGCGGTTCGCCTATGAATTCGACCGATCCGTCGGCCTTGCGCTCCGCGGTCCAGAGCTTGTCGCGGCTGGCGAAGGTCAGGGGGCGCAGAGCCTGAGGTCCGTTGGCCCAGGCGAACCAGCGCGGCTCGGAGGTGTGTTCGAGCCGGTATTCGCCCGGCGCCTGGCGATCGTGGACGCCCCGCGGCAGATCCTCGACACTGGCAATCGGCTCGTAAACGATGGCGCCGTCCCTGACGCGCGGGCCGATGCACCGGTAGCCGGCAGATACCAGTTCGGACAAGAGGCGGGGAAAGTCGCTTCGGGGTAGAAAGCTGCGCTGCTCGGCCATGGTTTGGACTTCCTGTTGCTCCGCCGCTTGCCGGCGGCAAACGTGACACTCGAAAAATTGTAAATCGTTTCAGATATCCGTGAAACGACAGGACGGCGGAAGACGCGCGGTTTATAAACGGGTTCTTAAGGTGGTCTCGCCATGCCGTATTTTTTGAGAACGGATGGACCTCGCAGGAATCCGGGAACGCTCCGCTTTTGTCGTTTTGGCTTTATCGATTGCCGGATCAGGTTTTCTCCGTCGGCCTGCTTCAGGGCCTCTTTGATCTGCCGGGTGATGCCTTTGGTTTTCGGGTTTGGCTATTTCATCGGGTAAGCGGATGGAATGCGGTCCTAATGCGGAATCAGCGCGTATCCATCCATCTGATACAGCGGAAGTACGGTCAGAGCCGAGAGCGCCACGGTGATATCTGGATTGACGTCGGCGGGCTCGAATTCCTTTTCCGCGAGAGCCTGACCACAGACGTACAGCGTAACGCCGGCTTTCTTTAGCGCCTGGATCAATTCCGTGTTGGGGTTCCCATTGCCGAACCGGTTGCGGTAGCGCTCGTCCTTCAGGACTGCCGGCGTGGCGGAACCGTGTACCACTAGAACTAGCTTTAGACGCTCCGTCGGCACCCCCGCTAGGGCGAAGGCGTTGATCAGCCGGGCCACGTGGTCCAGGCCCGAGTTCGGTTTTTCGGGTGTGTCGGCGCCTTGAGTGATATCGAACAGCACTTTATAGGTCTGGTCGGGTGAAGGCCGCACCGCCGCATCCGGATACGGCCGGACCTTGCCGTAACCGCGGATCGCGGGGTATTCCCACCCCGACTTGGTTTCCGCCAAGGCTTGATTCATTAAGCCTCCGATCAGCAGACCCGCCAAAACGAAAGTCGTCCTTTTGGGCATGGCCGTCTCCATCTCCGACGCGCTATCCGGTCGATCTCATGCTTCGATTGCCTGCGACAGCTTGTCGGCATTGCGGGCAGGGTGACCTCCGGCAATCGGTTCGAAGTCTCCCCGGAGCGCCTTCAGCGCATATTTTTCCCGATCGATCTCGCGCCGGGTGCGGACGCCGAGGCGGCGGAACAGCGAAACCGGCGGACACCAACCCTGCAGCGCATGTTGCAGCAGGAAACCCGCTACGCCGGTCGAAAGCCATAGCCAACGACGGCTATGTATCTGGGACAAGACCAAACCGGCGAGAGAAAAACTGGCGGCGTTGGCTTCCAAGATTCGTTCGATATCCCATTCCCGGTCCAGCGCATCGATGCGCCGCGTGAGGGTTTCCCGGCTCGCACCGGCAAAGTGGCTTATCGTCGCGCGAATGTCGTCGTCGATGCGCGCATTGATCTCCGGGGGCGTATGCCGCCGGACTCGGTCGCTTTCATAGGACTGCATGGCGGTCATCTTCGATCTCCTCGAACTTTTCTCACTCGCCAGACCGCCTTGAACTTACAGGTATCTTGTTCACTACCGCCGGCCTCTGTGGCAAAACGATTCCAAGAGACAGATTGCAGGTGAGCCGAAGACAAAAGGACAGAGGGCTTACGTCGAGTTGGCATGGTGTGCGGTCCTTGCAGACATCTGGTGTGGTGTGGGGCGGCGTCGGGGTCAGAATTTGACCGAATTCACGCCCTCGAAGTACAGGGTATCTTCATACGCGATCTCGCACGCGTGGCATCCGCACTGCCCGAGACAGGGGTCCGGGCATTCCGGAATGCATGTGCACACTTCCCAAAAGTTCTGATCATTTGTAAAGGGCCCTTTATAAACGCCATCCGGCCGATAGCGTTTTCTTCCTTCCTGAGTTGGCGTCTTCATGGGTCTCTCCTATATTGGTCGGAACCGCAAGGCGGATGCAGACTATAGAAGTTGTTCAAGCCGGTTTCCGGTCCGCTCCTTTTGCGGGGGATGGTAAGGGCGAGGGTGAAGAAACCTTCAAGGCTATTTTGCTGCCCTGAGATGGTCAATCGCTTCTTGGGCCGCTTGTCGTGCCATGTCGGCATGACCCGCATCGCTATGCTCGACCGCACTATCCAGGCTTTTCAACGCCGCTGTCAGATGTTCGTCGAATGTGGATTGCGTCAAGGCGGCTTCCACATACGTCTTCGCGAGCTTGGCGTGCTCGCCCGCGCCTTTGGCGTTACCTTGCTCACCGGCCAGGACCGCGGCTTCGGCATGTTTCCAGGCTTCTTTTACGTGCCTATCTTTCGTGAACACGCGCCCCTGTTCATCTTTTCCTGAAATTCCGGCCTGAGCATATTGAGTCGCTTTCTCGGCTATCGCTGCGTTAAGACCGAACAACAGCAGACCGATAAGAATCGTGCTGCACATAGGGTTCCTCCTTATGAGCCACGTCGGGTCGAAGAAAGCCTGGGACCGATGTTAATAATTAGTAAGCCTCGGGACTCGTCCAGTTGCTAAGGAATATTACGAACGAGCATGTCGGATCTTGAGCACGCCGAAGTTGTCTAATGCTATGTTAAGAACGCAACGGCATAAGATGGAAAGCCGAAGGTTGTGAGTCCGTGAAGGGATGGGGTGTGCTATTCCGCTCGGCGAACAGCGATTTAATTTCTTGTGAAAATAAATCAAACAAGCCTTACATTACACTTTTTCGGATTCTGAAAAAAAAACCGGGCAAGTCCTGCAGCTATGCCTGCTGCCGCGGCAAGAACAACCGAAATTCCACAATTTGCCTCAGTCTAGGTATATTCCCATGAATAGCCTGCTGTTAGGAGACCTTATGAATTTCAAAATCAGGGGAAGGCAGCCAGACCCGTTGAGTGGCCTTGTGCTGGCCATTCTGTGCGGCCTTCCCCTCACGGCGTGTTCTCTCATTACGGTGCACACGCCGGGAGGCGACACGCGTACGATGAGCCAGCGCGAGTTCGCGGAATACGTGGAGCACGTTTTTCGCTATCACAACCAAATCGTCGATGAGCTCATCGAAGCTTCCGGTACAAGCGACGATAATGAGGATGAGACGTCCTCCGAACTCGAGAAAGAAGAAGCTCATATGCTCCAAGCCTGCGCATCGCTCAACGAAGTTGTTTCTGAGTCCATGAGCGGACACGATACCGCTCTGCAGGCCAAGATGAGCCTTGTCGACGCAGTGCCCGAATGCGAGGCAGCTACCCGTAAAGTGGAAGACCTACTGCCGTAACAGGCATCGAGGCCGCCTTGTTCGCAGTGGCCTCCGCTATCTACAGCTGACCGTCGTTCGATGAAAGGAATGGATAGACCGAAGGAAACAATAAAAGCCTGTGTCTGTCGCGCCTTGTCACGAGTAAGGTTGGCGGCCGTGGGATTGCGAGGATATTAGTAGAATTCGGGACAACGAAAAGGCTGACCCGGGGTTCCGAATCAGCTCTTCGATTCAAGACGTGTCAGGCCAAGTAGTCAGCCTCTTTGCGACGAGATCTCCAGTTCAGCGCAGCGAACCCCAAGCTCATCAAAGCAAGCGTGGTGGGCTCGGGCACTTGGACCGGTTCGTTCGGTTGCGCCTGCATGTGGGCTTCGGAATGGGAGATGATGATATCTCCAGTCAAGCTTATCAGCCCAGACACGAAACCATCGAGCGTGAGATGGATAGCGTTCACGGCTCGTCCGCGGCTGTTGATACCATCCCCGGTTTCAATCTGTTCGTTAAGAATCAGGCTGACCCCGACCAAGCCGAGAGTCGCCACGTTCACTACGGTATTAGGGGCTGGAAAAACGTCGAGCGCGATGCTGCCGAGCGGACCCGAGATGGCTGCATTCACCAGCGTCGTGCCGCCGGAAGCCACTAATGTACCGTGATCGCCTGATACGCCGGTGGCGGATCGAATTAACTCCGCACTGAGGGATAATTGGGCCAACGCACTGATTGCGAGATTCGCCACCGAGGCATCGGCGAACGCGTAGCTGGAGCCCGGCGCACCATCGATACCGGAGACGGCACTGGTCTGCAACAGGTCGGTGGAAACGCCTAAGACGCCTGGCAGCCCTGCCGAAAGCGAGACGAGGGAGTCCGAATCCCCATACGGTGCGGGCGCGGTGCCGGATGAAGTCGGGGCGGGGCCGGCGCTGACGTTGACTATCGTTGGTGGGCCTAGCACATTCAGAAGCGTAACGTCGATATCGGCACTGAGTCCGTAGGAGGAACTGCTGCCGCTGATGACTGTGGCGTGACCGGCCTCGGAAACCGCTAGCAAGGACAATACCAGAAGCAGGGAAAAGCGCTGGCGCCAAACATGTGGGAAATAAGCGCGCTGAAGTAAAACAATCGAAATTACTTTATTCATGACAATATCCCCTAGTTTAATAATGGTTTAGCAGGAATAGGAATACTTAAGGAAAATATATATTTTCCCCTTATTAATAAATCTTAGATATTCCTGCCAATTCGGGTAAGCATGAATGGTGCCATAACATTAAGTGATTGATTCTTGCAGAATGCATGATGGCGTTGTGCGGAGTGTGTAAAAAAATGTGACAGTTTTATTAATCTGCTCAGCATTGATTTGTGGGTGCCCATTCTCAAATAAGTGGCCATTCGAGATTCACAGCGTCAACACTCCGCCATCTACAGCAATCTGATTTCATCCGCACCTCGGACGGATAATTTCTGCCAGAACCTGGCTTATTTAGAATGGCTGTGTAGGCATGAAATCAGGCTACTACCTCAACCGACCTGATTTGACGGGTAGAGGCGTTTGAGTTTGATTCGTGCCTCCGGGGTAGTAAAGCGCCAGTCCACTGAACTTCGGGCGGTATTGCGCCGAGTTTGCCAGGCGGCGACTTCGCG
>Ga0196971_1000181_pt1 | contig 60340 bp, 56 predicted proteins | sample S1v_1013CmetaG_FD_148660 | JGI IMG/M metagenome (GOLD analysis project Ga0196971, IMG submission 148660) | Soil microbial communities from Anza Borrego desert, Southern California, United States - S1+v_10-13C | ecosystem: Environmental > Terrestrial > Soil > Desert | place: USA: California... | reverse complement strand
CCGGCGAAAACAACTCGATTTGTCCGGTACAATCTGACATGGCGGAATCTCCTCAAAAATTCAGCTTCAGCAATTGAATTTTAAGGGCTTTTCGATTCCGCCGTCCTTTTCTCATGAAATATCCAGGCTAGCCGACCGATTCACGGCATGCGATCGACACCATGCTGGATTTTGCCGCACGTCACGGAATAGCGCCGCAGGTCGAGCATTTTCTAATGAGCCGGGTGAATGATGCGCTGGAATACCTTCGGGCGGCGAAGGCCCGGTACCGCATTGTGTTGGACGCCGACTTTGCCTGAGAGGAAATGATCGGATAAGAAATCATCAGACGGGGAGAGTTTTATTATTCTAAAATAGAATAACAGTAAGAATTTATATTATTTTATGTAATAAAAACGTTAAATTAAAATTTCTACAGCCTACAGCGCTATTGTTTACTCTCCTCTTAACCTCACCTTTAATGGCCTCGGTTTACCGAGGCTTTCTTTTGAACGAAGCTTCTTATCGGCGATAACGAGGGCAACCGAGCAGGCTCAACGCGGCTGGGCGTTTGAACGGACAACGTCGAGTGTTCATGGAAGATCTCCGCCAGCGGCCGATTTCCCTGCCTCTGGCGGCGCATTTAAGCGCCGCCAGTCGTATCTGAATAGTTAGATCTGTTCCGCGACGGTTACGCAGAGATTGGTCGGTTTTTGCTGTGCATCCAGCACGGGCTTGATGGTAAAGGTCACCAGGTTCTCCACACCCGCATCACCGAGATCGGTCACCGGAATGTTCTCTATCTTGATCTTGCTGCCTTTGACCGACCAGCCGTAATTGGCATCAAAGGCAGTATTCTTTCCGGAATTCTCCAGATCCACTTCGAGCGTAGCTCCGGTGCACGCCGCTGTAGGTTGCTTCAGATCGAGCACGTGAGTATGAAAGCCGCTCTTAGGATTTTCGTGCGAGCTGTCGTCGATCGGCAAATGGGTTACCAGGACCACAACATTGTTAGTACCGTCGGTCAAGGCGCCATAGCCGAATGCACCGGCCTTGCCGTCCATCGGCACGGTGCCTGACGTTTCAATCTCCACGTCAAGAACCCTCCCTTTGCCCTTGTTTTCCCATTCGACGTCCGCTTCTTTCACTTTTTTCACTTTCAGGTAATTGGGCGTTTCGGCCCAGCTTGAGAAGGATGCGAGGAAACTCGACGCCAGAATACTCAACAGGATTATTGATTTTGTAGTTTTCATCGAGAGATCTCCTTTATCAGCGATAAGAACTTAAGGTGCCGAAGGCATATCGTGCACCCGAGGGGATAATAAGATCGGCTCGATAATATTTCTAGCGCCTGTTATGAATGCCGGAGCATGATGTTTTTGAATCGATCGGTTCGAAGAAATTTCCCGCGCAGGAGGATAGATTCGTTAGTCCCGCCGAGACTCCTGATTTTTTCGCTCGCTGACAGCGAATACATGCCTATCCTGATCGAATCCGCTCTCGGCAATTCCTACGTGAATTTCCGCTATCGCCTTGGCTTCAAGGCTGGTTGCCGCTTCTATTTTGAGAATTTCGGTACGACCATCGAGATAGAGGTAAACGTCGTAAGTATTCATGATATGGAAAAATCGAGTAACTCTTCGGAAAGGATTTAGATCGTCTCTTTTTTGTTAAAGATTATTTTTTAAATCCAACAGGAAAACAGAAAGCGGATGACTATCTCTCCACAAGTCAAGATAGTAGAGAAAATCAAATTTGGATTCTGTGAGAAATTGCCTAAAGGCATGCTTTAAAAAGGTACAGACGTTTGCGGAGATCGATGACGCAAAGCATCGATTATGTTGGGAAATGTCGTCGTTTTGAGACAGAAAGCGAGGAGGCAAGCAGGTCGAGTTATCCTCGGGTATGGAGTGGTGGCCGGAGTAGGCGACCCACGAAGCGCCGTAATCGGTTGCAACTCATAAGTGGAGCCAAGTCCGGATCCGCTTGAATGCAGGATACGTGGATCGCTGAACGCTTCAATCGCTGCGAGACATGGAGCGATTCGGATGCGAGCGAGTCGAGTAGTCCCCGGAAGCCCGAGCGCCGGGTGGGTGGCCGAAGGTCGCGCGGTAGCGCGGTCGTAGGCCACCCACAAGGCATTGCGACCGGGCGTCGAGTCATCTGCGAGCGATGTCCGGACCCCTGGTTGGGTCCGGACGAGACGAGCGGGGAAGGTCGCGATTAAAGCGACGTTTGCGATTGGGACGGCCGGGGCGCCGAAGGCAATCACTCGTCGCCCATGTTTGGCTTTTTTCGGTGTAAGGAGCTCCCGAAAGATGTCGCAAAAGTGGCGACGCAGTCATGAAAAATCGGCTCGGCAGCGCTCCGAGCCGTCACTGGGTGAAATGTCTCTCCTTGATAACACTAAGAGCGCTCAAGTCTTTATGAACAGGTGTTAAGTGGCCGGCGAGCGGGTTGCGCCATTTATCGAGGCTTTTGATCCTGTAGCATTGCGCTTGGCTAATTCCTCGATGACGCTATCCAAAGAGCCGGTACGGGCAATGTCCTCGCTGAAGGTCGTGCGATAGTTTTGCACCAGGCTGATGCCTTCAATCAGCACGTCGTAGACCTTCCACGCACCATTAGCATCGACCATGCGGTAGTCCACGGCGACCGGTTTTGCGCCGGGCTGGAGAATCTCGGTTCTGATGACGGCTTTGTTGTCCGCAAGCGGTGTCTGAAGCGGTAGATAGCGGATGTTCCAGTCCTTATATTCGGTAAACGCCGCCGTGTAAGTGCGAATAAGCAGCATGCGGAATTCATTTTTGAAACGTTCTCGCTGCTGAGGCGTGGCGGTTCGCCAGTGCTTGCCGAGAATGAGCAGCGCTGCGCGATCAACGTCGACATGAGGCTCCAGGATCTCCTTGACGATGTGCGTCGCCTTGGGAATGTCCAGTTTGTAATCATATTCCCGCAAGGCCTGTTTCACCGCATCGGAAGTCTCCTGAATGACTTGCTGGGGTGGCAAGAGGGCCTCCGCACGGGCCAGAACCGGAAAGAACCCAAGAAAGATCCAGCACAAAGCCAAGACGGCTTTGCCCGTTGAAGTAAATTGAAAAGTCATCGGCTAGCTCTTAAATAAGATGTATGAGGTTAGATATTCAGCGAGCGTTCCGAATGTTTCGGGCGGCACGCCGGTTTCTCGGGGTTCGAAGTCCAGAATAAGCCGCAAATGATACCGGCTTATCCGACCGGCGGTAATGGTCTTGTTCCTCCGTATGCCGGTTGCGTTTATCGTGGCTGACGTCATTTTTCTTTAAGCAGTCGCTGTGCCAAGTCCTCTCGGCTCGGGCGTTTAAGGTACGACTGGATCGTGAGGGAAATAATTCTTGCTGAAATGATTTTTCGGCGGCGATAAGGTCTAAGCGATATCGAAACCGTGACTCTGACCCTCATTTGTCAGCGACGTCCATGAATTTCCATCTCAAAGAACCCCGTCGGTTTTTCCGGATCCTGCTGTTTGCTTTTATTGGCGCGCTGGTGAGCGGCTGCGGTACGGGCGCTTATTACCGTGTGGGCGTTGGCGCGGGCTATCCGAGTTCTTATTACCGGTACGATTATTATCCTTATAGCTATTTGTACGGATTTAATGCTTACCCTTATTACAAGTATCGGCGACCCTATGGCTATGACCGGCGGTACTATGGGTTTGATCCTTATTATCGCCCTTATTATTGGGATAGACGCCCTCATCGCTTTGATAAACCCTTCCGCTATTGGGATAGACAGCCTCATCGCTTCGATAAACCCTTCCGCCATTGGGATAGACAGCCCTATCGCTCCGATAAGCCTTTCCGCCACTGGGAAAGACGGCCATATGGTTCCGGTGTCCCTTTTCGTAGTCCTCGGTCCCAACCTCGATACCGGCGCTAGCCATGCGAAACGCAAACCTTGCGCACGCGTAAGCCTCGAATTTTCCTTGCACTCGTGGCAGGCAATCGTTTGTGCATATCCCGCCCTTTACCATCGCTTTGTTTTCCCGTAATTTGACCAGAGTTGTCGGTTACTTTGAGCAAACAGGAACAGGATAGGACAATGAGCAGACTGCCGGACGATTTGAAGTACGCGAAAACCCATGAATGGGCGAAACCGGAGGAAGACGGGAATGTGCGCGTGGGCATTTCCGATTATGCCCAGGAGCAATTGGGCGATGTCGTTTATGTGGAACTGCCGGACGTCGGCCGGCGGGTTAAAGCAGGCGAAGCGTGCGCCGTGGTCGAATCGGTGAAAGCGGCTTCGGATATCTATAGCCCGGTATCCGGTGAAATCGTCGAGGTCAATGGGGCGTTGTCGGACGCTCCGGAGGCGATCAATCAAAATGCCTATGCCGCTTGGTTGTTCTGCGTCAAGGCGGACGATCTCTCCGAACTAAACACCCTTTTAGATGCCGAAGCTTATAAGGCAGGCGCTGAAACCGATTGAGCGGTTTACGAATTTTACCGCCGGTTTTGGCTTTCCTTTCGGTGGCGATGCTGCTTGCTTAGGTGTGTAACCCATGCCTTTTGTTCCCCACACCGAAGATGATATCCGCGAGATGCTTGCAACGCTCGGTGCAGCATCGATAGAGGCGCTTTTCGACGAAATACCGGCGGAATTACGTTGCGGCGCGCTCGATCTCCCGCCCGCCTTAAAGGAGATGGCGGTTGCGCGCCTGATGCACGCACGGGCCGGTCAAAACCGTCCTCTTCTATGCTTTGCCGGCGCCGGGGCTTACGAGCACCACATACCGGCTGCGGTCTGGGCCGTGGTCAGCCGAGGTGAATTTTACAGCGCTTATACGCCCTACCAGGCGGAAGCGAGCCAAGGCACGCTGCAGGTGCTCTACGAATATCAGAGCATGATGGCGAGCCTCACCGCGATGGACGTGTCGAACGCTTCGCTCTACGACGGTGCGACGAGCCTCGCGGAAGCCGTGTTGATGGCGGTGCGGACGAACCGGAAATCGCACTCGCGCCGCATTCTGATGCCGAAAACGGTCCATCCTTTCTACCGGCGCGTGGTGGAGACCATCGTCGGCAGCCAGGCGCTGGAACCGATCGAGTTGCCTTATGATGCCAAGATCGGGCGTATCGATCCGGCCTCTCTGGAACTCCATTCGGGCACGGACATTGCCGCCTTGGTCATTCCCCAGGTCAATTTTTTCGGTATCCTCGAAGCCGTCGACGAACTGACTGATTGGGCCAGCGCCAACGGGGCCGTCGCCATCGCGCTGGTCAATCCCATCGCGCTGGCGCTGCTCAAACCGCCGGGCGAATGGGGGAAAAGCGGGGCCGATATCGCTTGTGGGGAGGGCCAGCCTTTGGGCATACCTTTGTCGGGCGGCGGACCGTATTTCGGATTTCTGTGTTGCCGCAAGGCGCACCTGCACCAACTGCCCGGACGTCTGGTGGGCCGTACCGTCGATGTGGACGGCAAACCCGGCTTCACGCTCACGCTTCAGGCGCGGGAGCAACATATCCGCCGCGGCCGGGCGACGTCCAATATTTGCACCAACCAGGGCTTGATGGTCACGGCGGCGACGATTTACATGGCGCTCCTCGGGCCGGAAGGGTTGCGGCGCATCGCCTTGCAGAGCCATCAAAACACGCTCCGCCTGATGGATGGCTTGGCCGCGATCGACGGCGTCGCGCGGGTTTTCTCGGGGCCTTTCTTCCATGAAGCGGTTTTTCGCACACAGAGACCCGCGCGGGAGATCATGGACGGCTTGTCGGAACGAGGAATTCTAGGAGGTTATCCGCTAACGCGGGATTATCCGGAACTCGGCGAAGCCATTCTGGTGTGCGCCACCGAAACGCGCACTCAGGAAGATATCGGAGCATACGTATGCGAAATGGCGTCGCTGGTGAGTCATGGCTGAAGACGTCGGAGCCGACAAAATGCTGATTTTCGATCGCTCGCGCCGAGGGCGCGCCGCGTATGCCCAGTTGCTCCCGGAAACCGGAGAATCTCCGGCCATTCCCGATCATTTATTGCGCAAGACGCCTCCGGCCTTGCCCGAGGTGTCCGAGCTGGACGCCGTCCGGCATTACACACGGTTGTCCCAGCAAAATTATTCCATCGACACCCAGTTTTATCCCCTGGGCTCCTGCACCATGAAGTACAACCCCAAGGTTTGCCACAACCTAGCGAGCTTGCCGGGGTTTCTGAATATTCATCCGCTTGGGCTGGAGCGTGCTGGGCAAGGGATCTTGGCCTGTTTGTACGAACTCCAGGAGATACTCGGGGAAATCACCGGCATGGCCGGGGTTTCGCTGGCTTGCGCGGCGGGAGCCCAGGGCGAGTTTGCCGGTGTCGCCATGATTCGCGCTTACCACAGGTTGCGGGATGATTTGGCACGAACCGAAATGCTGGTGCCCGACGCCGCACACGGCACCAATCCCGCATCCGCATCCATGGGCGGTTTTCGGGTGCGGGAGGTCGCCACGGATTCCGACGGCAATGTGGACGTCGCCGCGCTCGAGCAGGCCGTGGGTCCGCAGACGGCCGGCATCATGCTCACCAACCCCTCGACGCTTGGGGTGTTCGACCAGCATATTCAAGCCATCGCCGACATCGTCCACCGAGCCGGCGGGTTGCTTTATTACGATGGCGCCAATCTGAACGCCATTGCCGGCAAAGTGCGCCCCGGCGATATGGGCTTCGATGTCATTCATCTCAATCTTCATAAGACGTTCTCGACGCCTCACGGCGGCGGCGGTCCGGGCGCGGGCCCCGTGGGCGTGAACGACAAGCTGCTGCCGTTCCTGCCGCTGCCCATCGTGGTCAAAGATGGATCACGCTATCGCATGCTGACCGAAACCGAGCGGCCGCACAGCATCGGGCATTTGGTTACGTTCGCGGGCAACATCGGCGTTCTCTTGCGCGCTTATGTTTACGTCCGAATGCTTGGATACGAGGGTCTCAAGCGAGTGGCGGAATTCTCGACCCTGAACGCCAATTATCTGCTCAAAAAACTGATCGAAGCGGGATTCGAACCGGCCTTTCCGCAGCGCCGCGCCGCCCATGAATTCATCATTACTCTGAAACGGCTGGCCAAGGAGCGCCATGTCACGGCGCTGGACTTCGCCAAGCGCCTGTTGGATTATGGCGTTCATGCGCCGACGGTATACTTTCCGCTGCTGATCCCCGAATGTCTTCTCATCGAGCCGACCGAGACGGAAAGCAAGGAAACCTTGGATGCGTTCGCCCAGGCGATGGCCGCGATTCTGAAGGAAGCGGAAACCGCTCCGGATCGGCTCAAGAGTGCGCCCCATTCGCTGCCGGTGCGCCGTTTGGATGAAGTCCGCGCAGCGCGGCAGCCCGATCTCGCCTACAAATCCGAATAACGACCCTATGGCAGGACAAACCCTCACGGGCATCGCCCGGTTTTACGCGGCGTTTTACAACTCCATCGCGGGCATCCGCGCAGCCTGGCTGAACGAAGAGGCGTTCCGACAGGAATGCCTGCTGGTCCTCGCCGGGGTTCCCTTGGGGCTGTGGGTGGGCCAAGACGGCATCGAGCGCGCGCTTCTGATCGGCGTATTGCTGAATGTCCTCATCGTCGAGCTGTTGAATAGCGCCGTCGAAGCGACCGTCGACCGCATCGGCTTCGAACGGCACGAATTGTCCGGCCGCGCCAAGGATATCGGATCGGCGGCCGTCTTTTTTTCGCTGGTCCTTGCCGGCGCGGTCTGGTTACTGGTTTTAATTCAATAAAAGGGTAAAACGAATGACAGCGTTAATCTGCGGCTCCGTGGCTTACGACACCATCATGGTGTTTCAGGATCGGTTCAAGCATCACATCCTTCCGGACCAGGTTCATATCCTGAACGTTTCGTTCCTGGTTCCGGAGCTCCGCCGCGAGTATGGCGGCTGCGCCGGCAATATCGCCTATAACCTCAAGCTGTTGGGGGCCGATCCGCTGCCTATGGCCACGGTGGGCAAGGATTTCGCGCCCTATGCGCAATGGCTGGGGTACTGCGGCATCGATCAGGACTTCATCAAGATCCTGGACGACAGCTACACGGCCCAGGCGTATATCACCACGGACATGGACGACAACCAGATCACGGCTTTCCATCCGGGGGCGATGTCGTTTTCCCACCTGAACCGGGTACCCACGGATCGCGGCATCCGCATCGGCATCGTGGCACCGGACGGCAAGGACGGCATGGTTCAACATGCCGCGGAGTTCGCCGAAGCCAGCATTCCGTTCATCTTCGACCCCGGCCAAGGCATGCCGATGTTCGATGGGCAGGAACTCCTCCATTTCGTCGACCTGGCGACTTGGGTGACCTTGAACGATTACGAAGCCCAGCTCATGCAGGACCGTACCGGCCTTGCGCCCGAAGAGCTTGCGCAACGCGTCGAAGCGTTGATCGTTACCAAAGGCGCGCAGGGTTCGTTGATCTACACCAACGGAACCTGTCACGAAATCCCGCCGGCCACGCCGAATGCGGTGCTCGATCCGACCGGTTGCGGCGACGCCTACCGCGCCGGGCTGATCTATGGCCTTTTGGAAGAATTCGACTGGCCGACCATCGGCCGCGTCGCCTCGCTGATGGGTGCGATCAAGGTCGAGACCTACGGTACCCAGAATCACAGCTTGACCCTGCACGCGTTCAGGGAGCGCTATCGGGAAAGCTTCGGTTGCGAGCTGCCCGATCGGCTATGAAGCACATCCAGCGGTTGTTGGACATCATGGCGCGCTTGCGCCATCCCGAGACCGGGTGCCCCTGGGACTTGCAGCAGGACTTCGCGAGTCTCGTGCCTTACACCCTGGAAGAGGCGTACGAAGTCGCCGATGCGGCGGAACGCGGCGATGTCGAGGATTTGCGCGAGGAGCTGGGCGATTTGCTTTTGCAAGTCGTTTTCCATTCGCGGATTGCCGAGGACCGCGGTTTGTTCACATTCGAAGACGTCGCCAGCGTTATCAGCGAGAAGCTGATACGCCGTCATCCCCATGTTTTCGGCGAGGCCGTGTTCGAGACCGATGCCGAGAGGCATGACTATTGGGAATCCTCCAAAGTCGCCGAGCGCCGGGAAAAAGGCAAAGCTAAAGACGATGACAGTGCCTTGAGCGGCATTGCGGCGAATTTGCCGGCGCTCGTGGCCGCGCAAAAATTGCAGCAGCGGGCCGCGCGGCACGGCTTCGATTGGCCTGAAATTAAGCCGGTCTTCGACAAGGTCAGGGAAGAATTGAACGAACTCGAGGCCGCTTGCGTCACGAGCGACCAAAGCCATATTCAAGAAGAAATCGGCGATTTGTTGTTCGTGATCGTCAATCTTGCACGGCACCTCGAAGTCGATGCCGAGACGGCGCTTCGGGACGGCAACCGGAAGTTCGTCCGCCGTTTTCGTTATATCGAAAAGCAGCTGACGGCTCGGGGGAAGACCTTGGCCGAATCCACCCTGGCCGAGCTGGATGCCTTATGGGATGAGGCGAAACGCAATTTGTCCGATTAACCGTGTAGATATTGTAGACCGGGATAAGGTCGCAGCCGTTCCCGGCGCATTAGGCCAGCACTCGCAGGTCTGCAATCCCTCGCCGACAAACCCGTTGACGAAGCCGAAAGGCCAAATCCTCAGGATTTATGCATTTTGCCCCTTCTCCCTCAGGGAGAGAGAATCAAAAGCCGTTTTGCGTAAGTCCTGATCCTTTGAAACGGACGTTGAAGTTGAAGCTACAACACGAACACCCCTGGGACGTCACACCGCAACAGGCCATCGCCATCCAGAACCGGCTCCGGGACTTGGTCAGCTTGCGCGACGATTTGCCGGATAAGGTCCGATGCATAGCCGGAGTGGACGTGGGTTTCGAAGAGAACGGCACCGTCACACGGGCGGCCGTGGCGAAACTGAGTGTCCCCGAGCTCGTGCTGATCGACACCGCCGTCGCGAGGCGACCGACTACTTTTCCTTATATCCCCGGCCTCCTGTCCTTTCGGGAAGTTCCAGCCATCTTGGATGCCCTGCAAGCCTTGCGCGAGCTGCCGGATTTGATATTGGTCGACGGCCAAGGCTATGCGCATCCTCGCCGTTTGGGGATAGCCTGTCATTTGGGCGTGCTGGCCGATATCTCGACAATAGGCGTCGGCAAAACGCGGCTTCTCGGCACTCACGCGGCTGTCCCGAACCAGCGCGGCGCCTGGGTTCCTCTTGTGGATAAAGGAGAGACGATCGGCGCCGTGTTAAGAACGCGGCAAAATACCAACCCGGTTTACGTATCGCCCGGCCACCGCATCGCTTTGCCGACGGCGGTCGAATGGGTGATGCGCTGCACGGGGCGTTACCGCCTGCCCGAGACGACGCGCCACGCGCATCGCCTCGCTTCGGGATGAAAACTCGGATCCCGAGGCTGCTTCGGTACTACTGCGGTTTACTTGCGGGGAGCTCCTTGTCCCGATAGTGAACATCCTTCCAGCAGACCGGAAGCTCTTCGCCCGATGGAAATAGCAGTTCGGTTTTGGGAAATTTCTCCGGATCCTGCATTTCCTCACCCCAATGCAAGCGTCCGACCACATTTTTGTGTGTCGGATTGACCAGATCGTTAAGGCTGAGGACCTCGATCAAATGTCCATCTTTCTTCCGTTTCAGATACATGGCATGCGTCTCCTCTAATGGAACCGCTTCGGCAAAGCCGTCACCCTACATTAGACAACTAATTCGAAGCGATTCCACCGCGCCATTGAGTTTTCATGTCCAAGCGGGATTACTCGGAACGCCTGCCGCCCGAAAGAGACTCGATGCCCCAGTAAACCAACTGCGTCAAAACGACGCCTACCCCAAAACCGCCGATAAAAGACTCCGACGCATGATGCTGCATGGTGGTTGCCAGAAACTTGCCGGTAAAAAATCCAACCACCAGCGCCGAACCAATCCGTAACCGTCTAAAAATTTCTTTTGTATTCATATAGCTAGATCAACTCACAAAGCGTAAGACAGGAGATTGTTGGAGCGGGTCGGATAGAAGCGAACCGGACTATCCATACAGTTTACAGGAGATGCTCGGCTCTCCCGAAGGCGATGACTAGAGTACCCGATGGGCTGAACTTCATCGGCCGTGAGGAAATCTCAATGATTGTAGACACCGATGAAATGGGCTAACCGAAATGACGGCATCCGATGAGTACATTTTGAACGAGTTGACAGCCTGGTTCCGCCGACGGCTGGATGAGCTGAAAATCCACTTCGACGACGAACCGCTTAGCTACGAAGCGAATACCGCCTACGATATCGCTTTTTATCGTCTTCTGGCGGAAGCCCGTGACGCCTGGCTGGCGCGGCACGGCTACACGCCAACGCCGGGACAACTCACCAAAGCCTTCTTCAATGCGGAGTTCGAGCGCTCGCGCGACGAACGACTTGCCAAGCGCAATTGGCTATTGCGCGCCATTTGCCGGTTGTTTCCTTTCAAAACCTCTCGAAAGCCGTTCCACATCAAATAATTCCGCCAGACCGTTCCTTTCGCCCACTCTTCCGGCACACTCGGAACTCCTTTCGAAAATAAGGGTTCTCGGTTCGTTCGCATTCCGCGGCTTGACCGTATTGCTTTGAGCAGCGGCGAGCAAGTGGCTGCTGCATCCCATTTCTTTCTGCCTACCGGATTCGCCACATCATAACGACCGTTCGTCGGGCAAATCCTACCGGTTATCGGTTCCCGCCGATGCGGCCAAAAAGCGCTGCTATAACTATCGGCATGAACAGAAATCACGAAAAAGGTTTTACGTTAATCGAGCTGATGGTCGCGGTGGCGGTGCTGGCTATCACCCTCGCAATCGGCGTACCGAGCTTTCGGGATACGATTCAGGCCAACCGAATGGCGACTCAGGCTAATGAGTTTGTCGCGGCGCTCAACTTCGCAAGAAGCGAGGCCATCAAGCGTGCAACACGGGCAACGCTATGCAAAAGCTCGGATGGCAGTAGTTGCGTTACAACCGGAAATTGGGATCAGGGTTGGATCGTGTTTATAGACAGCAACAACAACGCCGCCGCCGACGACGGGACGGGTTCGCTCCTGAAGGTCTATTCAAATCTCGGTTCTTCAACGCTGAGCGGAAATACGAACGTTGCCAATTATGTTTCCTATGTTTCCTCCGGATTCACTCAGCTGACGACCAGAGCCATTCAAGCCGGAACATTTACGCTCTGCCCCGGTACTTCGGGCGCCACCGGACGCTCCATTGTAATCAGCGCCACCGGTAGGCCCACGGTAAGCAAGATGATATGCCCATCAAGCACTTGACCGAATCCACGATGTACAAGTCTTCAGTAAGACACAACCAATCCGGTTTTTCGTTGCTGGAAGTATTGATCAGCGTTCTGGTCTTTTCCATAGGCGTCCTCGGCATCGCCGCGCTTCAGCTCAAGGCCAAGCAGTCGGGTTACGAAGCCGTGCAGCGTACAGTCGCCAGTTCGCTAGCAGCCGAGCTGTTAGAGCGGATGAGGTTGAATTCTTCGGGTACGTCTTTAATTAATTACGTCACAGCGAACGGTACGCAGACATTTAGTTCGTCCAGCCCGCCGGCAGCCGCTCCGAATTGCTCGGCCGGCTGCAACTCCACCCAAATCGCCGCATTGGACTTGCGGAACTTCTGGGATGCTTTGAATGGCGCCAGCGAAACCCGGAACGGCAATCAAACCGGCGGCCTGGTCAATCCGACTACCTGCATCAACGGTCCGGCGGATGGATCGCCTGGCACCTACACGGTCACCATCGCCTGGCGCGGCCAAGCCGATTTGACTAACGCGAACGCCAGCACCTGCGGCAATGGGAGTTACGACAGCCCGAGCGGCACCAACGGTTATCGCCGCATTCTATCTATCACCACCTGGATTGGCCCATGAGCAGATTAGCACGCATCACATTCAGGCAATCCGGCGTCGGCTTGGTCGAGCTCATGGTGGCGCTGGTCTTGGGCTTGTTCGTCACCGCCGGCGTCACCAGCATGTTCGTTCAGAACAAGGGGAGCTACAACCAGGACGAGCGAAATGCCCGCATGCAGGAAAGTGCTCGCTATGCCTTGCAGCTTCTGGCGCGCGATTTGTCGATGGTGGGCTTCTGGGGGGGGGTGGTCAGTTCCGGGCAGGATATTACGGGGGCGGCAGCACTATCCGCACCAGCCAATGACTGCGGCGCAACTGACGCTTTTGGTGCAACTGGAGGTGTTCCCTGGCTGTACAACACCCGGCAGGCTATTCAGTATTTTAAGGCGGTTGATTCCAGTAGCGATCCGACGGGTGAATTCCCTTGTCTTAGCAGCGGTTCTGGCTACTCATACAGGGCAGGTACAAACGTCGTTTCAGTAAAGCACGTCGCGGGTGTTGCAAAAACGACGCATCCAGCAACGGATAACGGACACGTTTTTATCCGGACAGTTGGAGCCGGAGGAGCTTTGAGAATATCGCCTACTACTTCCGGAAATCCAGATACCCCACCGACAGGACAGCAAGACTGGGAGTATGAAGTGTCTGTGTACTACGTTGCGACCAACAGTACCACCGGGGTTCCCTGGTTGCGTCGTCGACATCTAACTGATAACGCCGGCACGCCGACTATAGAGGACGAAGGTGAGCTAACCGAAGGCATCGAACAATTCCACGTCCAATTCGGCATCGACACTGACGGCGACGGGATTCCCAATCAGTATTCGTCCGACCCCACCGATGCCCAGCTACAAACTGCGGTCAGCGCACGCCTCTATGTGCTGGTGCGCAGTTCGGAGCAGGATTTCTCCTATACCGACAACAAGATCTACACCCTGGGAGATCTGTCTGTAAACGGCGGCAATGCATTCAACGACCGTTTCTATCGCCGGGTTTACACAACCACCGTTCAACTACGAAATACCCAATACCAACTCATCCTGCAAGGAGCGACAGCCTGATGAAGCATTCCAGTAATCTTCAAATACAGAAGGGTGCTGCTTTAGTCGTCTCGCTATTGATTCTCCTAGTGGTCACAATGGTTGGATTGGCCGGAATGCGGACCAGCACTCAGGAGCTGCGCATGGCCAGCAATGCCGAGGATAAACAGACCGCATTTCAACAAGCGCAGGCTGCCATCGATTATTTGGTCAATAATCCTGGTCTGCTCCCTGTTATCGGCGGTGTCGGCTTTACCCTCTGTACGACCAATGAGACTAGAGCCGATGGAACGGCTTGCGACACTAACGATGTAGAGCTACCTGATCCATTTTGTGACGACGCCACAACAAGCAGTGGCTGTACCACTAGCCAATGGTCGGGCACCAGCAAGCTTAGGCTTACCCGCCAGAACCCCGGAACCGGCTTGCCGCCGAGGCTCTTGGCCACCAGTTCGGCCATGTTCGCATCGGCTTATTACCTTGGAGAAAGCCGGTATGACGCTACGGGCGTCGGGCGCGGCGCGGACGGTCTTGGGGCTGGGCTGATGCGCATCATACCCAAATAAACAAGAACATGCGGAGCCTGCCCATGAAATTCGTCAAAGCTTTGGCTTCCTCCCTCATTGCCATCTTGACCTTGCAGTCCGCGCATGGCGAGGACACCGACATTTATCTGAGCCCCGCCACTACCGAGGGCGGAAGTCCCATGGTGATGTTCGCTCTGGATTATCGATCAAACCTCGGATCCACCGTATGTCAAGGCAGCGAGTGCAATAGTCTCCGCACGGCCGTATCGCCGAGCACGGGAACAACCTATCTACCTGCCAGCGGCACCGTTACTTTTTTCGAGCTGTTGCGGGCCGTACTGAGAAAAGTGACGGATGATTTGGCTCCCGAGCTCGCCAATGTGAAGCTCGGGCTCATGATCAATCACAACAACAATAATAATTGCGGAGGCCCCAGCAAAACCGGTTGCAGCAACGGCGGCTATATGATGCTGGGTTTCGACACCGGCACTGGCCGTCTGCACGATAAACTTGCCCAAATCCCGGTGCCTCAGGGCAATCTGGCTCATTCGTTCCAGGGTAAGGAGCTTTATTTCGAGCTGTTCCGCTATTTGACGGGCCAGGACATCTACAACGGACACAATGGCTGGACCGACTACGACACGAACAACCAACAAAACTTGCCTGTTGATAATCCAAACATCAGCTGGGATAGCTCCATAGAAACGGGGAACCGCTACGAAAGCCCCTTGGAAACCAATTGCAGCAAAGTCTTCGTCATCAACTTTATGTTCCAGGTGTCCCAGCAGGAAGACGATTCGGACTCGGCTATCCGGGAGACCAAGGCCAACGGCGGCATGAACCAGCTGAACATCACCGGCACCAACAACAATTTCTCGACCGTGATCCGCTTCATGCGCGACGCCGATTTGGCGGATGGCACCTGGGGAGAACACAATCCGAATTTGGAAGACGTGCAAAACGTCACGTCTTATTTCTTTGTCGATCCGACCAAAATCAACACGACCACCAACGGTTATGCGTCTGCCGGCGGTACGAATGCGGCGCTGCCCTTGAGCAGCAATCCTCAGGAACTCATCGACCAGTTAAAGGATGTCTTCAAGCAAATCTTGAGCATAAGCACGACCTTCGTGTCCGCTGCTGTTCCGGTGAATGTATTTAACCGTACCGAAACGCTCGAAAATGTGTTTTATGCCTTGTTTCAACCGGAGGCCACCCCTCGCTGGAACGGCAATCTCAAGCGCTTGAAATTGGCGGTTGATGAAACGACCGGCAATCTGCAGGTTCTGGATCAGACCGGAACCGAAGCCATCTCGGCGACCGACGGTCGAATCAAGAACGAAGCCCTGACCTTCTGGACCAGCGCTAGCGGTGCGGACGTCATCGCGGCCGATACGGATATAGGCGAAGTCTCAGGCAAGGACGGCCGTAGCGTATCGCGCGGCGGTGCCGGACAGAAAATCCTCGGCTTTCTGAGCGGCAGTCCGGGGACAAGCAACGCGAGCGGCGCCCGAAATCTTTTTACCGAGCCGGACAGCTACACGAACGGAACACCCACCGCATTTCGAGCGCTGAATGCGGATGCGACGACGGCCGGCGTCTCCGCAATTTGGGACAAGCTCAAGCTCAGGGGGGCAAACAAGTCGACATCCTGTTCGCCGTCCGCCGACTGCTGGACCACTGCCGCCAGCTATGCGGCGGCTTCCGCGACAGACCAAACCATGGCGGTCAACCTTCTCAAGTTCGCCCGCGGACTCGACGCTTTCGACCAGGACGCCGACGGAAGCACTACGGATGTGCATCCGTGGGCCACGCCGAGCGGTGAGACTACCCACAAGCCCTGGCTGATGGCCGATCCCTTGCATTCGAAGCCGACGCCCATCAATTACGGTGCGCGAACGGCGGCGGGCTATTCGAGCACGGTGCAGGATGTGCGCATTCTGTTGGCAGGCAACGACGGCTATCTGCATATGTTCCGCAACTCGACCTCCGGCAGTTCGCCCGAAGTTCCGAGCGGCGTGGAGGATTGGGCTTTCATGCCGAGGTCTCTGATCGGCAACCTCAAACTCCTGGCGGAAAATGCGGATGCAACGCCGCATGTGTATGGGCTCGACGGCAAGGCTGCGGTCTACATGAAGGACACCGACGGCGACGGCACCATCGAATCGGGAGAAAAAGTCTGGGCCTACATCGGCATGCGTCGCGGTGGCAAAGCCTATTTTGCCTTGGACATCAGCGATCCGGACGATCCCAAAATGCTGTGGTCGATTTCCAAGACCAGCGGCGGCAATTTCGATGATTTGGGATGGACCTTCTCCGATCCAGTTGTAGGCAGCTTGAATTGGGGTAGTGGCGAGAAGCCCGTTGTGATCTTCGCGGGCGGGTACGACACCAATAAAGACGCCCGAAGCGGCACCAATTCCAATAACGCCGCCACCGGCACTAACGATAGCGAAGGCAATGCGATTTATATCGTCGACGCCGAAACCGGAGCTTTGGTGTGGAAAGCCGCGAAAACCTGCGGCGGCCTTTCGGCAACCCAATGCTATGCGCACGCTGACCTTCTGGACAGCATACCGTCTAGCGTCACCGCCGTGGACACCGACAGCGACGGGCTAACCGACAGAATCTTGGTGGGAGATACCGGCGGTGTGGTTTGGCGCGCGGATTTGATTCCTCCCGCTCTGGATACCGAAGTCGATCCGCCGGTTTACGTCGATAAGCGTGCGGAATGGACGATAACGCCCATTCTTTCCGTGGGACGCCATGCGGGACAAGTCGATCGTCGGTTTTTCCACAGGCCGGACTTCGTTCAGGCAAAGGATACTACGGGCAACTTCGATGCCGTGATCATCGGTTCCGGTGACCGCGAACATCCGCTGGACACCAACGTGCAAAACCAGTTCTACATGCTCAAAGACCGCAACACGCTCAGCGGAAATCCTCCGTCTACCACAAGACAGGTGAGTAACCTCGATAATTTGACCGACGTAACGGCAACGGCGAGCAATGCGTGCAACTGCGGGTGGTATATCGATTTGGGACTTGGTGCGGACGGTGGCGAGAAGTCCCTGGCTTCACCATTGACCTTCCTGGGGAAAATCTTCTTCAGCACTTATGTGCCCGCAGGAGATTCTGGAGAAGACGACAACGTGACGTGTGGACCGGCGGAGGGTAAAGCCTACACCTATGTGGTAAAGCTGTTTACTGCGGCGGGCGTCTATGATTTCGACACCAGTAACGATTCCAACGGTGAAACAAATGAACGCTCTGTCGAAACCGGGTCGGGAATACCGAGCGATCCTATCTATATGTCACTGGATGGAAAACAATTTATTACTCCAGGAAATATTCCAACTGAAGAGGAATTCAGAAGTCCCCTGGAAAGCAGGGCGATTTGGAAAACATTCTGGTACGAAAAAGAATAAGACGAGATTAATCATGAAAGTATTGGGTACTCGGAAAATGAGGGGCTTTACCTTAATGGAATTGATGATCGCGGTTGCCGTGGTGGGAATACTGGCGGCGGTCGCTTTTCCCAGCTATCAAAGCCAAGTGATGAAGACACGACGCTCGGACGGCAAAGCCGCTTTGATGGCCGCCGCCGCCAAGCAGGAACAGTATTATCTGGACAATAAAACGTATGCCGACACCTTGGCCAAGCTCAATGTCGCGGCAGCTTCACCGGAAGGTTATTACCAAATCAGCATTACGGCATCGAGCGCGACCGCTTTCACGCTCAAGGCGACGGCTCAAGGCAGCCAGGCGAGTGACACAGTATGCGGCGATCTGACATTGGATAACTTAGGAACCAAGACGGAAAGCGGAAGTGGAACGGTCGACGACTGCTGGTGATCCGCTGCGGATGCCAGTCTGGCAATTCGTAAGCTGAGTTAGCCGGTAGTCCAATCGCAAACGGCGTCTCCAATCGCAAACGATCATCCAGGGAGCCCCCGGATGACCCTTCCAGCATAACCCACCGATTATCACTGGCGGGTTATGCTGCACTAACCCGCCCTACGATTTTAACGGTCCGAGTGGCCGAGGTCTTTTCCCGGCACGATCTCATCCCTTACCCGCTGCTTGAGTTCCTTCGCCTCCGGGAAGCGCCCCTCTCCCTTCCGGGACCATAGCACCTTGTTGCCGTGGCGCACTTCGAATATTCCGCCCGTACCGGGGATCAGCGCCACTTCGCCGATTTCTTCCTCGAAGGTGGTCAAAAGCTCCTGCGCGAGCCAAGCCGCGCGCAGCAGCCAGCGGCATTGAGTGCAGTATTCGATTTCGATGCGGGGTTTTGCGGTCATGGCTTTTCTCGCTTTGTAGGCCGGGATAAGGCAACAGCCGTTCCCGGCATAAGGCGCTTATTCTGGCCGATACGCTCGATCTTTTAAATTCCGATCCAGGGCTGAACGGCCTGCCAAAGCAGTTTGACTCCCACGACGAATACGACTACGGCGAACATCCGTCTGAGGTTTCGCGTCGGCAGCCTATGCGCGAGTTTAGCGCCGATCGGGGCGAACGGAATACTGGTCGCCACGATGCCGGCAAAGGCAGGCAGGTAGACATAGCCGAGACTCCAAGTCGGCAACACAGGCTTTTCCCAGCCCAGGACGATGTAAGTTAGAGTGCCGGCGACTGCGATTGGAAAACCGCAGGCGCTGGAGATGGCGACGGCATTTCGGATCGGAAATCGGCATTTGACGAGAAAAGGAACGCTCAGCGTCCCGCCGCCTATCCCGAGGATCGAAGACACCGCGCCTATCCCTAAGCCAGCGGCGGAAAATACCCATTCGTTCGGTACGCGGCTTCGACCGTCTTTAGTCTTCGGATCGATCAAAAGCCGAGCGGCGACGTAAAGCAGGAAAAGCGCGAAGATCAGCTTGAACCAATGCGCCGGCAATCGATCGGCGATGATCGAACCGATGACGGAGCCGATCAGTATGCCGGGCGCGAGCCGGAACACCGTGTCCCAGCGTATGGCGCCGAGGCGGTGATGCGCATAAACTGCGGAGATAGACGTTGCGACGATGGTCGCAAGCGAAGTCGCCACCGCCATGATCATGACGGAATCCGGCGGAAATCCGCGCGTTGAGAAAAACCAAACCAGAAACGGCACGATCACGACGCCGCCGCCGATGCCGAACAAGCCGGACAGCACGCCGGCTAGGCTGCCGAAAGCCAGGTAAAGTCCCAGTTCTTCCCCCATGCGCTACTCATCCGCGTTTAAAATAGGGGCCGTATGCTAACAGGAACCGGGGCTCAAGCTAAAAACCCATGAAAACTTATCTGGTCGGCGGTGCCGTAAGAGATAGCCTGCTCGGGCGACCGGTGGAGGAGCGCGACTGGGTGGTCGTGGGCGAAACGCCGGAAAGCATGATCGCCCGAGGCTTCAAACCGGTCGGCAAGGACTTTCCCGTGTTTTTGCATCCCAAAACCCGCGAGGAATACGCGCTCGCCCGCACGGAGCGGAAAACCGCACCGGGTTACCGGGGCTTCGTCGTCCACGCCGAGCCGGACGTGACCCTGGAGCAGGATCTGCTCCGCCGCGACCTGACCATCAACGCCATGGCCCTGGACGAGAAAGGGCGGCTCATCGACCCCTACGGCGGTGCGCGGGATCTTGAGGACCGACTTCTACGCCATGTTTCGCCGGCCTTCGGCGAAGATCCGGTGCGCATTCTCCGCGTCGCCCGCTTTGCCGCCCGTTTCGCCCATCTCGGCTTTCGGGTGGCGGAAGAGACGTTCGACCTGATGCGGGACATGGTGGCCGCCGGCGAAGTCGACGCCCTGGTGCCGGAGCGGGTTTGGGCGGAATTGGCTCGCGCCCTGTCCGAGCCGAGCCCCCGGGCTTTCTTCGAGGTGCTGAGGGAGTGCGGCGCCTTAGCGAGGCTGTGCCCCGAAATCGACCGGTTGTTCGGCGTTCCGCAACCCGCCGAGCATCACCCCGAAGTCGACACCGGTCTTCATACCTTGCTGGTCCTCGACCAGGCCGTCCGGCTGAGCCCCGATCCAGTGGTGCGCTTCGCCGCCTTGACCCATGACCTCGGCAAGGGGCTGACGCCCAAAGAGTTGTGGCCGAAGCATCACGGCCACGAAAAAGCCGGACTGGGCGCATTGGAGAGTCTTTGTCTGCGGCTGAAAGTGCCCAATGCCTACCGCAAGCTGGCGGAAAAGGTGATGAGCTATCACGGGCTTTGCCATCGGGCGCTGGAGCTCCGTCCCGCGACCGTGGTGGATTTGTTGCAGCGGCTCGATGCGCTCCGAGCGAAGGATGCGCTGGATGGCTTTCTTCTCGCTTGCGAGGCCGATGCCAAAGGACGTCCCGGTTTCGAGAATCGATCTTATCCGCAAGCCGAATGGCTGCAGATGGCGCGGGAAGCGGCTTTGGCGACTCCGGTTCAGCCGCTGTTGGAGAATGGATTCAAAGGAGAAAATCTGGGCCGGGAGCTGCGCCGGCAGCGGATCGACGCCGTGAAGGCGTGTCGGCAGCGCTTTTTGGAAAGCCGAAATTCCGGTTGATGTAGCTTGGCGATGAATCTAGAACCTGCCGTGATCTATCAGCCCCGCGATTTTATTGAAACCCACGAAGGACTAATCTTCGCCGTAGTCGATAGCCTGCTCGAAGACGATCGAGTGCTCTGCTTTCTACGTTATGCGCCGATCGCGGGAAAGCTCACCAAGATGGGCACCGGTGAAGCCAATGTTTACCTGCAAGCTCGGGCGCCCCGATATCTCTTTTCGTCGAAGCGACTGGACGCCCGACTCCATGCCGTGCCGTTGGAAAACATACGCCGCCATTACCGGCCGCGGGAGCGCGTGCAAGACTTGCTGAACTCGGCGCCGCGGGACGCGATCGAGCGGAAAGCGGTTCGATCGCTGCATAAATTCGGCGCGCACGGATTGGACTTGGGCCGCGTCGGTCTGACCGGTTCTCTGTTGATCGGGGCGCAAACGCCGGTATCCGATCTCGATTTCGTCATCTACGGACGCAAAGCGTTCTTCGAGGCTCGCGAAATCGTCGGGCGCTTGATCGAGACGGGAGAACTGCAAGACCTGGATGATGCCGCCTGGCGCGATGCCTTCGACCGGCGTGGGTGCGCGCTGACGTTCGAAGAATTTCTCTGGCACGAGCGGCGCAAGTTGAACAAGGCGCTGATCGATGGAACGAAATTCGATATCACCTTGGTGGGCGAGCCGTTATCGAAAGCATCGGGACCCGTCCGCAAGCTCGGGCCGATCCTAGTTCGAGCACAAGTCGCGGATGCGGCGTATGCATTCGACTATCCGGCCGTGTACCGTTTGCTGCATCCCGAAATTACCGAAGCCGTCAGTTTTACCCACACCTATGCCGGCCAGGCCCTGACCGGAGAGATGGTCGAGATTTCAGGCCAACTGGAGGAGTTACACGCTGGGCAGCGCCGCATCGTCGTGGGTTCCAGCCGCGAAGCCTTGGGGGAATACATCAAGGTAGTTTCCGCTTCGGTTCCTAAAGCTCCGGATTGCTGTTAATCGCAAACGGACCTTCAGTCGGTCCCTTCCAATCGCAAACGGACCTTTAACCGGTCCCTTCCAATCGCAAACGTCGCGCTTCGGCGCGGGACCTTCCTTCAGAAGGCGAGCGCTTACAGCGCCCGCATAAACGCTGCCAAATCCGATTTCTCCTGTGCGTTCAATTTGAGCTCCAACACCAAGTTGAAAAACTCCACCGTGTCCTCCAGGGTCAGGCAACGCCCATCGTGCAGATAGGGCGGGCTGTCCTTGATGCCGCGCAAGGTAAACGTCTTCATCGGTCCCAGCGGCGCCTCGTTGACGAAGCGTTCGAGGTGGAGGTCGTGCATCTGGTGGTCGAGATAGGTCGGGGGCAGATGGCAGGCGGCGCATTTACCCTTGCCGAAGAACACTTCTTCGCCGCGGCGCTCGGCCTCGGCCGCCTTTGCGGGATCGAGCCGGGCCGTGGCGACATTCAGCTTGGGTGCCGGCGGGAAGTCGAACATGTTCTGCATCTGCGCCATATGGCTGACGTGGATGCGGTCCAGAATCGGGAAACCCTTCTTCATCGCATGGATCGGATCGTTGTTGAAATAAGCGGTGCGGAATTCGAATTCGGTGAAGTCCTCGACCGAACGGAGACTCCGCTTGGAGCCGTGGATCTGCTGGTTGTACATGCCGCGCAAACTCGTCGTGTCGAGGCGCATGCGCCGCTCCTGCGGGCGATCGTCCGGATTGAGATGGAATTGCCCGGTGGTGTGGCCGTTGACGTGGCAGTCAAGACAGGTAACCCCGAGGCTCGCCTGCTCGCTTTTCCGATCGTCGGTAGGATTGAATTCCTCCTGCGGCAGCGGCGTCAGCAGAATCTGCAATCCGTTGAGTTGGACCGGGGTCAGGATGTCCTTGAACAGCCGGTAGAAGTTGTTGATCGAGACCACCTCGCCGCGCGAGACATCGCCCAGTTCCGGCCGGTTTTGCAAAAACATGGCGGGCGGAAACTCCGGCAGGAAGGCGTCCGGCAAATCGAATTCCACGTCGAAGCGTTCGAGGCGCGGGAACATCTCGATCTGCATTTTCGGGAAGACCTGACCGCCGGTGGCTTGCTTGGGATGCGGCAGGGCGGGATAAGGAAAGGCGCCCTTTTTGCGAATCTCTTCGGGCGTCATCGCGGCCAGCGAGTCCCAAGTCGCGCCATCGCGCAAGCGCGCGGTGGGACCCACCGGAACCGGTTTGCCCCGCGACATCTTTGCCTCGGGATGCAATCTGGGGGTTAGGTCGTAGCGGCTTTCCAGCAGTTTCCGTTGATCGGCGGTGATCTTGGGCTTGGCCGCCTTGTCCTCCTGCATGGTCTCCTCGAAAGTCTGCATGGGCTTTTTGGCGTTGAGGGGATCGCGGTAGAACTCGAAGCCCAATACCTTGCCCTGATCGGGCTGGCTGCCGAGGGCGTTCGAGGCGGGTTGAGCGCCGGTGGCCTGAAAAACGCCGGACCGGTCGTGCTCGGATTTCTGCGACTCCGGCCGAGAAGAAGGCGCGGCTTTCGGCGTTTGCGCCTCGGCCACGGCGTCGAACGGTTTGCCGTTCGTTTGGCCGGCCATTACGGCCACGGGAAAAACGAGGCTGCCGAGCCATAAACGGGCAGCTCTGCTTGAAATCGCCTTGTTCCGGAATCGCATAATCGTCTCCCTGCGAGATTTCCATTGGCAATAAATCGGTCGGAGCTCTAAATTGGAATCGCCGATCGATCTATTGGTTCCACTGGTTAGAGAGACACGTATCGCCAAGGCCGAAAGGACGGGCGTTTGTCCTTTATTTCGCTTAATCCCGGCGAGCGGCCTTGGGCGAAAGTCGATGCGACAGAGCCCCCGGCGAAGTACGCCATATCAGACGCCGGTCTTGGCAATGGTCATGTAGATGTGGACGTAATCCATGCCGTGGCCCTCGGGGTTGTCACGCACCAGCGCTTCATACGCCTCGTAGTAGCGATCGATGATGCTTTGGCGCTCTTCGGGCAATCTCTCCGGCGAGAGCGCGGCCAGAAAGGTGCTCTCGGTCCATGAGCGCAGCGTCGGGATGTAGTCGCGAGCAAAGCGAACGGTGTCCCCGTGCTCGCGGAACTCGGCGGCAAACGGACACGGCACGATCCGGGTTTCACTCTGCTCCAGGCGCAGCCCCGCACGATAGACGGCGCTCGCGGTGTCGGTCAGCGGGCGCGTAAACTCCTCCACCGTCTTGTAGTATTGCGGCAGCGTCATCCGCACGTATTCCTCGCGGCTGATCACACCTTCGGCAACAAAGCGCTGCCATAACCCGTTGAAGGTGTCGAACATGTTGACGCCGCCTGTATTGCCCAGATAGCGGCCGGCCTCGTCCTTGACGAAGTTCACCAGCACCAGCCGGCCGCCCGGAGTCAGCTCGCGCGCCCGCTGCAGCAGAATGGTTTCCCAGTCGCGCTGCGCTTGCTCGGCGAAGGCGTCCAATTCGGCCCCCGAGGCGCCCACCGCCTGGATATGATCGGTGATGTCGCAAGGCTTGCGGCTGAGCCAATGCATCGCGGTCGCCGAGAACCCGAGGTCGAGCGTGCCGGCAGGGAGTATCTGCCGGTAGAAGGATGTGGCCGAAGCAAACACATACACGTCCTCAGCCTTGCTGAGATAGCTCGGAAGCGGGGTCAGGCCATGAATGATGCGGAACAGGCTGTTGTAATCGTTGCGGGGTTGATCGGTGTAGATGATGGAGATCGGCCGGCGCCGCCGCCAGCGGGTGCGCACCGCGCCGATCGCCTGTCGCATCAGGTCGAGCGAGGTGCCGCCGTCGGCGCAGCCCATGTCGGCGAGGGTGAAGGGAATCGAGGCATCCCTGTCCGGCAGGCGGGCGATCGCACTGACGACAAGCGGCGTCGCGGCGTCGATCACGTCCTTGGCGCCCTTGGTGGCGGTCGAATAGTAGCCGCCGCCCCGCATGGCGACGTTTACAGCATGCGCGGTGTTTTCGGCCATTGCTCCACTCTTGATCTGATTTGGATAAAAACGCTACCGGCGATTGTATTCGGTCAATGAGGCCAAAGGCTCCAAGCTTTCCATGACGAGCCGGTCGGCCAGGTCGAGATCCACGTCGTCCGCCCGGTCAATCGATTCCGACAGCCGGTCGATGATTTGGCCCTGGATGTCCCCCCGCTGTTTTGCGATGGCATACGGAATCCGGTGAAACATGACCATGGCGTAGCGCGGGATGAAACGTCCGGGATGGCGCTCTTCGAGCAGCCATTCGACGTGCTTCCGCAAGTGAAACTTGGGGTCTCGAACGGAATCCCGCATCTCGACATAGTTTTCCAGCGCCATGTCGGCGATGGCCTCGGCATTCGGTTTTCTCCGGGCCTCGAAGTCTCGATAAAGACTTTCGTAATCGTCGTGTTCATCGATCAGCCGGTTGAAGACGACGCAATCCTCGAAGGCGCAGTTCATCCCCTGGCCATGAAACGGAACCACCGCGTGGGCGGCATCGCCCAGAATCAGCGCCTGATCGGCGATATGCCAGGGAAAGCAACGAATTGTGCCCAAGGTTCCGGTGGGATGATTCAGAAAATCGCCGACCGGGTCGGCCATCAACGGCAGCACGTCGGGGAATTCGGTTTCGAGGAAACGGAGTATGCGGCTTTCGTCCGTGAGCGTCTGGAAACTCTCGGGGCCCGAATGGGGCAGGAACAGCGTGGCGGTAAAACTGCCGTCCCGGTTGGGCAGGGCGATCAGCATGAAACCGCCGCGCGGCCAGATGTGCAGGGCATTCTTCTCTAACGCAAACGTGCCGTCAGGTCCCGGCGGAATGGCCAGCTCCTTGTAGCCGTGCGGCAGATGCTCGTCGCGGCAGTCGATGCCTTTCTTTTCGATCATGGCGTGGCGTACTGCGGAACCCGCGCCATCCGTGCCGATGACCGTCCCGAAGGGCAAAGCGCGCCAGCTATTGTCGCTTTCACGATGGAGCAGCAGGCTGCGGTTTTCGAAATCCAGCCCCTCGCATCGTTCGCCGAAAAAGAGCTCGGCCCCGGCGGCTTCAGCCGCATCGAGCAGAATCTTGTTGAGCACGGCTCTTTCCACCGAATAATGGACGGCGGATTCGTCCCTGCCGTAAGGCTGATAGAGCAGCTTTCCCGCCTGATCGTGAATCATGCGGCCGGGCATCGCGACCAGATGCTTTTCGATCTCCCGGTACAGCCCGACTTTTTTCAGGGCATGAATGCCGCGGGTGGACAATGACAGGTTGATCGATCGGCCTGCCGGAATTTGGTGTTTGCGCATGTCCGGCAGTCGCTCGAAAACCTGGACGGGAAACCGCCGCCGGGCCAGGAATATGGCAAGGAGGCATCCGGCGAGCCCTCCGCCGATCAGCATGATGACTTTAGTCCGCATGTTCGATCACTCCTTTGAGCCGGTCCACGAAATCGAAAGCTTCGGTGTAGCGGTTGTAAAGCGGGACCGGCGCCGCGCGGATCACATCGGGTTCCCGCCAGTCGCAAACGATCCCGGAGGCACTCAGCCTTTCGAACACCCGCTTGCCGTCCTTTAGCCTGAGCGACAGCTGGCACCCCCGTTCGGCGGGCTCGGGCGGCGTGAGAATGGCGACCTGATCGCCGCAGCGTTCCCTGATCAGGTGCTCCAGATAGCCGGTCAACGCTTCCGATTTCGCCCTCAAGGCTGTCATTCCGGCTTGGTCGAACAGATCGAGCGATGCGAGCAAAGGCGCCAGGGAGAGGATGGGCGGGTTGCTTAATTGCCAGCCTTCGGCGCCGGGCAAAGGGCTGAACCTCGGCGGCATGACGAAGCGGGTGGATTTGTCGTGGCCCCACCAGCCGGCGAAGCGGGGGAGATCGAAGCGTTGGGCGTGGCGTTCGTGGACGAAACAGCCCGCGACGGCTCCGGGGCCTGCGTTCAGATATTTGTAGGAGCACCAGACGGCGAAATCCGCGTTCCAGTCGTGCAGTTTCAGCACCAGATTGCCCGCGGCATGGGCCAGGTCGAATCCCACCACGCAGCCTTTCTTGTGGCCGGCCTCGACGATTTCGTCTAGGGCGAAGGCTTGTCCCGTGTAGAACTGAACGCCCGGCCACAGGATCAGCGCGATGCCGTCGCCCTCGCGCTCGATGAGTTCCAATAGGTCACCGGTGCGAAGGATGGTTTCGCCCGGACGAGGCTTCACTTCGATCAGCGATTCTTCCGGATCGAAGCCGTGAAAGGCGATCTGGGACGCCATGGCATAGCGGTCCGACGGGAAAGCGTGCTCCTCGATGAGGATCTTGTGGCGCTCCGGCGTCGGACGGTAAAAGCTCACCATCAGAAGATGCAGGTTGACTGTCAGGGAGTTCATCGCCGCCACTTCGACCGGCAGGGCGCCCACCAGCCGGGCCAGCTTTTCCGTCGCGAATTCATGGTAAGGCAGCCAGGGATGAGCTCCCTCGAAATGGCCCCGCACGCCCAGCCGTGCCCACGCGTCCAGCACCTCTTTCACATAGCTCGGCGTCGATTTCGGCTGAAGCCCGAGGGAGTTGCCGCAAAAATAAATCTCTTCCGCTCCGTCTTCGTGCTTCGGAATGTGGAAACGATACCGGTATGAACCGAGCGTGTCCGTTCGGTCGAACGCTTCGGCGAAGGATCGGTGTGCTTGGGAATTCACAAAGCCTCCACGGGGAAGAGCAGCGGCCGGCTGGGCGATGCATCGCCTCGGAAAGGCGCAATTTGAAGATCGAGCAGGTAATAACCGTCCCGAATGTCGTCGGCCACGAAGACGAGTTCGGTAATCGTTCGAAAAGGCGCTTTGCAGCGATTCAAATCGTGGCTTTCGGGCGGCAGCTCCCAGAAGAGGCGATGATTCGACAACCTGCCTCCATCTTCCATGCGGTCGACGGACGGCATATCCACCAAAAGGTGCTTCACGCCGCGGCGGGCGATTTCCGTCATCGCTTCATTGGAGAAATAGGGCGCCGTGACGTACCGCCGTGTTCTCTTGGCGGGCGAATTGGGGAGCGTTCGGATGACCAAGGCTTGGTGAAAGTCTTCATCGTCCAGGATCTTCAGCCTTTCGATGAGCGTCCTCCGGGTAATGAGCGCGTCGTCTTTCGCTTTGCCGGGGATGTAGCTTTCCGGGCAATGCACGCCTTGCTCCGGTTCCACGGAGATCAGAGTGGCCGGAATCCAGGTATCTCTCAGAACCTCGGTCACCGGCAGATCCTGATCCACGATATGGGCCGCGCATTCGGTATGGGTGCCGTGACAATGGGGAATGAATTGGTATGCCCTCACGTTGCAGCTGCCGCTACGACGGGTATCCCCGACGAACCAGGCGTTTTCCACCGTTTGCACGCCGGCGGGCGGTATTCCGAAGGCGCTGAGCCCTTCGGCGTCGAAATCGATCGGAATGGATAGATCGAAGTACTTCGCTGAGTCGCTGCGGTAAATCCGTCGGCCGATGTGGACATCGACGGCGGTCATACCTCATCACCTATCGTTTTTTCCGGAAGCGGTGACGCATGTTTCTTCCCCCTTTGGAAAAGGGGGATCGAGGGGGATTTGACGAGCGTCCAGCCAAGACTTCGGCCTCGAAAATCCCCCCTGCCCCCCTTTTGCAAAGGGGGGAACGGCCTCTGGCCTCTCCTTAGCCATGGAGCAGTGTCGTCTTGCTTCCCTCTTAGGAAACGGGGAGCGCATAAAGCGATAGGTGGTAAGGCGATCATGCGAAGAATTCCGGTTTGAGGCCCAGCCACTCAAGGGCGGTCCCGTAACACAGCCGCTCTTTTGTCGACCGTGGCAGCTCCATCTCGGCTATCATCCTGCCGGGGCGGTTTTCGCCGAGCGGAAACGGATAGTCGGAGCCGAGGGCGATCGAGCTTTCGCCCAAGAAATCGATCAGGCAATGCAAAAGACGCGAATCATTAACGCACGAATCCACATAAAAGCGCCCCAGGTACTCGCTCGGCCCTAAGCGATTGTCCACGGCGCAAAGATCGGGACGCACCTCGAAGCCGTGCTGAATGCGGCCGAAGGTCCCCGGAAACGCGCCACCGCCGTGGGCGAACGCCACCCGGAGGCGGGGAAACCTCTCGAAGACGCCGCCGAAGATCATCGAGCAGATGGCCAGGGCGGTTTCCGCGGGCATGCCGACCAGCCAGCTCAGCCAGTATTTCTTCATCCGTTCGTTGGCCAAGACATCCCAGGGGTGCACGAAGAGGGCCGCTCCCAGATCCTCCGCCGCCTCATAGACAGGGAACAACAGGTCCTCGTTCAGATTGAAGCCGTTGACGTGGGTGCCGATCTCAATGCCGGCCAGATTCAGATTCCGAACGCAGCGCTCCAGTTCCCGGACGGCAAGATCCGGCGCCTGCATCGGGAGGGTGCCCAGCCCGACGAAGCGTTTGGGGAACTCGGCGACGACGCCGGCGATGTGATCGTTCAGCAGTTTCGAGAGATCGAGGGTATCCGCCGGTTTCGCCCAATATGAAAACATGACCGGTACGGTGGAGAGCACCTGAACCTGCACGCCGAACTCATCGTAGTCCCTAAGCCGGGTTCCGGCGTCCCAGCAGTTGCTCCTGATCTCCCGGAAGCACTCGCCATCCTTGAGCATGCGCGCACAACCCGGCCGATGATGGTCGAGCTGGATGAATCCGCCGTAGCCATACCGCTCGCGAAGATCGGGCCAGTTCTTCGGCAGAATATGGGTATGGATGTCGATTTTGAGCATGTCTACTTTCCACGTGCTCACTGGTGAGCCTTGTTCAAACCGCCGTTGCTCCCTCTCCCTCCGGGACAAATCGGCAGGACAGCCGATTTGCACGCGCGAGCGCCGCTTGCGGCTCCGCACAGGGAACGTGCGGAGTGATTGGGTTGGGGTGAGGGGATTAAACAACTATCGCAATTCGTATTGCCTCCAACACCGCATCAAGATCGTTTAGTACTTCTTGGTTCCAAAACCGCAACACCCGATAACCCAAAACTTGCAAGTACCGGGTTCGCTTGCTGTCCTCATCCTGTTGCTCGGTATGCTGCCCGCCGTCGAGTTCAATGATCAGCTTCGGTTCTAGACTAAGGAAGTCAGCGATGTAGGGGCCAATGGGTTGTTGCCGACGGAACTTGCAACCTTCCAGCTGGCGGTTCCTCAACTGGCTCCACAATAATTTCTCCGCGTCGGTCTGTTGTTTTCGTAGCGTTCTGGCCAGTTGCTTCATCGGAAGAAAACCTAACTTGGATCCCCTCACCCTGACCCAATCACTCCGCACGTTCCCTGTGCGGAGCCGCAAGCGGCGCTCGCGCGTGCAAATCGGCTATCCTGCCGATTTGTCCCGAAGGGAGAGGGAACTAACGACATCACTATGGATGCGGTAAATATAGTCAGGGCACCTCCATCACCGTCCCGCACCTCTTGCACGTCCGGTTTTCCTCGCTCGAATAGAACCGCTCGAAGACCGGCGGCAAGTCCTTCTCGATGTTTTCGAGATGGAAATACTCCTCGTAGAGCAGATTCGAGCAGTTATCGCAGTACCACAGGAGACCGTCCTTTTCCGTAGGCCTTCGCTTCCGCTCGATGACCAACCCCACCGTGTCGGCGAAGCGCTGGGGCGAATGGGGAACGCGCGGCGGCAGGAGGAAGATATCGCCTTCCCGGATGCGGATGTCCTTAGGGTTTCCATCCTCCATGATCTTGAGGACCATGTCGCCTTCGATCTGGTAGAAGAACTCCTCGCCTTCGTCGTAGTGGTAATCCTTGCGGCGGTTGGGGCCGCCCACCACCATGACGATGAATTCCGCGTCCTCGAACACCTGTTTGTTGCAGACCGGGGGTTTGAGCAGATGACGGTGTTCGGCTATCCACTCACGGAAGTTGAAAGGCTTGAGTTCTCTCACGGCGATCCTCCGTTCTCATTCGATGGTCGCGATGCACTTCAGCTCGATGGCGATGGGGGTCGGCAGCCTCGACACTTCGATGGTCGTCCGGCAGGGCTGATTGCTTTTGAAGTATTCGGCGTAGAGCCGGTTGTAGACCGGGAAATCCTTTTCCATATCGGTCAGGAAGACGGTGACATCCACCAGTTTGTCCCAGTGGGAGCCCGCTTCTTCCAGGATGTGGCGGACGTTTTCGAAAACCGAGCGGCACTGCGCTTCGATGTCGTAGGCAACGATGTTCCCGTCTTCGTCCAGCTGAACGCCCGGAATCGCCTTGGTGCCACGTTTTCTCGGCCCGACGCCTGAAAGAAACAAGAGATTTCCCACCCGCCTGGCATGGGGATAGAGGCCCACGGGTTCCGGTGCTTTTTCCGAATCGATGCGCTGACTCGTCATGCGCGCTATCCTCCGAGATAAACGCAGACGTTCTTGGGTTCGGTAAAAAACTTGAGCACCTCGAAGCCGCCTTCCCGGCCCACACCCGATTGCTTCATGCCGCCAAAGGGCGTTCGAAGATCCCGGAGCAGCCAGCAGTTGATCCAGATCACCCCGGAATGAATCCGATTCGCGAGGCGATGGCAACGCTTGACGTTTTCGCTCCAGACCGTGGCGGAGAGCCCGTACATGGTGCTGTTGGCGTACTCGATCGCTTCGTCTTCGCCATCGAAGGGCATCAGGGTGACCACGGGGCCGAAGATTTCTTCCTGATTGACCCGGCAGTCCGGAGTAAGCCCCTCGATGATCGTCGGCTCGACGAAGAAGCCGTTTTCGCAACGCCCCTCAAGACGCACCTGCTTGCCGCCGGTCAGAATCCGCCCGCCTTCCGTCTGCGCCAGATCGATGTAGGACAGCACCTTGCGGAGGTGGTTTTCGGAAATGAGCGCGCCAACGTCGCTGTCTCCGCTCAAGGGATCGGCCACGCGCAGCGCCTGGGTCCGTCGCAGGAATTCGTCCCTGAACGTTTCGTAGATCGGCCGTTCGACGAAGATCCGCGATCCCGACAGACAAATTTCGCCCTGGTTGAAGAAGGACGAGCGAACCGTGGTGCTTACCGCACGTTCGAAGTCGCAGTCGGCAAAGATGATGTTCGGATTCTTGCCGCCCAGTTCCAGCGAAAGCTTTTTGAACTTAGAGGCCGCGGTTTGGGCGATCCGGGCACCGGTTTGGGTGCCGCCGGTGAAGGAGATGGCCTCGATGTCCGGATGCTCGACCAGGCTTTGCCCGACTTTGGCGCCGGTGCCGTGAACGATGTTCAAAACCCCCGGCGGAAGCCCCGCTTCCCGGCAGATTTCCGAAAGGTAAAACGCCGTCATCGGCGTCAGCTCCGAGGGCTTGGCGACGACCGTGTTTCCCGCCGCCAGCGCGGGCGCCACTTTCCAGGTAAAGAGATAAAGCGGGAGGTTCCATGGCGAGATGCAGCCGACGACGCCGAGTGGCACCCGAAGGGTGTAGTTCAGCGCCTGACTTCCCATGGCATGGGATTCGGAAAAGAAATGCTGGATGGCGGAGCTGAAGAATTGGAAATTGGCGGCGGCTCTCGGGATGTCGACCTGGCGCGCCGCGCTCAGGGGCTTTCCGGCATCGACCGATTCGGCGCGGGCGAGTGCGTCCGTTTTGGCTTCGATGAGATCCGCGATCCGGCGCAGCAGTCTGGATCGCTCTTCCAGCGGAGCCTCGGCCCAGGCGGGAAACGCTTTCTTCGCGGCGGCCACGGCCCGGTTGATATCGGCGGCATCGGAATCCGGCACTTCCGAAAACAAACGGCCGGTGGCCGGCTCGATATTTTCGAGGTAGCGGCCGGAGACGGGCGGAACGAGTTCGCCGCCGATGTAGTTCGCGATCTGTTGCATAGTTACAAGCTCATCGTACGTCCCCCGTCGACGGGCAGGTTGATCCCGGTGATATAGGAGGCGAAGTCGGACGCGAGAAAGCCCGCCGCATAGGCGATTTCTTCGGGTTTTCCGAAACGGCCCAGCGGAATCGAGCGTTTAGTCTGTTCGACCACGTCATCGATGGATTTGTTCGAGCTTCGGGCTTTGGCTTCCATGATCGACCGGAGCCTGGCCGTCTCGGTCGCTCCCGGAAGGATGTTGTTCACGGTGATGCCGAAGGGCGCGAGTTCTCCGGCCAAGGTCTTGGCCCAGTTGGCCATGGCGCCGCGCACCGTGTTGGAGACGCCGAGTCCCGGAATCGGCTGCTTGACCGAGGTCGAAACGATATTGATGATCCGGCCGAAATTTTCGCCTTTCATGCCGGCGAGCAGGGCCTGAACGAGAATATGGCTGCAGATGAGATGGCGGGTGAAGGCTTCGGTGAATTCCTCGACCTTGGCCTCGTACAGAGGCCCACCGGGCGGTCCGCCGGTGTTGTTGACCAGGATGTGTATCGGGAGAAGTTCTGGCAGGCGTTGTTCCAGAATTTGCTTCAAGCGATCGGGATGGCCGAAGTCGGCCACCAGATAGCTGTGCTTCTGCCCGTGCGCGGTACTGAGCTCGTCACAGACGACCTGCAACGCCGACTCGTTGCGGGCAAGAAGAATGACCTCGGTGCCTTGATCCGCGAAATGCAGAGCGATGGCTCGGCCTATTCCCTGACTGCTGCCGCACACCAGCGCCCGTTTTCCTTCCAGCGACCGCATCGTGCTCACTCCTGCCGGTTTTCTGCAAAGCTAACACGGAATAATCGGTACGCGCCATAGGCTCGCTTGGCCAGGTTTATCCTTCCCGTGGTAGGGGGTGGGTTAGGTGCGCCTCCGGACCACCGCGTGCAGCCCTCCGAGTCAGGCGCGCAACCCACCGAAGCAAGTGGCACGGCCGCCGAGCATTGATCGGGTGGGTTACGGCGCACGCGAAGCACAGTGATCAACAATCAGCGCATACCGGAGTGCGCCTAACCCACCCCACAAAACCCTGGTTTCCACATCCCACCGACAGTGAAGCCTCTAACCTCCGGGCCCATCCCAGGTCTAATCAGTCAACGAGTCCATCCATCATGACATCCGAACCGCCTTCAAAACTCTCGATTCTGGGCCAAGCACTCGAAGGGGAACTGTTGGCCGACCGGCTCTCGCGCCTGCTTTATGCCACGGACGCTTCGCCCCACCAGAAGGTGCCTTTGGCCGTGGTGCGGCCTAGGCACCGGGACGATTGCGTGACGCTGATGAGATTCGCCGCCCAGGAACAACTGCCGCTGATTCCCCGTGCGGCCGGCACCAGTCTGGCGGGGCAGTGCGTCGGTGATGGCCTGGTGATCGATTTCACCCGCCATATGGACCGGATTCTCGCGATCGACCCCGAGCGGCGGCGGGCGCGGGTCCAGCCGGGCGTGATCCGCGATGATCTCAACGATGCATTGCATCCATTAGGACTGATGTTCGCCCCCGATCCGTCCACCTCCAACCGCTGCGCAATCGGCGGCATGTTCGGCAACAACGCCTGGGGCAGCCATGCCTTGCGCTACGGCACAACCCGGGATCACGTGTTATCCGTCGAAGCCGTCTTGAGTGACGGCAACGTTGCCCGATTCGAATCCCTTAACGACGAGCAGCTTCGGGAAAAATTGGCGCTGGATAATCTGGAAGGGCGGATTTACCGTGCCGTGTTTCAGGCGATCGACCGCCACCGGGCGCTGATTCTCGAGCGGTTTCCCAGTCCCGACGGCATTCCCCGCAATGCCGGCTATCCCCTGGACGTGCTGGCGCGCGGGCAGCCTTGGGAGTCCCGAGGGCCGTCCTTCAATCTGGCCCGATTGCTCTGCGGCAGCGAGGGGACCCTGGCTTTAGTCAGCGAAATCGAAGTGAACCTTGCGCCGCTGCCTGCCCAGCGACGCTTGGTTTGCGTCCAGTTCGACAGCCTGTCGCAAGCCCTTTCGACAGTCGCCATAGCGCTGGGCCATCGGCCCTCGGCGGTGGAATTGGTGGACCGGCACATCCTGACGCTAACCCAGACCAATCTCGAGCAGCAACGCAACCGGTTCTGGATCGAGGGCGATCCCGCCGCCGTGCTGCTGATCGATTTCGTGGACGAAACCGGCGACAGGGCTGCCGCCGCCGTCGAGAGTCTGATGGCCGAATTGCGCGTGCGGAACCTTGGCTATTCTCGGAAGGTGCTCGAGTCTCCGCTCCGGGAGCGGGCGCTGGCCCTGCGCGCAGCAGGATTGGGCCTCCTTATGGGCATGCCGGGTCCGGTCAAAGCCGTAACCGGCATCGAAGACACGGCGGTGGCCGTCACGGATCTGTCCGCTTATGCCGACGCGGTGCTTTCGATCATCGGCCGCCACGGCACGGATTGCGTCGTCTTCGGTCCGGCCGGATGGGGCGTGCTGCATTTCCGCCCCTTGCTCGATCTCGGCAGCCGGGACGGCCGGCGTCTTTACCAGCGTATCCTCGAAGAAGTATTCGAAGAGGTGATCCGCTTCGGCGGGACGATCAGTGCCAAGCATGGCGACGGCCGCCTGAGATCGCCTTATCTGTCCGCTATGCTGGGCGATGAACTTTACGGACTCTTGCGCGGGATCAAAGCCGCCTTCGATCCTCACGATCTTTTGAACCCGCACAAGATCTTCGATCCACCGCCTTTGATTTCGGATCTGAGGGCGCATGAGGACGGAAAACCGGTTGCCACTTATTTCGATTGGAGCCGCGAGGCCGGCTTCAGGGTTGCCGCGTCGAAGTGCAATGGCGCCGGGGCCTGCCTGAAGAGCGCCGGGCGCGGCACCATGTGCCCGTCCTATATGGCGACACGCGAGGAAAAACACGGCACCCGCGGCCGCGCCAACATCTTCCGGCAGGTCATGGACAATCCTGAACCCTGGGAGAAAACAAACCGCGAACTTCTGCGGGAAGTCCTCGACCTTTGCCTCGCCTGCAAGGGCTGCAAGTCGGAGTGCCCCGCCAACGTGGACATGGCCCGCATGAAAGCGGAATTCCTGCAGCAGCATTACGACCGATCCGGCGTGCCGTGGCGGGCAAGGATCGTGGGGAATTTCGACCGGCTCAGCCGGATCGCGGGCTTCGCACCTGCCCTCTCCAACGCTGTGCTGGCGCAGATCTGGGCCAAATCCCGGCTGGGCTTTCATCCGGAGCGTCCTATGCCGCCTCTGGCCGGCGAGCCATTCAGCCGATGGCTGAAGCGGCGGCATGGAGCCGAACCCGCCGGTCGGCGCGGAGACGTCCTGCTGTTCAACGATCCCTTCACCGAATACTACGAACCCCGGTTGGCCATCGCGGCATACGAGGTTCTGGAACGGCTCGGGATTCGCATGGCGGCAACGCCCTGTCTCGAATCCGGGCGGATACAGATCAGCCAAGGTCTTTTGCGCGCCGCCCGGAAACGGCTGAGCCGAGCCGTCGAGCGGCTGTACCCTTGGGCGGTAACGGGCCGCTGGATCATTGGTCTCGAACCTTCGGAAATCCTGACCTTCCGCGACGAAGCGGCGGATCTGCTGCAGGGCGAGGAGCTCAGGAAAAAGGCGCGCGTCGTGGCGGATCGCACCCTGACCTTCGAGGAGTTCATCGATCGCGAGTTCGGGCGGCTCGACGAAAATCCGTTTGGCGATGCACTGGCAGGCAAGACGCTGCTGGTGCACGGCCATTGCCATCAGAAAGCGCTGCTCGGAATGCAGCCGCTGTTAAAGGCGCTGTCCCTGATTCCCGGCGTCGACCTCCAGCCTATTCCTTCCGGCTGCTGCGGCATGGCCGGCGTTTTCGGCTACGAAAACGAGCACTACGCCGTGTCGCTGGACATCGCCGAACTGGTCCTGTTTCCCGCTATTCGGGAAGCTGGACTTGATACTTTGGTTGTGGCGCCCGGCACCAGCTGCCGCCGCCAAATCGCCGACGGACTCGGAGCGCGGGCTTATCATCCGGCCGAGGTGATGCTCATGGCGACGGGATGAGTGCAGCATCGGGCAGGTTTAATGCCTTGCCCGGACCCTCACTCCGATCCTCTCCGTCACCAGGACGCGGGCAACTTCCGGTGGATGCGTATGGATTTGCGTTCGGTCGAGAGATAGCCGCCACGTTCCAAGTCCTTCATGATGCGGCTGACCATCTCCCGGGAGCAGCCGATGATGTTGGCTAAGTCCTGATGGGTCGGTTTTTCCAAGATGATCCATTCCTTCTCGTTCTCGACGGCCATGTCGTAAAGGGCTTTGACCAAGCGCCCGTAAACGTCCGACAGCGCGAGTCCCCGGACATTCTCGGTCAAACTGCGGATCCGCTGAGTCAGGCTTCGGATGATGCTGAAGGCGGCGTCCGGATGGTTTGTCAGCCAAGTTTTCAACGCGTGGCGCGGAATCAAGCTGCATGCCGTCGATTCCAGGGCCTCTATCGAGGCCGAACGGGGTTCGCCGTCTAGCAAGGACAGCTCCCCGAAAAACGAGCCCGCGCCCTGATTCGAAAGAATCACCATGCGCCCGTTTGCGCTGCTCAGATAGGCCTGCACCTTGCCCGAAAGGATAATGAACAGCGCTCCGCCTTCTTCGCCCTCGCGAATGATGACCGAATTCTTCGGATAGCTTTTTATGGCCGCGCAGGAAGCCAGTTCCGCAAGAGCGGCATCGGCGACTTCGGAAAAATACGGGATGTTTTTCAATCCCTGTAGCGTTTCGTTCGACACAATCGCGTTCAACTGGAAGGAAACGAAGGCTATCGATCTCTCCCGTCAATCTCGAAGTTCGGGGTACGATGCGACAGAGCTAAATGTTAGTTCATATTCGATCTGTCGGCCTCAAAAAAAAGGACCGGCGCTGAAGTTCGGTCCCGAAGAGTCGCCGCGGAGGCGTATTCGTATTATCTAAAGCGGAGTGCGGTTGGACCGCTTACGCGTTTGACTCTACCTGCCGCGGTCTTAGCGAATCCATTCATCTTTTCGATTCCGACTTTTCGGGGAGTGTGGCTTTTGCCGGATTATCGATTCCGGTGGCGTTCACGACTATTCCGAAGGCTGAGCGCTCTTTCGTCCGCGCCGCCGTTCCGAAACTATCCTGCGGCAGAAAGACGAACAGCACCAGGGCTGAGATGCAGGCAAAGGTCGTGATTATTACCGACACGCCGATATAGAGAAGCCTGTTGGAGCGTTCGGCAAGGCCCCTTTGAACCATGTACGTCATAAGCCTACTCATTTGCCTCGATCGCCTAGGGCGACCGTGTCGGGTATTTTCAAAATGCTCGTCCGAAGACGCGAAACCGAAACGTGCATAATGCTCCTTCGGAATAAGCCGATGTTTTTGCGGTCCCTTGCGGGAGCTAGACTCAACTTACGCGCCTGGAATACGGAGTTCTGTGAAATATTTCCGTTACTGGTGCGGCGAGCTCGGAAATCGAGCGGGAGCACTGACGCATCCAGAAAGTTCCGTGCGGAAATGCTGAGAACGGCTGCGGCCCTATCCCAACCTACCAGGGCTATATTGCTTGAATGAGACGTCGTGTAGGCCGGAATAAGCGAAGCGATTCATGCCGCGCATCCCAGTGCAGCACCCTCTGGGCGGCGCTGCCGTGCAAACCGGCTATCCTGCCGGTTTGTCATGCAGCACCTCCTTGTGCCGTCCCCTTCGGGCGCAACGCGTGCCAATCGGCTCCTGGCCGATTGGTCCGGCACTCGGGCGTTTTGTCGGGAACGGCTGGTGCCTTATCCCGGCCTACTTAAATCGGTGGCGTTGGGGAGCGGGCGGGAAAAACCGGGGCGGGCGGTTTGCAGTTCGGGGAACGGCGGGCGGATTCGACGGCAAGACGGAGGGTGCGTGGCGCACCCTCCCGGTCAGTTCAGCACGGCATACAACTTCCGGATGCCCAATAAAACCAGTACCCCGCCGGACATACGTAGCCGCATTGCACCGCCGCATAGTAGAGTAGCCCTCCACCACCAGCGCCGCCCGCTATCAGCGGCTTTTTATACCGTTTAACAAATTCCCAAGCCGCGTTGCCTTTTTGTTGTTCTGATGCCTGATCGCTCATACGTCCCTCTCAGTTTGACGGCATTCCAAGACATTGCCATAGCGTCCTCAGAATGCCAGCGTGAGTTGAAAAAACATCGTCCTTTCCGGAATAAACAATGGCGTTTCCTCCAGGCGCCTCGTTCGAACCCCGAAGGCGTTCTGCCCCAGGAAGTCGAATCGTTGATCCAGCAGGTTTTTGACGACGAATCCTGCCGTACCGTAGCGATAGGGTAAACGATATTTCAGGGCAAAATCGAGCAGCGCAAATTGGTTGTCGTCGTACCCCTTTAAGGACTCCTCCTTGCCCTCATAAGCTTCTTGATTGACATAGGTGACCGTGACGGTGCTCGACAGGCCCGAGGGATGAAAATAGCTAAGGCTGAGTGGGGCAATATGGTTCTTGTATGAGGTCAAGCTTCCGACCGAGAAGATATCGTATTGATATTCGAGGCTAGCGGAGAAATTGTCGTTGATCGCCCAATAGGCGTAGGCGCGATATAGCATTTCCTCCCGTTTCGAGATAAAGGTCGGCGCGTCCAAAGCCGTGGCGAGAGGCAGAGGAACGATTACGTCGCGTAACGAGGCTTCCAGGCCGGCCATGAGACCGGGCGAAAACTTGTGATCGAGGCCTACACCGTAACGCCGGGCATCCGTCGCTGCAAAACCGTCGAAGAACTGGTTGAACCCGGCGATCTGGGTCGGCTCGATGGTCACGTCTTCCTCGATGCCGCGATCGAAGGTGCGGAATGCGGCGAGACGCAGGATGGTGTCCGGCGTGAGTTCCCACATCAGCCCTAGTTTCGGGTTGACCTGGTCGAAATCCCCGACCCATTGATTGCGGGACGAGTCGTAGCTGACGCCCAGCGTCCAGGTCATAGTGTTCGGAAAGCGGATATGGGAATAGAGATACGCGTTGCTGTGGCGAATGTCGTAAGCGATCCGCTGTGCGAAAAAGCCAAGATCATTGGACAAATCCGCGGAAATATCTCGGCTGCCCCCGCCCAGGATCAAATCGAAGGGGTCACGCCGGTAGATATACTGGGCTTCCCCCATGAAGCCGCGCTGGCTGGCAGTCGTCGAGATGTCGATCGGCATTCCGAAAAACGAAGCTTGCTGACCATTACTTCGCAAAGTATCCAGATACATGGCCGAAAAAATCAGGTCGGAATTCGCGGTGGGCGAATAACGAAGGCCGGTCCGCACGCTGTCGGTTTTCAGTTCGCGCTTGAAGGTGTCGTCGAAATCCTCCAGGTCGCCGTTGAAAAACAAATCGCCGTGCTCCAGATGCCGGTGGCGGTATTCGGCCTGGAGGCTGAGGCCGGGGTTGATCATGCCCTGGGCGAAGACGTTGTAGATGTCCTGGCGCAAGTCGTTATTCTCACGGAAGCCGTTGGTTTCGTAATGGAACTGGCCTAGGCTGTAGGAGAAGTTGTCCCATAGCCCGGCGTGGACCAGTTCTTCCCCATGGGTATCGTTGCTCCCCGTGATGCCGGAGGCCTGGAAGCTGAAGCGGTCCCGGGTGAACATGGGATTGAACTCGTTGAACGAGCGCCGCGACGGCCCCGCGCCTTCCGGGATCAGCAGCCGGCCCTCGGCCAAATGGGGCTGCACCGGGGTGGTGTTGATGGGTTGCAGCAACTGCGATTGCAGCACTTCGCTGGCGCGGGCGATCTCGTGCCGCGGCAGGGAGGAGTAGGTGTCGGCCAGGAGCCGGTGCGCCGAATAATTGGCCGGCTCGATGCCGAGCGAGCGCCAGCCTTCCACCACGGCACGCTGGCCGAATCCGAGGTCGGTGTAGATGCGTCCTAGCGCGGCGCTGCGGGCGGCCAGATCGTCGTCCAGGGCCAGCTTGGAGCGATAGACCGCGCGGTTATCGTTCAGCTCGATCGCGTTTTGCAGATTCTTGAACGCCTCCACCGGCCGGTTTTCGGTCTGCTTTTTGATGGCGTCGTAGAACCAGGGCGTGGGGTCCTTGGGATCGAAGGTCTTGGCGAGATTGAACTGCTTTTCGGCGACCGCGTTGCGCTTCTGTTCGTAATAAGCTTTGCCGAGATAGCTGCGGATCAGGGCATCGCTGGGATCGAGGCTGGCCGCGGTCTCGATGGCCGCGGTGCCCTCCTTCAACTCGCCCCTCCGGACCAGGGCCAGCCCCGAGCCGAAACGGGCGAGGGGATCGGCCGAATCCAGTTCGGATGCTTTCAGGAAGCTCGCCAGCGCCCCGGACGTGTCTCCGTCCATGAGTTCGACGAAGCCGAGCACGACATGAGCGCGCGGATTGCGCGGGTTGATTTCAACGGCGCTTTCGGCCGCTTTCCGCGCGTCCGACCAGCGGTCCAGACCCGCCAGCAGCTCGGCGCAGCGTGCCTGGATCAAGGCATCGCCGCGATCGAGAGCAGCGGCGTGGTCGATGCTTTCGAGCGCGCCTTCGAGATCGAAATCGGCTTGACGCGCATAGGATTGCGCCATCCAGCCCGAAGCCGAAGCGGGGTCGCTTTGAATCGCCGCATTCGCCAGTCGGAGGGCTTCGGGCTTCTGATTGCGGGCCAGGGCGATGATCGAGCGCAAGGCATCGATGGGCGCAGGCGTCTTCGCGCCTTTGGTATACGCGGTCAGCAGCGGTTCCGCTTCGTCTACCCGTCCCACGCTCAGCAGCAAACCGGCGTAGAGGGCAGCGAAATCGGCATCACGTCTTGCTTCCGGCACGCGGTCCAGCGCGGCCAGGGCTCCGGCGATATCGCCGTTGGCATAAAGGCGGATTCCCTCGACGACCTGTGGGTCGCGGACTCGAGCCTGCAGCGCGGCGTAATCCACCAGCGGCGGGAAATAGAGCGCCCACTGGACGCCGTCTTCCGGGCGCACGTGCAAGGCCAGGCGCGGTGCCTCGTTGCGCGAAGCAACGGCGGTCTGGCCGTCCTTGAGCACGACTCGTCCTTCGGCGTTCGAGGTCTCGACTTCTCCTTCGAAGACCGTGACCTGGCCGCCCTGCGGCCCGGCCTTGATGAGAAACTCGGTCCCCTTGATGGCGGCATTGATGAACGGCGTCCGGATATCGAGGGGTTTGGGCGTTCGGCTCCGGGCGTACAAGGCGCCGGTGAGCAGCTCGAGCCAGGACGGCTCTTCCGCCTTCACCTTGGAAAACACGACAGTGGTGTCCTGATCGAGCGAGATGTAGGTCTGATTCGGCAATTGCAGCGATGCGCGGCTGCGGATCTGCGTGCGGATCTTATCGCCGGGGCAGAAGAGTTGCTGCTCCTCTACCGGCGCCCATGACGGCCTTCCGGAGGGTTGAATGTCGACCTGGCCTTGGGCCGACACCAGACGGGCGGTCCATTGTTCGCACGTGGCGGCGATACCGGGGTCGTTTGCGATGAATGCGGCAGCGATCGTCAGAAACAATTTGGCGGATTTTTGCATCAGACTGCGAAAGATTTTTTGAGTTATTGTTACAGGCCCTACGTTTTTCGTTCCTTCCCCAGCCAAACCCTCTCATCGCGAGAGCTAGCACGTTTTCGATTCCGATCTACGGTAGCCGCAACCGGCTCCGCTGGAATCGTGGCGAGTGAGCGCCCCCTACGTCTAAGCGAAAAGGATGAAAATGCTCTTGGAACTTACGCCTGTTGCTTCTTCCCGCTTGGGGAAAGACCACGGCGAAGCGAGGTCCAAGATAGGACGAGTGACATCGCCTCACCTTAACCTTCTCCTTCGGAGAAGGGGACCGAAAGTTCTCTTGCGTAAATCCAGGCTTATTTGGTCAGCGGATGGGCCGAGTCCGACTTTTCGACACGAATGCCGAGCGGTTGACCGCCGGCCGGATGCGTCCCCCCGAGACGCGCTTCGCATGTTTTGAGATAAAACCGGGTCGGTCCGTCATCAGGTAATTGTAGGACAAGCTGAGTGAAAGCGGCATGGGCTTCAGGCCATCGCTCGGCTTCGAAATGGGCCAGGGCACTCTCAAACCGGGTTTGAAACTCTTGCAAAGGGGGCGTTTTCAAGCCCGATCGGGATATCAATTCGGCTACCGATACCGGCTTCGTTTTCCCGGCCAAGAGAAATTGGCCCAAGCGTCTGGCCCGTGTCTCGGCAATGCCGGCCAGTACCGCTTCCGACACCAGGATTTCCGTGCCGAGTATCTTGTTCAAAGCTTCCAAACGCGCGGCGATGTTGACCGTATCGCCGACCGCCCGGATTTCGCCGCGACTGTCGGTGCCGACATAACCGATGCGGAGATCGCCGCAGTGAATGCCGATCCGGACCGGAAAATGCAGCCCATGATGGCGTTCGAATCGGCGGACCGCCTGTTGGATTTCCAAAGCGGCTTGCAGTGCGTCGCGTCTCATCTTCGAACCGTCGGCTTCGCTGGTCCAAATCGCCAACATAGCATCCCCGATCACGTCGGAAACCCATCCCCCATGCCGCACCACCGGCTGAAAGATGACCCGGTAGTAATCGTTCATCAGATCGGCGAGAGCCATAGGCTCCATGGTCTCGGCCAAGGACGTATAACGGCCCGCGTCGGTGGCAAGGCAGATGCCGTGGGTCAAACGTCCGTATGACGGCAACGCCTTCATCTCGTTATCGCGGGTTAGCTGGCTGAACACGTCTACGGGAATGAAGCGCTCGATCACCGACTGCATTTTTTCTTCGCGTCTGACGCGCCGCAGATAACCGATGAGCATGCTGGTCGTCAAGGCTGCCGGTGCCTGCCAAAGCAGTGGAATGAACAGCGGCAGCCACAACCCGTTGGCGCGAAAGAGCGCCCATGCCGTCAATAAATACCCACCGCTCAGCGCCACAATAAAGGCCAGCGCCTTTTGAATCGAGAGCAGTTGAGCGCATACGCCTAGCGTAAGCCCCCAGAGGACTAGCCAAATAAGCTCTTTCAGTGGCGTGAGTGCCGGCAGCACGGATTTGTCTTCGAGCAGGTTGGCCACTGCGGTGGCCGCCAATTCCACCGAGCTGACCGTGGAATACGGTGAATTAAACAGACCTTCGGTATTTTCGGGTTGAAAATCTTCGAGGTATCCGATCAAAACGATCTTGCCCCTGAGCGATCGCTTGAGTTCTTCCGACGGTGAGTCGGTAAGCTTGTAATAAGGAATCGTCGGAAAGGTGTGGGCGGGACCATAATAATTGAAATAACGCGCGCCAGTATTTTCATGAACGCGAAGCAGGGAGCGCAGCATTCGGCGCGTTTTTTCGGGTATCGGTCTTTGCTGTAGATTCTTTTCTAGGATCGGAAGCAGGTCGGCTCGAGACCGGAGCAGCGCGGTAAGCTCTCTCGGCAGGACATCGAACTGCTCCCGCTCGGTTCGCAGATTCTTGATGAAGCCTGCGGCATCGGGCGCGGCGCGGGCGTACACGTCGGCCAGATCGTCACGGGCTGTGCGCAGGGCGTAGGCTAACTGCAGCCGGGTGGGCAGCGTAGCCTGAGTTTCTTCTCCGAAGAAGGTGAGAAACCGGGCTATTCCGTTGTCATTCTTCGGCACCAGGAACGGCGCGGTTGTCAAAGCTGCGTCGGCGAGTGGGTCCGTGGAGTGTACGACCGATTCCAGGTAAACGCCTGGGGAAATCTGACGGGGTTTGACGTAATCGGTCAGTATAACGCGCCCCATGCGGCTCATCGCATCGGCCATTTCCCGGTCGTCACTGGGATCGGACGCCGCGCTGAAAAAAAAGACATTGAACGCGAGCAGCTCGGCATCGGATGCCTGAATATTTTGAATGACCTTCGCGTTGAGCCGGCGAGGCCATGACTGAGGTTCGTTCGGGGTCTGCAAGCGCAGCGCGGACTCGTGATCGATCCCCACGATCACGATTTCCTCGGGAGGTTGTTCCGCGCCTCTCAAGCGGTACAGCAGTCCGAGACCGAATCCCTCTTCGAGTTGTGACAGAGCGGGCAGGAGGCTGAGCAATAAACCGCTGAGCCCAATCAGAAACGGCGCTCGGCCGAACCAAAAACCCGCAAGCACCTGGCGATTTCGAACGCTCATGACGTGTTTCGAGTGTCCGGGGCCGCACGTTGAAGAGCAGAAGGGTTATTGGCTGATATCACTACAATCAAATCCCGGAGAGAGTCCCGATCGCAAGAATCCGTCGCCACAGAGTTCGTCACTTGGGCATTTTGAAGCTGTCCATGACAGTCCAAGATCCCGCCGGCTCTTGTCCCTGGAGCCAGCTACATTATACGGAGTGGAATTGGGAAATACGTCACGGAATTATCGCTTGCTTTGCCCTAACCTATTGAGTGTACGAAACGCTCGAGAGATTCGGTCGATGAAGACAAATTCCCATAAACATGAAAATGAATCGGACCTGGAGATTTATACGTTTCGCCTGCATTTCGAAGGCGCCGCAGATATCGCTCTCGAGACCAGCGGGTATTGGTGCGATGCAGAGGGGCGTCTAGTCGAAGGGGCCGATACGGTCAACGGGAAACTCCTGCTGGCGCTGACGGCGCGGGAGCTCGAAAACGGGCGCTTGCTGATCGTCCCGGTGTCTACCGACACGTTTCACGCCCGCCGGATCACGGCTGCAGATCTGCTTGCGTATGATGCATTCGAGCCGCAGGCGCAATTCAATCCCGAGCTGCGGCATCACCTTCTGCCGGAAATTCCGGAATCGTTATGGCGATTCTGGTTTATATACCGGCGGTTCGCATTTAGTCGCCCGAAACCGGCGCAGGCTGCCATTCGGAGCTGGTAGGCCGGAGTCCGGCGAGCATGGTGCCCCGACTGTCAAAGCACCATTATCAGTTGATTTCCAAAAACTTCGACCTCGTGATGGGTCAAGTCTGCAATTTGATGGGCGCATTCCTGTGTTTGTGCGGGGTCGTCGAAAAAGCCCATCACGACGCCCGCGACGGCATAAAAATGGCCGTTGAAAGCACGAATGACGCGTTCAATTACCGTATCCATTGAAGTTCTCCTTCGAAATCAGCGTACTTCGGTGATTTCTGCGGATAAGTCCACTCACTTCCGGGGCAAAATCCAAAACGCTTAAATCGCTGCATACTAGCAATTCCCCTGCCTTGCCAAATCCTCCTCCATGCTTTAGCTTAGCCTGATGTCCGTAAGGCTGGGGGTGCCCTGCTGCGGTTCCTGATGAGCCGGCAAACCTAAACCGACTCATTAGACGTCTCTTGCAGGGCTGAGAAACACCCTTCGAACCTGATCCGGTTAACACCGGCGTAGGAAAGCCTGTCCTGAGCCTGGCGATGGACCCGTCTTGCCTGCGCCCCCTTTTTCCGTTTTTTGTCCAGGAGAAAGCGATGAGCGCATTTCCCGAAGAATTCCTGCATGAAGCAGTAACCGCCAAACGAGCCTCCATTAAGCCGTTCGCCGCTTCAGAAAAAATCTATGTCCAGGGCAGCCGTCCCGATGTCCGCGTGCCCATGCGCCAGGTCGTCCAGTCGGATACCCCGGCCAGCTTCGGCGCGGAAAAAAACCCGCCGGTTTATGTCTATGACACCTCCGGGCCTTATACCGATCCGCACGTAAGTATTAATCTACGTCAGGGTTTGCCCGCCTTGCGCGAGGCCTGGATCAGGGAGCGCGGCGACACCGAGGAACTGTCCGGACCGAGTTCCGAGTATGGGCGCAAGCGCCAGGCCGATCCCGCTCTCGCCCATCTTCGCTTCGAGCACATCCGCCCGCCGCATCGAGCCAAATCCGGGGGGAACGTCACTCAGATGCATTACGCCAGGAAAGGTCTCGTCACGCCGGAAATGGAATTCATCGCCATCCGCGAAAACCAGCGCCTCGAAGCTATCAGCGAGCTGTACAAAGTCCAGCATCCGGGCAAATCCTACGGCGCGTCCATTCCCAAGCTCATCACCCCGGAATTCGTGCGGGACGAAGTCGCCCGCGGCCGCGCCATTATCCCGGCCAATATCAATCATCCGGAATCGGAGCCGATGATCATCGGCCGCAATTTCCTGGTGAAGATTAACTGCAACCTGGGCAACTCGGCCGTTACCTCCTCCATCGAGGAAGAAGTGGAAAAGATGCTGTGGTCGATCCGCTGGGGCGGGGATACGGTCATGGATCTGTCCACCGGCAAAAACATCCACGAGACCCGCGAGTGGATCATCCGCAATTCGCCGGTGCCGATCGGCACGGTACCCATCTATCAGGCTTTGGAAAAGGTAGACGGCAAGGCCGAAGAACTGACCTGGGAGATTTTTCGCGATACGCTGATCGAGCAGGCCGAGCAGGGCGTGGATTACTTCACCATCCATGCCGGCGTGCGCCTCGCGTACATTCCACTGACCGCGAAACGCGTGACCGGCATCGTGTCGCGCGGCGGCTCGATCCTGGCCAAGTGGTGCCTGGCCCATCACAAGGAGAACTTCCTTTATACGCACTTCGAGGAAATCTGCGAGATCATGAAGGCGTACGACGTGAGCTTCAGCCTGGGCGACGGGCTCAGACCCGGCTCCATCGCTGATGCCAATGACGAGGCCCAGTTCGCCGAACTCAAGACCTTGGGCGAACTGACCGAAATCGCCTGGAAACATGACGTACAGACCATGATCGAAGGCCCCGGCCACGTGCCGATGCACATGATCAAGGAAAACGTGGAAAAGCAGTTGGAGCTTTGCCGGGAAGCGCCCTTCTACACCCTGGGCCCGCTCACGACCGACATCGCGCCGGGCTACGACCACATCACCTCGGCCATCGGCGCCGCCATGATCGGCTGGTTCGGAACCGCTATGCTCTGCTATGTCACGCCCAAGGAGCATTTGGGATTGCCCAACAAGCAGGATGTCCGCGACGGCATCATCGCCTACAAGATCGCCGCCCACGCCGCCGACCTGGCCAAGGGCCATCCAGGCGCTCAGGTTCGGGACAACGCTTTGTCTAAAGCTCGCTTCGAATTCCGCTGGGCGGATCAGTTCAATCTCAGCCTGGACCCGGAAAAAGCCTTGGAATTCCACGATGAAACCCTGCCGCAGGAAGGCGCCAAGCTCGCCCATTTCTGCTCCATGTGCGGCCCGCATTTTTGCTCAATGAAAATCACCCAGGATGTGCGCGATTACGCCCAAACCCACGGCCTCAAAGAAAACGAGGCATTAACGGCGGGCATGGAGAAAAAGGCGGAGGAATTCGTGAAAAGCGGGGCGGAGATTTATCGCAAGGCGTAATACTCACTCGCCGAGCAAGCCGAACCGAGGGAAATGCATGAAACAAAGGCCAGCGAAACTGCTCCAGCTCCGCATAACGCTGTTGGACATAGACCCGCCCATTTTGCGTCGGGTGCTGGTGACGGACGATCTGACCTTCGCCCAATTGCACAAGGTCATCCAGGCCGCCATGGGCTGGGGGGATTACCACATGCACGAGTTCGAAGTAGGGGGGCAGCGCATCGGGGACTCCGCTCCGGGCCTCTTCGGGTTCGGTTCCGCGCCGAGGCCGCTTTCGGAGAAAAAGACCCGGCTAAGCGATGTCCTTGGAAATCGCCGTAAATTTCGGTACTGGTACGACTTCGGCGACGACTGGTGGCACGAAATCGCCATCGAGAAGCGATTACTGGACGACGGCCTGGGGCCGCGCCTTTTGGCCGGCGAACGGGCCTGTCCGCCGGAAGACTGCGGGGGACCGTGGGGTTACGCCGACCTGCTTAAAACCCTGGCGGACCCCAACCGTCCGGAATACGAGGAACTGCGTGAATGGGCCGGAGATTTCGACCCCGAGCGGTTCGATCTCGAAGCGGCCGCGAAGGCGGTCGCGAAAAGCGTGCGGCAAAAAAAGCCGGGTATAGCGAAATCCGGATAAACCGGCGCGGCTGGCCACTCACGCCGGCTATCGATATTCCGCAAAGGAGACTCTTTCCGGGCCCGGTTTTTTGTTATAGTCGCCTCCATTTCCAACCACACGAAAAGAGAGGAAACCATGGAATCGAACGTCGTCAAAGGCGCAATCGGGTTCGCGATTGTCATGATTGTCGGTTTTATCATCGTCGGCACGACTCGCGAAACCCCGCAAGAAAAAATACAGGGCGCTTTCCTGCAAACGTCGAACCTGCTCAGCAGCTTGGCCTTGGACAAATGCACCGAGGCGGTGAAGAATGAAATCGGCACGCATCCTTACAGCCCATCCGAGTCCGACAGCGATCATGTGAAATATGTGACGCTGATCTGGAACAATGTCGGCTCCGCGAAACGCGCCGAATGCCGTTACATCATGGATCAGGGAATTACTCTTCTGAAGATTGACGACCGCACCGTCATCGAGAAAGAAGCCACAGCGACCACGGCTCCTGGCGCACCACGTCCTGTGCATCACCAATAAACCCCGGAGAAAGAAGACCCGCCTGCACCGATTGAGCGGATCGCAACGACGATTCTGCCGCAGGCGGTCTCCGGCGGCGGGATAATACTCTGCGGTCAGAACCGCTTCGAAATTATCTTTCCCCTCTGTGCGAGGTCTTCCAGATCGAGATCAGCACCCATAACCCGCTGATACCTGCGGCCGTAAATCCCAAAACGCCAAGGGCCGGCAGGCCGAATAGGGTCGGGCCGCCGCTGACGGTCATGACAATGGACGACCCGATGATGAGCGAAGCGGTGACCATCCCGACGGTCAATCGGCTGGCGGCTCGGTCCATGAGCATTCCGAAGCGGTCCAATTGGCTGAGATCCACGTGGACGTTGACGGCTCCGCTCCGAAGGAGCCGCATCAGCCTTCGAACATCTTGCGGTAAGGCGCTCAGGACTGACATTAGGCTGGCGAGATTGCGTTGGCCTTTCCTGATCAGCGTCTCGGGCTGGTAGCGAAGCAGACTGGCTTGCTGCAATAGTGGAGTCGCTTGAGCGACGATGTCGAAATCGGGATCGAGCTGCCGCCCGGCGCCTTCGAGCGTAATGAGCGCCTTGAACAGCATGGTCAAATCCGGCGGCAGCGTAAGCTGGTGATCTCGCATCAGACTGGTCATCTCCGTGAGCATGTCGCCCAAACGGAGCTGCTTGAGCGCGACGCCGTGATACTTATCGATGAACATGCCCACTTCGGCAATCAGGCGCTCGGTACTGGGCGCGCCTTCGCCTGCCCAATCCAGCAGTACATCCACTGCCGTCGCGGCATCTCGGACCACGATGGCATTGAGCATGTCCACCACTTGGTCCCGTCGGGATTCGGACAGCGAACCGACCATGCCGAAATCGATGAAAGCCAGACGATTCTCGGGAAGGAAAATGAAGTTGCCGGGATGCGGATCGGCATGGAAAAAGCCGTCGATCAATACCATCTTCAGCACGGCGTCCGCGCCGCGTTGAGCCAGAATTTTGCGATCGAGTCCCGCGGCGTCGACGGCCTTGAGATTGCGTCCCGCTATCCCTTCGATATATTCCTGAACGTTGATCCGCTCGCCGCAGTATTCCCAATAGACTTTGGGTATCACGATCGTGGGGTCGTCGGCGAAATTACTGGCGGCCCGTTCGGTATTCCGGCCTTCGCTGAGAAGATCCAGCTCATTCCGCAGCGAGATCTTGAATTGCCGGAGCACTTCTTGCGGATGGAAGCGGCGGATATCGGGAAATTCGCGCTCGATGACGGCAACGAGCCGCTCGAGCAGGCGCAAATCCGCCTCGATGGTCGGCCGAATACCGGGGCGGCGAATCTTGACGATCACCTGTTGACCGTCGGGGAGGCGGGCGCGGTGGACTTGGGCGATGGAGGCGGCGGCCAAGGGCGTTTCATCGAACTCGACGAACACTTCGCTAACCGGACCGTTCAAGTCTTCCTCGATCTGCGATCTTAGCCGCTCGAAGGGAAGCGGCGGCACCCGGTCGTGCAGTTTTTCGAATTCCGCGATCCAGTCCGGAGGAAATAAGTCCACTCGCGTGGCGAGAATCTGGCCGAACTTGATGAAGGTCGGTCCCATCTCTTCCATGGCCTTGCGCACGCGCTGCGGCGGGTCGAGGCGAAGCAGTTCCTCGAAGCGGGTCCAGTTGAGCGCCCGCCCCGCCTTTTCCAGCAGCCGCTCCAGTCCTAGGCGCTTGACCATGTCGCCGAAACCATAGCGTATCAGGATGGACGCAATATCGTGCAATCGTCCCAGGTCACGCATTGCGCTTAAGGTTTCAAGTATCATCGTTGGATGATGTGCTATTGAAGAGAACGTTCAAAATCCGTATCGATCGTTTGGATGAAAAAAGCACTGTCGGCGCTAACGCATTCGACAAGTGTGTTTGGGTGAAAGGCTTCGTGAGCAACCTGAGCTGAGGATTCGCCGAAACCCAAAATTTGTCGCTAAAGCATTCTTATTAAACGATCGGCTTTTCTTGCCGGCACTGCATCGACGATATCGCTGATGGTTTCACTTATTGCGTTCATTTTCTTCAGCGCCGTGGACTGCGCTTTCGCTCGTCGTCTTCCGGCAGAACGATATTGAGTTCCAGAACCTCGCGATTCTCATCCTGTTCCATGGAAACCGTAATGGCGTTTTGATCTACATTCACGTATTTGCGGATCACTTCCAGCAAATCCTTTTGCATGGCGGCGAGATAATCGGGCTGAGAGCGTTGCGAGCGTTCGTGCGCCACTAAGATTTGCAGGCGCTCTTTGGCGATAGCCGCACTCGATGGCCGAGAACTTCGAAAATAATCCAAGAGTCCCATAATTAAACCCTGAACAGCCGACCGAACAAGCCTTTCTTTTCCTCTTCGAGGAAACGGTGGGGGACATTTTCGCCTAAGTACCGGCGTATTACATCGGCGTATGCCTGGCCGGCATCGCTCTTGTCATCGAGAATGACCGGCGTGCCCGCGTTGGACGCACTGAGCACGGCTTTGGATTCCGGTATCACGCCGAGGAGATGCAAAGAGAGAATTTCCTGCACGTCGTCTACGCTGAGCATCTCGCCCAGTTTGACCCGTTGCGGGGAATAGCGGGTCAACAGGAGATATTCCTTAATCGGTTCGAGTCCCAGTTCGGCTCGGCGCGACTTGCTGGCGAGAATGCCCAGCATGCGATCCGAGTCCCGGACCGAAGAAACTTCGGGGTTGGTGACGACAATCGCGTCGTCGGCAAAATACATCGCGAGGTTCGCACCGCGCTCGATGCCGGCGGGAGAATCGCAGACGATGTATTCGAAGGTTTCGGACAGCTCGTTCAGGACCCGCTCGACGCCATCCTGAGTGAGCGCATCCTTATCGCGGGTTTGTGACGCGGGCAGAATATGAAGATTCTCACAGCGTTTGTCTCGGATCAGGGCCTGATTCAAGGTGGCTTCCTGATTGATGACGTTTACGAAGTCGTAGACCACGCGTCTTTCGCACCCCATGATGAGATCCAGGTTGCGCAGTCCGATATCGAAATCGATGACGGCAGTGCGGTGGCCTTTCAACGCCAATCCCATGGAAATGGCGGCGCTGGTGGTCGTTTTGCCAACACCCCCCTTTCCGGAAGTCACAACGATAATTCTCGCCACTCGTGCTCTCCAGATTCAAAAAAGCTTTATAAGTTTTCGATAATCAACGAATTGTCGCGCAAATAAATTTGCACCGGTCTGCCTCGCACGGATTCGTCCAGATTTTCACTGATTTTGTAATGGCCGCCGATGGCAATCAGTTCTGCTTGGAGATCCGCACAGAAAATCCGTGCCTCCAGGTTTCCCTGTACCCCCGCCAAAGCGCGCCCGCGGAGCGAACCATAAATATGAATATTTCCGTCGGCCATGACCTCGGCTCCGGGACTGACCTGGGACAGAACGATCAGATCGGCGCCGGAGGCGTAAATCCGCTGCCCGGAGCGGACCGGTTGCTCGATCAATTTGCTGCCGCTCGGCAGCTTGGCCGTTGCCCGCGACGAGGACTTCGAAGGGGAAGGCGCCGGGGCAGGGCTGACGGCGCCGGTTTCCTGCTTGTGTTCCGGAAGCACGGCCAACTTGGCGTCTTGTGCCGCCGTTTGCAGCTTTTGACTTCCACCGCGTGTACCCACCGGAATCAAATGATGATCGTGCAGGATGTCGATCAAATCCAAAAAGTCGACATCGGCGTTTTCCGGCAGTTCGCCGAGGTCGATCACAACCGGGGCGTTGCGGAAGAATTCCGGTGCTTGTCGGATCTTATCTCGAAGCTGTCGGGCAACGAGTTCGATGTCGCTGTTCAAGAGCTTCAAGATCGGCAGCGTAATGGAACCCGATTTGATTTCGAGTGAAATAGACCGGGTCGACTGTTCGTTGGGCTTGGCGGGCATCCTGGATCAGGGGGGCACATCGGCGGCGTTTGCGATCGGCGCATTCTATCACTCCAGTAAAAATTGCGTAAACGCGAGCTGTGAAAAGCGAATTTCCTAAGTCACGTTTGAAACCATTCCGGTTTAGACGTGGCGCCTTGCTCAATTTTGAACGGTATATGATGAATGCTTTTGGGAGGGGGCTTCAGCCTGCGAGGTCATCTTGATTCTCTATAAGCGCTCGGTACTCGATTGGGCGAGCACGGCATGCAGCAACGATGCTATGATCCTCCGCATGATCGGCAGTTTGCTGCGCTTTGCGTAGTCAGGAGGGAAACTTCATGATCCAAAGAGAGATCAACGGTACCGGGATTCAGGTTACGGCCATTGGATTGGGCGCCATGCCTTTGTCCATCCAAGGCAGACCTACCGAGGAGCAAGCGTTTCAGGTCATCGAAGCCTTTCTCGCGGCGGGCGGCAATTTCATCGATACCGCAAACGTTTACTGTCTGGACGATTCCGACGTTGGGCACAACGAACGCCTTATTGTCAAAGTTCTGGATCAGATGGGCAGACGGGATCAGGTTCTCGTCGCAACCAAAGGCGGTCTCAGGCGCCCGAAAGGTGAATGGGTCATCGATGGCGATCCGAAGTTTCTGCGGCAATCGTGCGAACAAAGCCTCAAGGACCTGAAAACGGACTGTATCGAGTTGTACCAGCTTCATGCCGTCGACCCCAATATCGGCTTGTTGCCGTCGCTGGAAGAGCTGATAAAGCTTCGGGATGAAGGCAAAATCCGGCATATCGGGCTGTCCAATGTGATCAGCCTGGACATTCTTGAGGCCGCTCTCGATCACGCGCCCATCGTTTCCATACAGAACCGGTGCAATCCGTTCGAAAAGCAGGATTTCGCCAATGGCTTGATCGATTATTGCCGTTTCAAAGGCATCACCTATATCCCTCATAGTCCGGTAGGTGGACACTATGGTCACGTGCGTCTCGGCCACAGCGAATTATTCGGGCGGCTGGCCGAAAAGCATCGGTCGTCCCGTTACGGTATTGCGCTGGCTTGGCTGCTAGCTAAGGGCGAACATATCATTCCTATTCCGGGAGCCAGCAAGCCGACCAGCATCACGGACAGCATGCTCGCCCTGCACATTCGTCTCGATCCGGATGACATTCGCGCTATCGACAGCCTACCGGAGCTTCGGTGACTCACTGGCTCTTGCCTTCGGCGGCAGCATTTATCTGTTGGGGAATCTGGGCATTTCTTCCGAAACTCACTACGCGTTATATCGACCCCAAAAGCGCCATCATTTATGAAGCTGCTGGTGGCCTTGTCGTAGCGCTGGCAGCTCTGATCCTTATTGTTTTCAAGCCAGCGACGGAGCCGCGTGGCGTCGCGTTAGCGTTGGGTACCGGAGTCCTCGGTTCCTTGGGAGCATTTGCTTATCTTTATGCCGTGGTCAGAGGTCCGGTCACGCTGATCTCCACGGCTACGGCCTTGTATCCGATTTTCGCCATCGTTCTGGCCTATTTTTTCTTGAACGAGTCGGTTACGCTCAGGCAAGGAATTGGAATCGTGTTGGGGCTGATCGCGATGGTGTTGATCAGCACTTGAGAGGCGGTTAAAGCATTTGGTTCCGTAAAGAGCCGCCTTCAGTTTGTTGTCGCCGATGGGCGATGGCGCTTGTTAAAGGATGGGGCTCGCATGCAATTACCGGACTACGAAGGCGCCGGCATCGTAAACTTGCTGAGTTCGCTTATGACCGGGCTCGGTGGCGAGCCGAACGGTTACGCGCCTCTTAACAGCCTGTCGCCGGATGAGGTGGGCGCTTACCGCAATGTGATTCTGATCGTCGTCGATGGGCTGGGCTATGAATTCCTGACCCGGCAGGGCCGCGGCAGCTTTTTGCGACAACACCTTCGGGATCGCATCACGTCCGTCTTTCCATCCACGACCGCGACGGCCATAACAAGTTTCTTGACTGGGCTGGCGCCGCAACAACACGGCCTGACCGGATGGCACATGTATTTCAAGGAGCTGGGCACGGTACTCGCCGTATTGCCGGGCGTGCCTCGATACAGCGGCATGCCGCTCGGGAAATGCGGCATCGACGTCGAGAAATTTTTCGGTCATGTGCCGATCTTCGACCGTATCCCGCTGCCTTGCTATATCGTTTCCCCGCGCCGTATAGCCCATTCGGATTTCAACCTGGCGCATCAGGGCAGGGCCAACTTGCGAGCTTTCGAGACACTCGAGGAATTTTTCGACGTAATCGTGCGGATTGTCCGGAAGGATGACCATCGCAAATACATTTACGCCTATTGGCCGGAACTCGATCATCTCGGGCATGAGAACGGATTGAGCAGCCCGGAAGTTGAACGGCATCTAACCGAGCTGGACGGCGCCTTCAAAGTTTTTCTCGAGAGCATTGCCGGGACCGATACCCTGCTGATCGTTGCGGCAGACCATGGTCAGATCAATAACGAGGCTACCCGGATCGTCGAACTGGACGACCATCCGGAGCTGAATGAATGTCTGATCTTGCCCTTATGCGGCGAAAGACGCGCCGCGTATTGCTACGTGAAATCCAGTAAGGCGCAACGTTTCGAACATTATGTGCAAGACAAGTTGAACGCTTATCTCGAGCTGCATCGAAGCCGGGATTTGCTGACTTCCGGTTGGTTTGGCTCAGGCGCGCCCCATCCACGTTTAGCCGAACGGATCGGCGATTACACGCTGATCATGAAAGAGAACTATGTGATCAAGGATTGGCTTCCCGGTGAACGCCTTTATCGGCAAATCGGTGTTCACGGCGGTATAAGTCCGGGGGAGATGTTCGTGCCGCTTATCGTAGCGGCGACTTAGGGGGGAGTTCCACCGTATCGGCAAGCTCGGACGAGTACGTAAAGCGTTTCGGAGGATCAGTGTATCCGGATGCTTCTTCAATAAGGCCTTAGATTATAAGGCCGCACGTCGAATCGACGGCGCTATACTCTGCCTATCATGATGCGCGCGAATTCCAAGGCGGACGCGCTGAGAATAAAAAACCGGCGCCGGAATATCCGGTGCCGGTTTAAGCTGTTCGGATGTCGTCCTTACGGCTGTTCGCTTTTTGGTTTTTCCTGGTCTCCGGTGTTTCCGTTGGTTGGGGCTAAGCCTTCCAATTCAAGATCCATTTCCTGCTCGAGGGCATCATCCAGCGGCGGATTGCCGTCATGAATCAGGTAGTTGCGTTGCTGAAAGTAAGCGTTGCGAATAAACTCGTAGCGGTCGACCGATGCCTCGTCGACGATCTTGGTGGCGCTCAAGAGATCGGCGCGCATGTCGATCGTTCTTAGAGTGCCCGCTCCATAAGGAATGGCGGCGGGATTAATCCAGTTGATGGGATTGGCGGCGGTGTCTCCCGCCAAGCCGAGGGTGCCGCGGGGCGTGCTCGGCCCAATGAACGGCAGTACCAAATAGGGGCCTGACGGGATGCCCCAGGCGCCTAGCGTCTGATCGGTATCTTCATTGTGTTTTGGCAGGTCGAGCTTGGAAGCGACATCGACGAATCCGCCTACACCCAGAACCGTATTGACCAGGAATCGACCGGTATCTTGCCCGGTTTGGAGGAGCTTAAATTGCAGAAGGTCATTGGCGATTACGCCGATGTCATCGACATTGCTGAAGAAGTTGGTGATGCCCTTATCGACAAACGATGGTGTTATGCGCTGATAGCCCTGGCTTACGGGCTTCATGACATAATCGTCTAGAGTATCGTTAAATTTCTGAACGCCGCGGTTCCACCCTTCCCAAGGGTCGCGGGGATCATGCTTGGTGGCGGTCGCGCAGCCGGTAAGACTCACAATAAATGCGAGCCCGAGGACCGGCAATAAAGGGTGTAACTGGCGAGTTGTTTTCATTTTTTTTGTTCCTTTCTCGAAGTCGATCAGGCCTTTTCTAAAATTAGCATATCCGGGACAAAGCTTCGAGCTGGCGTAAACGTAAACTTAAATTCAGGCTAACGGGAAAATATAATGAGCTTACTGAACCTAGTCGAGAAAAAAATGCGATCAAATAATGCTTGATCAAGATCTACCTAGTTTAGCGCGCCGCTTTCGTGGCTATTTGCCCGTCATCGTCGACATCGAAACCTCGGGTTTAAGCCCTTTGGAGCACGCCTTGCTGGAAATTGCCGTGGTCATTCCCGAGATGAACGGCAATGGCCATCTCCAGATCTCTGAGACCCATTCCACTCATATTAAGCCATTTCCTGGTGCACGCATGGATCCCGCGGCACTGAGTTTCAACAAAATCGACCCCTACCATCCGTTTCGATTGGCGGTGGATGAAAAGGAAGCACTCTCGAAGATCTTTCAGCCTATTCGGGCGGCCGTCAGGCGCACGGAGTGTACGCGGGCCATCCTGGTCGGACACAATCCTGCTTTCGATATCGGTTTTTTGAATGCAGCGGTGGCGCGGTGTGGAATCAAGCGGAATCCCTTTCACCCTTTCAGCACTTTCGACACCGCTACGTTAAGTGGTCTGGTTTACGGCCAAACTGTGCTGGCGAAGGCCGTGAAAGCGGCAGGATTCGAGTGGAACAACGACGAAGCGCATTCCGCGATTTATGACGCCGAGCAGACTGCACGCCTGTTCTGCACGATTGTGAATCGCTGGAAAGACCTGGTGACGATTGAAAAAGGCGGCCCGGATGAGTTATTCCGATGAACCCGCCGACGTCGAAGCTGCTTCGTTGAGCCGCTTCTGCAGTTCGCCGCTTTCAAACAGGTCCAACATGATGTCGCTTCCGCCGATCAGCTCGCCGTTAATGTAAAGCTGCGGAAACGTTGGCCATTGAGAAAATACCTTCAGGCCCTCTCGCAGGTCCGGGTCTTCGAAGATGTTCACGTAAGCGTATTCGACGCCGCAGTGCTCTAAAATTTGCACTGCCCGTCCGGAAAAACCGCACTGAGGAAAATCAGGAGAGCCCTTCATGTAAAGGATGACCGGATTCTCGGCCAGTTGTTTTTTGATACGTTCTGTAACGTCCATACCGACTATCTCAAATTAAAGTGGGTTAAATACCTTAGTAAATTTATCAGAAACTAGTGGCGCTCGAAAGGCCGATTCTTACCCCTATCCAAGAGCAAATGCCGCCGACTCTCGGGGCATCCCACATGACATAACTGCCGCTACTTGTCACCGGTTCTTCCTCGGCTCGATGAAGGCGCCTCCATCGCCAGACCTCGGTTGCTCTTCTTCTGCTTAAACTTTGTCGTTTACTGTTGGATAATCCGCCCAAGCGAATTATTTCATTACTCTAAAATAAACAAGGAATTCTCTGCATGCATCAAATTACCCTCATTCCCGGTGACGGCATCGGACCGTCTATCGTCGACGCTGCGGTCAGCGTGATCGAAGCGACCGGCGTAAAAATTAACTGGGATCGGCAATTAGCCGGCATGGCGGCCGTCGAGAGACATGCCGACCCCTTGCCCGATGCGACCATCGAATCGATCCGGAAAAATCGAATTTGTTTCAAAGGTCCGCTCACCACACCGATCGGCGGCGGTTACCGAAGCGTCAACGTAACCTTGCGCCAGACATTCAACCTGTATGCGAATGTCCGTCCCGCCATTTCCTTCGAAGGTACGGACACGCCATTTCAAAATGTAAATCTAGTAACGATTCGCGAGAATACCGAAGGTCTCTATGCCGGTATCGAGCATTACATCAAGGTCGATGCGGAAAAATTGGCGGCTGAAAGCATCGCGATCATCACCAAAAAAGGCTCTGAGCGGATCATCGAATACGCCTTTCAATATGCCCGCAGCACCCAGCGGAAGAAAGTGACACTGGTGCACAAAGCCAACATTCTCAAGTGCACCTCGGGATTGTTTTTGGAAGTCGGCCGGGAAATCGCCAAAGCCTATCCGGAGATCGAATTCGAAGACAAGATCGTCGACGCTTGCTCTATGCAACTCGTCATGAAGCCTGACGTTTTCGATGTGATTGTCACCACCAACTTGTTCGGGGATATCCTCTCGGACTTGGCGGCGGGTCTCATCGGCGGCTTGGGGCTGACTGCCGGGGCGAACATCGGTACTGACGCAGCCTTATTCGAAGCCGTGCACGGCAGTGCTCCGGACATCGCCGACAAAGGCATTGCCAATCCGACTGCGATGATCTTGGCGGGCGCCATGATGCTCGAACATATCGGAGAGCTCGATGCGGCCCGGAAAATCGAACAAGCCGTCCGCAGGGTAATCCGCGAGGGCAAGATCGTGACGCCCGACCTGAATAAGAATTCGCCTTACGGTACGCAGCATATGGCAGATGCCATAGTTCGCGAGCTTATTGAGAGGGACTGATCGGAAAGTACCGTTTTCGCGGGAACTTTCTATCGCTAAACTGCCAAAGACTATATTGCAAGATTGGCCCCATGACAGACGCACATGGGGCCAAAAGCAGGCGGACCCGGTTACTCTCAAGGTGAAGCGAAGAAAAATTTGGTTTGATCAATTGGCCATCTCGCGTTAATGTATTAGCCCTTCCGTTACGTCCCCATCGTCTAGCGGCCTAGGACTCCGCCCTCTCACGGCGGCAACAGGGGTTCGAACCCCCTTGGGGACGCCATATAAATCAGTGGCTTGCAACAAAGATTTAGCCTTATGGACTAGCATGTTGCTGGGGTGTTATCGCAGACACCTGCGTTTAGGACGAATCCGGCGATTCAGGACGAATCAGACGAAAAGGCCAAGCTAAAAATCACGGTACTGTGACCGCTATCGAAAAGAACCCCGTCGCGTCTTGGCAGGCTCTTCCAGCAATTTGGTTTTGCGATAGCTGGACGACGCATAGACATTGATGTCCGGGAATCGCTGCCGATTCGTACGAGAAACCATTAATCGCCTCAGAAATGAGCTCTGTGGGTGCGATACACCAGTAGCTCAATCCTCCTGAGCTAATGGCGCCCGATTAAGGACTTCGCGTCTAGAGCCCCCATTGCGGCATAAACCGGTTTATTGCTCCCGATACCAGCGCATCAAGACTTTTTTCCGTTGTTCAGCACGGATCCCCTGCCGCACGAAGAAGGTGATGCCGCTTGAGGCGATTTCGCCGGACCATCCTTCTCATGTACCCGCAAGCGATAGTACCGTCCTGAGACGTCGTAGCTTTCGCCATTGAGCATCTCGCGCGGTGACTGGCGCGGCTGCGCCGCAAATGCGGTTTGTTGCCGCTTGATCCAAGCCAGCTTGCCGATTACAGACAAGCGCACGGTCTCGTCACGCACCATCCATGAAGTAGTTATTCCATTTTTCAATCTATAGTGCATTAACAATCCAAGACCAGGCGGTGATGGAATAAACGCGTGCTGGATCGTTTTCGAGATCCCGCAAGGTGTGCTCCAAGTGGTCTTCCAAAGCGTTGAGAC